>Ga0210040_10002642_pt1 | contig 25055 bp, 20 predicted proteins | sample CryGeyCG12114_NA_FD_185462 | JGI IMG/M metagenome (GOLD analysis project Ga0210040, IMG submission 185462) | Groundwater microbial communities from aquifer - Crystal Geyser CG19_WC_8/21/14_NA (SPAdes) (version 2) | ecosystem: Environmental > Aquatic > Deep subsurface > Groundwater | place: USA... | reverse complement strand
AGGATTTACATGGAAACCGAAATTGTTTGAAAAATTAACTTAATTGTCAATTATCTCGTTAATCACGCGGTATACGGCTTAGACCCCCGAAGTAAGGGCACTCCGCGCACATGTCAGGAATTTTTTTAATTATTTTGAGGCAAATCGGTTCATAAATGCGGCCGCTATCCTTTCTGAACCGCGAAATCAAGACCGTCATTATATAGATAGATTTTATCGCCTCTGGTTCGTAATATATTCTCAGTAATTTGCCTGATGTACTTACTAACTAAATATTGCATGGATACCGGAGCTGATTTCTAGTTTGCATAATGCCCTACTTGTATGTACTTAAATGATTGGCAATGAGGAGTTGATATGCATGCCTAATATATTGTAAAGGTTGTGAATGCGACTGAAGGAAATAGTAGGTAATAAAACATTCTCGTAGTTTTTTCCTATGTAACCATGCTGGAGAAAATCGACAATGCATTTCAAAGTGTTGATACTTGGAAATAAACCATAGCACAATTAAACTTGATTATGTGTAAACATTCGCGCGCTATAGTCATTTTATTAGAAGCTTCAGTGGCCGTTTTAATGCTGACTGATGCTTTGCGTATTAGTGTATTTGCTATTGTGTTGAGTGCATTAATACTGGACAAGTTTTAATGGCAAATCAAATAAAACTTCATTGTCGCGTATTGGGAATCTACAACCTTGAGTGGAACTTGTGATGTTTGCATACTGTGTCATCATTTCTAATTGCACTCGGCTGAGAGAGGGTATGAGAGGCTGCAAGATGTTTAAAGCCTTTGAGCTCTTCTCCTTAGGAATTAAGAGGATGTTAACTCATTTTCTACGATTCAAAATGTAATGTTAAGTACTCATATTCATAGTATAAAACGTTTTAGCCATGTAGCTTGTGTGTAGATTCATATCAGAGTCCTTTTCCTTGTTTAACTGCATTTTTTAGTCAAGCTATTATTGCCATTAGGAATTGTATTAAATAAGAGCTTGGACATGGAGCATTGAGATATGGTCCGTTACGTGTCTTCAGCTCTAATGCAATTATCCCCTAGAGGTTGTTTTGCTTTATCGTTCGTATACTTCTTGGGCTCCACTTCTGTCGTTACGTGTCACATGCTCATTGTGCTCCGTGTTCTCAAATATTTATACTTCATGTCGATGCACAATATGGTGCCACTTGGTCTCATATTCTAGTTGACAGATTGAGTCAGAAAACTATCGTATAGGCCAACCACTATAGTCAGTTTTTAACTCCTTGCTTGTTCGTGGTTTCATATTTTTATTTTTCTCAAGTCTCGATGATAGTAGGGAGTTAGGGATTTTACGTAGCAAGTAGCAGAACAGGACAGATGAACCCCATCTGTCGCTCAAGTGCCTCATCGGTCGCTCATAGGACAGATGGGATATCTGTACAACACATGAAATGATTCATCTGATCTGTCGTACTACGACGACAAGTAATCCCAAACTCCCTAGTAGTGTAGTTCCTCTTTTTGTATACAATGGGTGAGTGCACAAACGGGGAAAGATAGCGCTTGGGGAAAATTTGTGTTTTGTGACTGACTGTGAAAGTGACTGATAGTGTATGAGTGTAATGAGATGAACCGATGACAGGAACGGTGAAATTTTTTTTAGGTCAAAATAAATTTCTCAGCCTGTGACAATTTGGTGAGACGGGAGAAATAATAATCGCTGGGTACCCGAAGGATTGCTACTGCGCAACACATTAAACATATTGGGTTTGCATATTCTAAGTAGATACTGAGATTTATGAAGGTTTGTTGTCCATCTCATTTTGGGTGTCATATTTTCAGTATTATCAGGATTTTTTCTCCATAGAGTTTATAAAAGGAGTTTTTTTGTGGTTTATCTTATCGTTTGAAATAGAACAAATCAGTTTCACATGAAAAGTTACGTTAAGCTTGTTAATATGATGACAATATTGTCGCTGCATGGGAGCATAAAATGTGATGTCGAGTATCTAATATCAGGTACTATAGTCTGTAAAAGCTGTATATCCTGTTCCCATATGATCCATTCACTAATAATTTTTACGATAGAAAACTTAAAGTATTTATGTAGGAACGTGATTTTTACACCACATTCGGTCAATTACTGCGGTTAGAAAACGTTTTGTCTTGCCATTAGTCATGCTAAAAGTCAAACTACCCTCATTACATGTTTGTAGTTACTTAATGATACTGGTTGGTCCGGTGTACCATGTGGACATGCTATGCAAGAGGCGAGTACTAATAATGTGACTGCATAATCCGTTTGCATAAAAAAAATATTTGCAATATGTCGACCCCAGTGTCTATGGAATAACCGTTCAAACAAATGTACATGTACGGTGAGAGCAAGTGAACGAGATATGATTGTTTGTACAAGATATTGAACAAAGCGTGGTGCTGACTGCGGGAAATGGCTACTAATAATGACGGTAGGAGAAAGAGTAAGCAAAGTGAATCTAGTTGTTCGTTAAGTCGAAATCTTTGCATAAAAATGAGTGTGATAAATGAGTTAAGGTGGAACCAATCTGCGGACCGTGCTAGCCGCACATACAGTCATCATATCGTCATCCTGTGTGCCCTGTGCCAATATCCATACATAGGGGTAATAATTGTTATCTGGCATATGCCATGGCTGAAGGACATTGTGCAATATTCCACGTTGCTCCAATGTATGCATTATATATATAGAATATAATGCAATTCACGTTAGCAAAGTACAACTATATAAATTATGTGCCCTACCTTGCTTAGCTTTTGTGACTCTTGATGGATATTGCAATTTACTTCTCGGCCTTTGTGCAGAACCAGTGTTGTTCTCCTCCAATTTTTTTATTTCTTTATCCTCCGTGGTCCTGCGATTATTCTCCCAATGACCGGATCTGTCTACCTGACAGTTTTACAGTTGAATAGTAATAGTAATCCTTTGTTGATCAGTTTTTACATTTTGAGTGATAGTCAGCGTTTTGTGTTCCATTTCTGCTAACAGTGTACGTACACTGAATAGACAGTACTCTCAATCGCTTTTGAGCGAATCATACTAACCGGTGGTGAAAGCTGTATGCGTGAATTGGACAATAAATGAAGCTACGAGAGAAGTGTTGTTGTGGTTACGTTCATGTCTCGTATTTTGAGAAGCTTTCTGAAAGTGCTCAATCAATGTTTCGGAAGCAGAAAAACCAGTAGAGCTAACAGTTTGTCCTACAACTGTGATTCATTCGATTTTGACGATGGTCCTTGTGGGGGTATGACAAGTAGGAAGACACCTGAGACCGTCCCATTCAATTTAGCATCCAAGAGTTGTGAGGGTACTCGTGGGATCATAAAAAAGCGAAACTCTGGATTTCGTTCTAATGCAGAGTCCTCAGCTAATCAACCGCCCAAAAAGCGTGTCCGGGTCCTTCGGGAGAGCTACTCCAGCATACATTTTACCAAACATTTTCGAGACGCACCTTCGGGGCTATTTGACGGGTTGATGAATTTTTTATTCGACGTTTTGGAATCTCTAGTTTTTGTATTGTGTCCAGTCGGGTCAGTTTTCTTACTTAAAATTATAAACAAAAACCGTGTTTCTATCCTCCTAACGTGCTGTCGGTTTTGTGCGATCCCAAAAGGTTCGCTCTTGTGAAAGGTATTGCATTTTGCTTGAGAATCTTTTGATAGTAGTTGATTTGGAAAGTTTGTGTTTATTTAATATACTACAGTAAACAGATAGAAGTTATAAAATTTCCAGCAGTCCGTCTTTTTCCTATTTTGCTCAAATGGAAGAATAAAATTTAGTCATACAGTATCTAAAGTTAATGATTACATAGGTTTTTATCGAAAACTGAAATCCTCATTTTATTTGCAAACTGTAGCCAACAACCTGTCATTTGATTGCCGGAAGCAATCGGGCGGATATTTTGGGATCTATCGTTCAAGCACGTGTTTGTGGAAGACCAAAAATGGTTTTGCCCGTATGCAATGGTTGCTCTTCTTTGCTTCCATCATTTTGTGTTAAATGGGGGAAACGTATTATGTCTTCCGGGTTTTTTCTTCATAGTTTTTACTATCCGGGTTTCCCTTCCCTTGTTTTTCTCATACGTTGTAGAGGTTCTGAACATTGTGCATTAGGTTCATTGCCTCTCATTCTAATCAATATACAAATACGTCTGAAAGTAAGTCTGGATTTTTGTGGAATAGGAATGGGTACTTTTTTTGTATTAAAGCAAACGGCTGGACGCTTTACATGGCGTATATTTTAGTCTTATACTGCTTGTTGTAATTATTTTATGTCTATAGAATAGAATGCTATATTCGCTCCATCTTGTCTGTTCTAGATTTCACTCATTTGGGACTGTAATTTATTTGGTACCTACTGTTCTAATAATGGACGAAAATGGGAGCCTCATTTAATAGTCTCACAGTCAGTCTGAGAGCTCAACTAAATCTGTATTCGTGCCAGATCAACTCTGTCTCAGTTTAAAAATGTCATGTCCTATGTAGTAGGTGCAATGCCAATCCGTACTTATTATCATTGCCATCTTTATATTTAAGTAAGTAAGGTGGTTAAGTGGATTTAATAGGATAGTTTTGACCTTCAAGACTAATGTGATTGATGCAAAAAGGATAGCTCAAAGCCTGCATAAATCTCATATGTATACAAACAAAGATAAAAATTTATGGGATGTTAGTTTTTATTGTTCTTTTTTCGATTTCTCATTCCTGCCTCTGACTCTAAATTAATAGCCAGCAGTTTGCTGCATGGTTTTCCCGCTGTTTTCTATATAGGAGGATCTCATCAGTTTACGATGCACTAGTATCAATTCAAAGTAAGGATTCATTGAAATATAATATCAGCTGCGAAATTGAATCGAATGAGTTTCTTTGGTTCGTCATTCCCTTTTGCGCTCAATGAGCGAGTCGCAGCCTCACAGCAAGTCTTCTTTAGCGTTTTAAAAAGCCTTGAGTTGCTAGTTACACTTTCAAGGTATTACTTTTTGGAATTGACAAAGCTAACTGGCATTCGAATGACGTAGTTTACTTTGTTTTCATGGTAATTTGGTTACCAGTATGGCGTGGTTCAAGTTTTGTGACTCCGACATCCAGCTAGTTAATATGACTTGGCATGCATATGAAATTAATGGGCCGGATCTTTACTTTTGAATATTTATGCAGCTCTTGCTTATTCAAATCTAAACAGCATGCCTCTAGCTGTAGCTGGTAATTTGAGACTGCGGCGGTTTCTCATCGCTGGGAGTTTCTCACAATCTATTTTTAGTGGATTCTTTTATTTTGTATTATAGCTAAGAGTCTCTTTTAGTTTTGACAGCAACAACGTGATCAGTAATAATATATACATTATACTGACTGATAATATACTACTGACTAGTTCAAGTTTGCAGAAATTGGTTGACAACCTTTGTCTGCAGTTATGAAAAATGGTCGAGACAGGTCAAAACTCAGTCGCTGGGATGATATTTATCGAATGTGTGCCATGTGCTTATTTGCTGGAGTCATGTTAGTCCAAAATGAGCTAAAGACACAAGCGCAGCATTGTGCGATCATTTAGTCAAATATTTAATTGCATCAATAATTTACATGTAATTAGTTTCTTGCCAACTACCATTTTTATGGTGTCAGTTTTGCTTTTGCTTGGCTCAAGCTTTCATATGTTGTTCCACTAGGTTTTGTTTTCAGTATTTTAACGAATCTCCTTATTTCATGAACTTGCAGGAAGGCCCGTCGGAAAGACAAGGATTCAACATCTGCACCATCACCCTCTGGAGGCAGTGGTGGCAATTCCGGTGGAACTGGCAGCAACGACGAAGGAAAACTTTACTTGGAATCCGCTCTGTTGGAAAGACACCTTAATGAGACTGACTTAAGAAGATTGGTAGGCATGCCTATGGGGCTCGAAGAGAATGAATGGATGGCGTCTCATAGTAAGCTATCTATGATGAATTGTGGATGTCCATTACTAGGATTCTTTTTTCATAATATAGCTAATTTTATATTGGATGCATTATTTTTTACATTGCAGCAATTGCGCTGTTTGAGCACGTTAACTTGACGTATGGAACTATATCGGAATTCTGTACATCCACAAGTTGTCCTGATATGACTGGCCCTTGTATGAGGTACGTAACATTGTATTTAAAATGAGTAAAACAGAACCTATTCATTTCCATTTATTAATGATTCCTGCTGATTTTCAGAACGTACCTGTGGTTCGATGAGAAAGGGAAAAAAGTGAAAGTCGCTGCACCTCAATATATAGACTATGTCATGACCTTTATACAGAAAACAATCAACGACGAATCCATTTTCCCTACAAAATCCAGTAAGTATTGAATATGTAAATGGTTTGATGTGATCAAGAAGTATTTTTTTATTGATTATCATTGAATTTTTTTTCAGCAAACGCGTTTCCTAGCTCCTTTAAACCTATCGTAAAGAAGATATGTCGCCTGATGTTTCATGTTATAGGTCATATTTATCATTGTCATTTCAAAGAAATCGTCCTTCTCAGTCTGCATGCACATCTCAACTGTGTATTTGCCCATTTTACTATTTTCAACGAAACTTTTAAACTCGTGGAAGAGAAGGAAACGGAAATTTTACAAGTACGGCTCATAGTCTCATACAATATACAATTCACACACAATAGCTACATATAAGTATTGTAGTTATTGACTAACTGGGGATTTGTTTGGGATGCAGGATTTATCTCTAGCAATGAAGCTGCGTAGCGATATTGTAGAGGATGATCCCATGAGTGAGTCTAATAAGGAGAACATAATCATTTCGAAGACACCTTTAAGCCATGGATCTTTCGCAGGGGAGTCTAATGAGCCGACTGCTACAACGACATCCACATGCAATCCTTCATCAGAAGATTCCCTGGTCATGAAGGAGCCTGCCTTAGTCCATGCTACTTCGGATTCACAATAAACCATTTGATACTAGGATACGAAACGATTATATTCATATTGTAGTGGTATCAACTAACCTTGGTTAAACTTGTAGTCATCATGTTTATCTATCTCAGTCTCAGTCAAATCATAGGATGAAGACGATTCATATCGTGTAGTGTATAACTCGCTTAATAATTCAATCAATCAACTGTGGAGGAGAGTAGTGCTTACAAGATGAGAGTACCTTATATGCAGTGCAGAGGTCTAGGAACTGGTGTATAGATGCATTTATTTCCGATTGTGTCTCTGTGTATGGATTTTTGTATAGTTTACGACACCTCTCTTTGCAAAATGGAGTAAGTGTGAATTTATGGATGTGTAGTAGTGTACTCGACTCCTGTGCCCATTGTGACTGTCATTTTTGGAATGCCATGAGTTGTGGCTGTGACGTATAGTGATGAGAAAGTTGTATTGGAATCCTGTGTAACGCAAAAATATTTTTAACGCCAATAAGGATGATTTCATTCGAACCGTCTGAATAATCTAAATTGTTGTACGACCCCTCGACTTTGAAATCGTCTTGCTCTTTACTGAAGAAACTATTTTACTTACATCGCTTCATCTGGTCTAATTGTAAAGATAGTAATTCATAGAGTGTAAAGCTGACTGTTCTTTAAGTATGAATCACTGATGAACTGGTGCTGGTGAAAAATTGTTTTCATTCTTTTAGTTCTATATATTTTATAACTGGCTGGTTGTTCCTATTGTTCTGCCTTGAACGGCTTATGGCTTTTCTACCATTCGAAATACAACTTTAGTGAATCATCTGAAGATTTCATTAAGTAACACAAGTCTTCTGTTTTGATTTATTTTGTATTTTTAAAGTTCGGTCACCTCGGATAAATGCAGTGTTTTGTGTGATGTGTTTAAAATCCGCTGTCCTAAATTGTATTGAGCATTTTAACATGTACTTTTTGTACGGATTTGAACTTGTCTTTGTACGTTAAGGGCCGTTTTATGTAAAAGACTTCAGACATCTCATTTCTAAACTATTTTTAAGCCCAAGCAATCACTATACTTTGCTTAATTTGTTTTCAAATCAGTAACCAGAATACGATGTAACGCGGTTGTGAGCAAGCTAGCTACAGACAGACATGTATCTATGCACTTTTGTCCCTCGTGCACTTTTGTCACTTTTGTGTCTATTTCTAGTGGTCGTAGAGCCTGTTTAGTTATTGTTAAAAGCAGTTCAGATTTCCTTTTTTCAAATTTTATTCCATCCACTTTTTGGAATCGGCTTAGAAACTATTGAAAATACTGTTCATAACTTACTGAGTATTGGTATAAAAAATTGTTGGGGTACTATTTCTGGCTAATCGCTGTACGGTGTTCCTCTGAAACTAAGACATATTACATAGGAAAGTTATATGTGCTAATCGCATCTCTACTACTCGCGTTTTCAAAATCATGCTCAACTAAGCAAAAACAATTATTTCTGGAAAAAGTTTATCCTACATCTGTTTATTGTTTAAATTCTTTTTCTGTTTTGGTCAGTCAGTAATTAACTATTCTTACCAATAGAAATACTAAGTTCATTAAAATGCAGACACCTATTTACCATTTCAGCGATCTCTAGTGTGATGTATAAAAATAGTTAGTTTAGCTTGTAGCGGTATGTTTGCCATGGTGTTTTTGGAGTGTACATTTTGTATTAGCATTTGAATAGCTAGCTATGGAAAAGATCTTCACGAAATGAGGGAAAAGATCTTTGGAAATGTGGTTGTATAATAGCACTGTACTGTATGTAGTGTATTTGATACAATCAAATATTTTGAGCCAATCAAATCAGGTGGCTATACAGATTCATTTGTCTATAACATGTGAAGAAATATCTCTGCAAGTTATCTGATTCGGTGGAGAAAACCATCTGACTGTATATTGAACCTGAAGTTGGTATTTGCATGGATCCGTGGTTTTTGTGTGTAGTGTAAACTAGTCCATAAGTCCGTTGAATCCGCATCATGAGGTTAATGCATTTGGTGCGTATGCTAATGTAATATAAGTAACGCTCGGTTTTTTTGTAATCATTATACCATGTTCAGTTTTTCTGTTTGTGGTCTCACAAAAATTGATAGTTTAAGTAGTACCTGTGATTTATATGATTCCTTGTAATTTTACGTTGTTTGACTTACTTGCTTTAAGAATTATCGAAGAATCGATTGCAAAGTAAGTTACTAAATCACGATTTATTATGATGATTCGTATGATAGTAAAAAAAAGACTTTGCTTTTTGATTTTTGTTTCTTTGTGTTGTCTTTGTTATATTTGGTTCGGCTTGTTTGAGTAGAAAACTCACGCAGTTCTTCTGTTTGCGGTAAAAGATAGAGCATATCGACGTGAGGACTCTATTGAAAGAGCAATGCTTAATATTAATCACGTTGCATGAACATCCTGCATAACCTCAATTTGTGATTGCATGAGAGTCCATTTTGTTTTGCACATTTTTGCTTGTTTCCAGTTCACCTACACTATGCATCCAAAATAAAACATACTTTTTTCAGTTTTTGTTTTTCCCTTAATTTGGCATGACTCGCATTAAGGACGCTAACTTTTGTTTTGTCTTATGTTACCGTATATACAGACACACAGAAAACGGTCCACTAAAAATGTTTGCAGCCTGGAAGACTGTGTACTACCTATTATTTGTGAGCATACATTTATATCAAAGATGAAGTTACAGAAAAACAACACCAAATGCATATAATTAGCTTAGAAAGCTAATTGAATTGCCTGCCCAATATTTCATATGTGCGATACTTTTTAGACATCAATTTGTTCCGTATCGAAGTTTTCATTTCTGATTTGCGTGGCTGGATAGTGATGCAGATAAATTATGGGTATCAACAATAGAATTTTTTTTTTCTTTCCCTACAAATGTTTCTTTCGGGTGTGTATTTTTTAGTTTATTAAAATTCTTTTTGGATTGTATCTTGAACCTCTGAGGATGAAGTGAAAAGGGAATTAGGAGTGTAAAAGTTAAAATTATCTGCGAATATACGATCGTTTTGAGTTTAATGTGTTGGTCAAGTGCATAGTAGCTCATATTTATATGCGATGTTTACCAGTTAGAAATGATGTTTCTGATAGCAAACAATGTAGGCAAAGGCAGGGATTTTGAAGATTTTAGAAAATGTGATATATATATTGTGGATGGTCCTTCAGGGAAAGATAATCGCATGAGTGGACGCACGGATCAGAGGGATATTATTTTAGAATGCAGTAGTAGAAAACTATATTTAGATAAAATAAATATTACTACTAATACTATTTAATATAAATGTCAGCGTATCACTGTACCATTTATTAGCTTTCTTTGGTAGTAAAAATCATATTTAAATGAAGCTATCGAGTTTCTAAGGTATGGAGTATATTAGTAATTAATATGCCGTTTTGAGCATATTACTGTGTCTGTGTTACAAAATGAAAAGGAGGAATAAAATATTATCACTGAAAATTTAAAAAAAGCCAGAGTAATTTCTTTCATCTTTTACCAGTGCATGCGAAAATCCCCTGAGATGTTAAAATGTATACGAGTTTGGCTGGGTTGAATGAAACAACGGGGTACACAGTACACATCGGTATCATAGAGAGGCGAGAATCTGGCTATCTGACTTAGAGGTGTGCGCCGTCAAATCACGCCGCCGTCGACGCGGTTTTTTGGTCAAAATTTCACGCCGTCGCCGTCGATAATTTTCATCGACGCGTCGATGCGCCGTCGATAAGAAACCACCGCCGTGAAATTTTCAAATAAAAAATTTACAAAAAACTGTAAAATTTGTAAATATCGGCCAGGAAATGACATTTTTCAAAGTAAAAATTTCAAAACTTTCTTGGCCAAAATTTTTGGCTAAATTGTGAACAATTTTATTTTTGACCCTCACGCTTTCGCGCTCTTTTTTAAAAAATTCTATGGTTGAAAGTAGAATCTATGGTTTTCCGCCGCCGTCGGTTATAAATCACTCTCTACGTCGCCGTTGCTGATTCTTAATCGACGCATACCTCTAATATGACTTCTGACTTTAAAAAATAAGATGATACTGGGAAATTTGAATTCTTATGCCTTTAAGATTAACGTAGCAAAAAAAGAGAATCTAGTTCTAGTATATTAGACTATTAGAGTAGAGACTAACACTTTTCTTCTCAGCCAAAACTGGACTGGGTTTTGATTTTTAAAATTTTGAAAACCGACTAGCCAGACAGTAATTCTGGATTGATAACTAGTGTGTAGTTTCGATATCACTAAAGTTGTTTCGGAGCAGATGACTATTCATTCGGAAAGTACTTTCGATTGATTTGCGGACGCCGAACGCGGAATCCAGCTAGGATTTGGTGGGTTTGATTCTCTCTCTCATATTTAAATTAAGATGGATTTTCAACATCGTGCTGGAGGGAAAACGGGATCAGGAGGTGTCGCTTCCTGGTCTGAATCCAACAGGGACCGACGAGAACGTCTTAGACAGTTGGCTCTGGAGACTATTGATCTAAACAAGGATCCTTATTTTATGAAAAATCATTTGGGAACTTATGAATGCAAACTTTGTCTAACCTTGCACAACAATGAGGGATCATACTTGGCACATACACAGGGGAAGAAACATCAAGCTAATTTGGCTCGTCGAGCTGCTAAAGAGGCCAAAGATGCGCCTTCACAGGTTAGTTAGTTTGTTATAAGCATAACTTGAATAAGTCTAGATTATAAATGACCCCATAACTAAGGGTTTATAAAAGTATTGCACGGTTGTTTTAAATTCTGTAGCCCGCACCAGAGAAACCAAGAGTGGAACCTAAACGATTTGTTAAGATTGGTCGGCCTGGTTATCGTGTAACGAAGCAAAGGGATCCCGATAGTGGCCAACAGTCTCTTTTATTTCAAATCGATTATCCAGAGATTGCGGATTCTATTCAGCCTAGACATAGATTCATGTCAGCATATGAACAAAAAGTGGAACCACCAGACAGGAAATGGCAGTACATTTTGTTTGCTGCGGAACCTTACGAGACTATTGCTTTCAAAGTACCCAGCAGAGAGGTTGATAAGGTAAGAGAAAGTATATTTTGTCAAATAACCTTCACTTGACTAAATCAATGAATATATTGTAATTTTGTATGGGAAATTTGGTGTTTAGACGGAAACCAAGTTCTGGACTTTTTGGAATAAGGATACCAAGCAGTTTTTCGTTCAGTGTAGTTTCAAACTTGAAAATAGATCCAGAATGCCACCTCCGCCTCCCCACATGGTTCGACCTCCACCACCGCCTCCGATGGACAGCAACCACCAGGATGGGCAATGGGACTAGATTCTATTTCATTAAACTTACACGTATTGGAATTGATCATGATTTATTTAGTAGATATGTAATTTAATCATAATATTGCTTGATTACTGTTTTTTATCATTAAACGAGTTTTTTTTTGTAATTGAGACCTGTCAATTTTAATAAAGCAATGATTCATAAACGAAGACTAGTAGTTTGGGTAAAATTAATCGCTCCGTAAGTGTCGATTTTTATATTATTAAAAGCAAATCGGCAGGGCTGAGGGGATGACTTCTTTTATTCTTTGAATGATCAAGGTCTTTAGCTCGTAGCCCTTAGGTTGCGTTGCATGCCAGGTTTGTTCCCGTGATTCCAGATGATACAAATCTAATAAAAACTTTAAAATACCTATATTAAAGTCCTCGAGGGATCGTCACACTGATTGGGCGATCGACACTAGTTGTTGTACACCTGAGTAGGCATTCCCACCTACCACTGTAAGTTTTGCTAGATCCACCAACAAGAAGCTATTTTCTAATGAAAACTAATAGGAATGTATCAGCAATCTCAAGAACAGGCCAAACTGGATGTGATGAACTGAATTTACGTTAACCCTAAAACTATCTCACTAGGAATGAATTTTAAGATATCCTTCATCATCCTTATGCTTTATGCAATAACAATAAGGATTTATGAACTACCGTACTCAAATGAATCAATAAGCAAAACTTCCAGTTACGGACAAGTTGTTGTTTTTAGAAAATACGATTTATTTTCATAGATCAAAACCAGAATTAACAACGACAAAGATTTCAAGCTTGCAAAACGCACACTCCTCCAACTTCCTTGATCTTCTCTTCAGCACTCCTAGAGAAGAATTTCGCTTTAACGATAACAGGTTGCTTCGGAAGAACACCTTTGCCCAAAACCTTATAGTATCCCTGTGATAGAAAAAAATTAGCAAAATGTGTATCTAGCTTGCAAATATTCAGATTTACACTGTATCGTAAGCCACACAAAAGTATTTATGGCAAAGACAGTAAAGAACTTACAGCTCGTACGCAGTCAATTACTGGGGCTTTGCCTTCACGATGGTTCTTATACTGCAATCGTGTTCTTTCACTGACTAAGCTCCATAATTTATCCAGGTTAATAATGGGAGCGTACTTTTTAATTGGACGGGCATGGTAGTTTCTCATACCAAGCTTGAATTATTAACAAAAACAACAAGTTAGCTACATTATATTATATCGAATCATGAAGAACAGTCTTGCACAAAATAGGAAATGATTTCGAAAATAAAAGCTTTCTTACTTTCCCGAAGTAGCCAGGATGGTATTTATCGAAATTGATTCGGTGATGATGCTGACCTCCAGCATTACCTCTACCTCCAGGATGTTTCCTGTGCTTTCCTAAAAAGCATATTTTTAAAGTTAGCAGAGTATCGAAAAACCAACTAATAAAATCATCCTCAGCCACATGACCATGATTGAACATCGTTTTTATCGATCCCAATATTAATGCCAAATAATCAGATTTAAAAATCTGTTTGAATTTTGAGTGGTCGAGAATCTAAAAAAAAGTTCAATGAGCCCCTTGTGGAAGATACACTGTGAGAGGCGTAAGTACAGCAAAAACCCGAAAAGCAAACTAGAAAAAAAAATCACAACCCTTCAACTAACCAGACCGATCAGTCGTCAACTATTAGAGCAACCTAACCGCCAAGTTATGATATTATTGTCCGATAAATAAAAACTCCTTTTTTCCATTGATATGAAGACAACAAACAGGGCACACCACCGACAGATACCAGCCGCCTTCGTCACAAATGCACATTAGTGGCTAAAATAACAACAGAATATAGAAAATTAACGTACCAATACGTCCATGGCCATGAGAAACATGGCCTCTGAGTTTCCTTGTCTTCTTCTTGTTGGTACTCTGCAAAGATACAAATTCCAATGAAAATTTGCCCCCCACACGACATAAATAAAATGAGTTACGTTCACGAAAATTAATGCTCGTAAACAAATTAACATCAACTAATCGGTTGTAGTCACTTCTAGTAATAATAGTTTAGGAGCTTACCATGTCTAAAACTTTATAAAAAGAAGCTAAAAAGAATTAATTGTCTTCACTAGTAAAGACACAACGAGACGAGATGAAGAAGTGTTGCCGAAATTTCAATCCTCACCGCACTTCTGTAGTTACGGACATAATGTAACTCTACCACGCGAATGGTAGAAATGAATACTCACTTTTAGCACTCGACTATAGGTTGCGCTGCTGTCTCATTCAGGTTTGAGCTACATCCATAGGCATGCAGGCTTTGATACGCAACGCAGTTTGCAGAACACATACAATTCTTTCTGTACCACCTGTACTGATGCAGCATTGGAAATGTGCCTCTGCAACAAGGTTTTTTCTTTTATCTAGGCAAACATATGCATGCATGGAAAATGATAGATTTAATTGGTACAATCCATGGAGTTTTTGATGAAACAGTTAGAAAGTTTAATGAAAAACTATGTTATGGGATATATGAGGGGCTTATTCATAATCCATTCAGTTTTGGTTGATTGACATACGTGTTTTCCCACCGTTTTGTATAGTTGCTTGCAATGAATTATTTTGTTTGCTACTGTTTTAGAATAAATTAATGGATTCCAAGAATCCAAACTGCAGAATTTGAAACTGTCAATGTAGGACCGCTGCAAAATAAAAGTGCAGAAGGAGTTCAAAACGATTCTAATGGCTGCAAAAGCGAAGCTCATGTTTTTACTGCATGTTGTTGCATGGTATATAAAAGATATGGGGGCGAAATGGAAAACATCTGCATTGGTGATATCAATTGTCAAGCATTTTGGCTGACAGCTGGATCTTAAATACTACTTCTTGTTTGTTAACTACTTCATTTTGTCTGGTACAGCTTGTTATATGGAGTGTCACTCAAAAATATTGTTGGTACCTGGACTGGAGTCATTGTTGAAACGGTTTGGTTCCTCTGTTATATACATGTTTGAATCTTGGTCTGGCGTGCTTTTTCAAGGATCCAATGTTTTGTTCCTGGAGAAATCAAGCACATATTTACATAGTTTCGATAGTTTCCATTTCCATTTAATGAATATATCTGTGAAAAGGAAAAATCTTGTGTGGGAGATGAAAAATTTCAATTCCTGACAATTAATGGCGTTACCTAAATTCGGTAGACGTTTTTTGTTTCATTTATAGCATTCACTTTTCACGAAGATATCAATCAGTTTACATTCAATTATATAATATTATTCATGGCTGGTAATATTTACATTTAGTACTAAAAATTACTTATACACATCTTAACTCACCAAACCTTAAGGATTCACTTGCTGGTCAATGTATAAATCATACTTTTCGCTTTGCATGCGCATAATGTACGTCCATATAACTATTCCATTCCTATATCAAACAATTTGAACTTCAGAATCTGCGTTTGATTTCTATTACTCATCGCACTTTTATTGACGCTCAAAGTTATGATAAAAAACTTAGTGAGTTGTTATTGGCTATTAGCTAATGAAAGCTATCTAAATCACCTATCGAGTAATACCATTATAGTCAGTTACTTCGGTACAGTCCTAGTCCTATCTTCTATTGAAATTTGTACTGCATGAAATGAATGCGTATGAACTCATTTTTGAGTAGAGTAAACGGATTATATTTAAAATATATGCATGTGCGATTTTGCCATTCTCGACCTCCTGTTCCTATGGGCATATGATTTACATTCGACTAACCAGTCAATAATCACAATCACACAAATCACAATAATGATTATAATTTCAAACCAAAACTGAAGATATTTTAATGCACTCACTTTATTTTAAGAGCTGACTGGCTCATTATACTTATTATAAATAATACAAGTGACGAAAATCTGTCTCATTCCAACTTATTATGTATCATGTACTTATTATTTATTATGTACTCATTATGTATCAATGTATCTTGTGAACATTCCACAATCACCGCGCTGACTTCTTGTTTTTATTCAGGACCAGTAGGGTAGGAGTATCGCAGGGAAACGCTCTGTCAGTCCCGTCCGTTTGTCCACAGCATAACTCACGAACGACGACGGCTCAACAGATCAAAATGAAATTTTGCATGCATAGTTGAGGATTTTTGTAATTTGGTATGGGAAGATTAGCAAACTCAGACAATAATTTCGCCAAGATTCGGAGGGTCAAAATTTTAAATATTGATAGCAATTGATGCAATAAGGTGAATATGTTGAAATTTGATACATATACTTTAGAGCTTATTTGGATCTCAAGTGCAAAAATAAGTCAAATCTATGAAATCGGGAAACGGGTAATTCGCTTTTTGGTAATTTAAACGGAAAATTAAGTGGTCCGGTTTTTGCAAAATTTTACTTACTAATTTCATCAATGATGCTGTTTAATAATATGACAATAAAAGTTTATCAAAATGAATAATTGGCCTTAAAAAACTGGATAATTTAGTTTTTACGAAATTTTATCAGGAAATTTAAAAATTGTACTTGCTAATGTGATTGTGATTCCTAATTAAATAAAAATCTATCAAAGTTAGTATTTTAATTTAAAATTTAAGGTAACTAAGTTTTTAAGACCCCAAACTGTTATTTTTTCTTTTACTTTTCTACCGCTACATACTTGCATCTGTGTTACAGCAGTTTATTATTACTACGACTTAAACATACATACACCTATATCCAGAAGCTGTTGCTATGTCGCTCACAGTTTATATGTATACATGTATGTATTTGGTGAATTTGGGCACTATTGCGTCTGATATCAATGCAAGACAGAAGAAACAAAAACAAAATGTTTACATATTTTCTCACTTTGAGAGTACATATAACCATTTAAATCGTAGTCGATTTTTATTAAAAACGAGAAAACTCTTTTCCTTCTGCATAGATAGTAATCTACAAACTACATGTTAAAATTGCTTAAAAAGAACTTGTTCAATGCAAAATTGATGAGCACAAGTGTGTGAATATGTAAAGTATGCATATATTTGAATTATAATTCACAAAATGACCGCAATATACCATACATGACTCTTAAAGAGCAGACCACTAGTAACCTTAAAGCTATTGCACATTTTGAATGCAACAATTCAATTCATATCCTACATTCTAGAGCTCTAGACTTGACCCTACTATACGAGAAGAGCACGTATATCCCGAATGAAATGCACTATTGTACATCATTAGTTAGTTTGTAAAAAAATTTAGTGCTTGCATCAAATTAGTTTAAATGCAATATGCAACCCTTTATCTTTCGTCTACCTTTATAGCTAACTAGTTACCAGCCACTATATGTATCAGTCTATAAAAGGCCAAAAATGCAAAATACTTGCAATTTTTCATGTATTTTTCAACACATACACACTGCATTCGTTGTACTAGCCGCGGTAACTACCATCTGTTATAGAGGTTGGTAACAAATATATATACTACTATGGTGGGGTATCTATATATCATATGATTTTGCTGTAGTCAACTCGCACTCGCAGTCAGTCAGTTGCATTATGGCCATTTGTGTTGTGTACTACTTTATATACTCGATCGTGGATACTCGAACTCTCAGCTGGTGCTTCACATCACACAACACTCGCTCTGGCATATAAACATAAGTTATAACTTGGTTATTCGCATTGCACAGCCCATTATTATTATCCACGTACACAAAACACAAACATTACTACTACTACAACTGCTACTATCTAATCTATCTACGACGTTTTAAGTTTCAAAAGTCAGAGACAGACAGAAGAGTTCGTTTTAAATATAATTTAATTTACACCTATGGTTTAGTACTTAGGGATTTCAGATAGTTTATTAAAATAGTGCAAGATAAGGGAAATTTGGTGGATGCAGTTTTTTATATTTTGAAGCAAGGAAAACTAAGGTAAGCATAGTTCAAAAAGTTATTCTGTTCTTGGACATCTTTACATTGTGTACCTCTTCAGTAATTATTATTGGAGACATTTTGATAAGATATCTCTTCATTTGAGTGATTATATATTACAAACTTGTGGTGCGCAAATGGAGTTGTTATCAAGTAATATGTGGAGATGAAGCATGAATTTTCAATTTAATAGGTCAATGAGACAATGAATTTAGACTATTGTTCCACAGGTCCACTACAATATCTAACTATCTGAATTGTGTGCTATTGGAGAGACGGTCGAAATCATTCTATAGCTCAAAAATGTCTGCTGATAGTCTTCGTAAAGGAGTGTCGAGGGTGGCTGGAACTGTCGTCAGGCCACAGCCCGTCAACGAGAAGACTTTCATGGAAAGTGTGGCAGGCCTAATTAACGAAGTGGGACTAGTCACCCAGGTACATTTAAATATTGTCTGATCCGTATGTTTCATTCACCAACTCCTATCAATCACGGAATATGGCTCTTCAGCTGGGGCTCTAAGAGTTGTTCCAGAACAGAACATTTCTCTGTGGCCTTTGTTGTACTAGTTTTATTACTAACTGAATGTATTAGTTTTATTTTATTATGAGTTATAACTTTAATTATATACTTTCCCAATCCAATCTACCTATATTCTTTGTTATTTTTCATTTGGCAGCACGACTAATGATTGAAAAAGAAAAAGTCATGTTGCCAGAAGTTGCCAGTATGACTAAAAGTTTCGTTAGTCAAGCGATTTGAACAATGAATAGATGTCTATAATATATCGTTCTAAATTTATGAGTATTATTCATGGCATTGAGTATTAAGTATTATGATAATATATGTTTTACTGCGACGAAAACCAAAGACCAAAGCCAAAGCTTGGTGCATGAGTAGCTTGTATTTTAATTGTCTATTCTTATTTTATGTTTACAGCCGTATGCAACTAGCGAAGAAAAAGAAAATACGATAAGCTGGACAAAGTTTGAACTATGCAAAAACAATGATCTCAAGTTTGTTGACTCTGGATGTGGAGGCGAGTTAGGCCAACAACAGCAGCAGCATACATCGTCGCCTCCCCTCTTGCTCACCATTGGCTACCATTCTGGTATTCAAATGTGGGCCATCCCTATGAGTGGAGAAGCTCAAGAGATCTTTTCTTGGCGTCGCCTTGAAGTTCGATATTTCCAATTACTCCCAACTCCTGAGGATGTGGAGAGGGATCAGTTCAGGACGCTTCGTCCAATCGTTGCCATTACGGAGGGCTCAAATTTCCCCAGCTCCCCTAACCATCTAACCTTCATCTCGTTGCGAAATGGCGAGTCCTTGAAGAGTACCAAGTTTGTCCATCCAATCTGTGATGTATTGGCCAATTCCATAGCAGTAGTAGTTTCTTTCTTGGACAAAATTCTAGTACTTGATCCTTACAAGTTCGAAACGCGAGTTACGATTGCTTCCTCTGGATCTCGAGCAGTCCACCCTGGCATTAACCCCATTGCTCTCGGTACCAATTGGCTTGCCTACACGGACCAAAAACTCGTGTCCATGTACCAGTCACTTGGAGGTGTTGAAACTGCGGGTGCTCCCTCCTATACTGCCACAATGTTGTATGCTGCCAAGAGCTTGACTAAGGGCTTGAAAGGTCTTGGTGAAACTGTTGCCAGTAGTATCACTGGTCACCGTGTTTCATCCAATAATGAGACCACAACTCCCCCAGCATCCGAGCCCGGGATCGTCACAATAGTTAATCTCTCAGAACTCAAGTCAGGAGAATTCTCTTTAAGCGAAGGAAATGTTGGAACTGGTTCATCCCAGTCTGCCGTCTTGGCCCATTTCGTAGCGCACATGCACCATCCTGTCCTGACCATGAACTTTGATCCTTCCGGGATGCTACTCGTCACTGCTGATAAGGAAGGACACGACTTCCACGTTTTTCGCATTCATCCACATCCTCTTGGCTCTTCCATGGGAGCTGTGCATCACTTGTATGTGCTTCATCGCGGAGACACTGGAGCCAAAGTACAAAATATATCCTTTGCACCTGACTCTCGGTGGGTTGCTGTAAGCACTTTACGAGGGACCACCCATATATTTCCCTTGACGCCTTATGGAGGAGCAATCAGCGTTCGCACTCACACGTCTCATCGAGTGGTGAACAGACTTAGCCGTTTTCATCGCACCGCCGGACTTGATGACACTCCCACGTCTGGCAGAAATAGTCCAGTTTTGACTTTTAATCCTAATGGCACATCTAATGCACTGCCTGGTGGAAAGTCGTTCGATCTCCTTCACCTCGGCTCACCATATCCCAACCCGAGACTCCCATCGTTTCCGCATCCTGTTGTGGTTCATCCATTGGCTCAGTTGCGCCAGAGCTTTATCAATGTCACTTCATCACCCAAGGGCTCGCCACCGATTGGGAAATCCAAAGCCTTCCTCCCCCTTGATGATCGAACTCAAGTGGTATCTTTATTCGAAGCTCCGAGAGGATGGCTTGCGAATAGTCCTGCCATTGTTCCTTCGTGTGATAAACGTAAAAAGAGTCCCATCGAAGCTCTATTTGTGATGACTTGTCATGGAAACCTTGTTGAATACAATCTGGATCCCAAACCTTCCTCGGGTATGTTCATCGTATTTAACTTTCACTATTCTATAAGTGTGTGACGTGAGGTATCATAATGCTTATTTCTTTGTTTTACCATGTCATTGCTCTGGTTTTCATATGAAAGCATAACATGTACAAAGTGATAATTGGGACCGACCTATGCGAATTTTATTGTTAGACTTTGAATCCACTGGAGATCAATGATCTTCAACCTTTTGTGTCAATGATCATATGTAATCCATGTAAATTGTCCGATAACGTGAAAACAAGCTCTGCTGATGTCAAATATCCACACTCTGTTGACTTTTCATTCATATCTGTCAATGATGTGGAATGTGGTGCAGTGCAATGAATGCATTCGTTATTTGACTGACCTGCACTAATTTAGGTTTTCAAGTATATGAGTAAACGTTACAGTTAAAACGTCAAAATGATGATAGCAGGAAAGCACATATATGTACAGTCCTTTGAATAATTGATTTTATGATGGGAGTCACCGTACCCAACAAAATGTTACATTTGATCTCAAATCAATGTAATTGAATTTATCCTATGTTTTTTTTTCATGATAAATAAAATTCGTTAGAAATGTTAGCGAAAGTAAATGCTCCGAGTCGAAGATTTTTAAATGTTCTTATGCCGTAAATCCATATTGGAAGTATGATATGCTAAATAAATTAACTAAACTAAAATGTGATTGTCACTTAATTTTTTGCTACACAACTATAGGAGGCTCTAAAGAAAAGGTGTCTGACGATATGCCGATTGAGTTAGCTGTGCATGCTCGTGCTCAATGGAATTTCCCCAAGCCCAAGTTTACAAAAGACTTGCAACCACCATTGAATCCTAGTAGCATCATCTTGCTACCTGGTGATGTTGGAACCCATGGAATGTCTGAAGCAAATGAGATGCATTTGAACTCGAACGATTCGCAACCTACAGCAGAAGTTGAAGAGAATGGAGACGAACATTGGCTGTCTCAAGTAGAAATCACTACTCACTCAGGTCCCCATAGGAGATTATGGATGGGCCCCCAGTTCACCTTTAAAATCTTCAGTCCAGCGTTGTAAGTTATTTTAAGCAATATTATTTCCATTTGTTGGAAAATAGTGTCGTGCATCAGTATAGTTAGAAAGAGTTGGCTGGCACTGGCTTATCATTTGTTGTGCGCAGATCCTCTTCCAGTCAAAAGCCAGGCTTGATGGACGTAGAAACCGTAGAAGTAAATGTGACAAATAGGCCTGCCAAATCCAACCCAGTCAACATGCCAATTTCTTCTTCACTCCTACCAGTAGTCATTGAAGGGAGCTCAGGAAGTGCGTACTTTTTATTTATTGTAGTAACGTTACACTGCAGTAACTAACTGCTACCTATTCTTCTGTGATTTTTAAATTGAGGACAATAAAACTAAAGTTCGTGTTTGACTTTGTAGGCAGCCTAGAACAGTCCCCACGACTAGTAGATCCTTATGGTGACGCAGAGACTCCCACTGCTACGAATGACTCTCAAATAAAAGAAAATTTGGCTGAAGCCATGATGGAAAATTGTGCTGTTTCTTCTCGTGGGGCTGGTATGTTTTATTGGCTATGAAATGCAAACCTTTTACGATGTCATCACTTACTGGCTTAATTGTATTTTCAGTTGTCGGTTCTTGCTGTAAAAATACACATTATTATTGTTTTGTTTTTACGCAATAGGAGGCTGTCAAAGCTTGGAGAGTTGTGATGATCTAAGTTCAAGTAGTTTTGATTCAACAAGTCAGAATTCTATGGACGTACCTATAGCACCATCATTTTGTATAGATGCCACTTTGCCGTTCCCTGATTGACAGTGCTACCACCTGTCGTCAGCTCGATTAATGCTGAATCGGTATCTTCAGATCGCATCATCTTTTCTTATTTTACTGGTTCTGTTTCCTGTCGTTTTATAGTCAAATAATATTCGCGGTAACCAGATATTATATCACATGAGGAATTAGATCGTTATCCGTATGCGTATATTTAAGACGAGGTAGTGAAAGAATGCGAACTGTTTATAGTTTATGTTCATTTGCAAATGTCACTGCAGAATATGGGGACATTCAAACTTTTCTATGCTCTCATGAAAACTTGGAATGAACCATGAGCTATTAGCAATTGAGCAAAATGCATGTACAAACTGAGAGATGGAGTCAATCATGAAAATTGAATGGAGTATAAGTTTGGAGTAAAATTAACCATATTGTTTAGTAAAATGAGCTATAGAGGCTTTTCCCAAGTACGAGCGTTGGTAAATTGTTTTGGTTTGTGGGAAAATATTTTCTAATGAAGAATATTTATCGTGTTATTGTATTGTGGATGGTATTTATTATATTTTATTTTAATATTTCGTTTGACATTCGCTGTATAGTTTTATTCTATTTACTGCGATGAAATTCATACATCATCATATATTTAAGTAAGATTGTTAGACTGTGTTATGAACTATCAGCATTTTTATGCAATGCAGAAGTTTTTCTTTTCTTTAAATTTTTTTAGAAGGCTTGTATTTTCCAATTACCTATAAATTATGAGTTGAGGTAACAATTAGTTTATCTTGTTGCTTCTGAAGTTTTATGAGTTCAACATAGGGTGCATATGATAGCAATATTATGCTCCTGATTTTAAATTCGTAATTCTTCTCTCAACGTGTTCTACGAATGTGCACATCATATACCACGATTATATTTTAAATTTACACTAGAGTGGCTTTCCCAATATGATAATTCAAGTATAATAATTTTGTAGTACCGTTTTAATGCTTTCAATTTATTATCTCAATTATTTATTCATTAATTGCTGCATTGATACTGTAGCAAATATCAATACAAATACAAATTACTACGAAATGAAAAAATGGAGTATTTGAAAGGAGCACGAATGTGTTAGCTTCGCACTCTGTTTATAGAGTAAGTTTTGTAAACAAAAAACGCGACTCCATTTGTCCCAGATTAAATCAAGACGAAAAAACACATGTGTTGTAGAGTCTCACAAATTAGAATCCACGTGATCGTTTGGAAAACATGTTTGTATTACTCATAGGTAGTGGAATTATCGAACTCTTTGTTTATTTGAGACGACCCTGTTTTGATCTGAAAATCAGAATGTAATTTCTTCTTTTTAAATATCAAGATTGATGTCATGAACCTATGCCAGTGCATTGCAGGGTTGTCTTCTTTCGCTTTTAAGTTGCTGAACAGAAAAGTATGATAGTTATTGTTGAATATTAATGTCGTGTTTCAAAGCGAAAAGTCATTTGTATTGATTGTAGGGAAGTTACTTGCCTCTCTTCTTATCTCAATCATATAGTTCGTGCGCAAATTGCTAGTTCGCATTTTTGTTAACTTGAGTAATCTCCATAGTAGTGATAAGATTGTACGAATTGTTTATATTGATCGGTATTGTTACTTTGTCTTTAGGATTTGAGCGCGTACTGTAGGTTATGTTATTATTGGTTACCTGGACGACTCCATTAGGATAATGTTTTAGTGTAAATATTTCGTAGTCGTTTCAATGACTAGGTCTCAAAAACTTGATGCTTTGAATGTTTGCGTAAAAAACAGTATCTTGTGAAATAAATGTCAGGAGATGATGAACACATTTGAAACGATGGGCAATAGTTTAGTAAGCAAAAAATCTGGAGATAAATAAAAAGCTCACAAAGTGATTAACTATATATATAGTACATAGAAAGAAACAAAAAGCCTTGACTGCTCATAGCTCTAGGTAGGCTAAACGAGATGGCTTCTCTCACATTACTTCCCATAGATGAAAAATATATTATATATGATTAGTTAGACAAGCACACCATCACAAAATATTGCATCACAGTTGTTGGAATGTGATGCAACCAAAACAATCTAAAAAAATTATTAATTTCTAATCCCAGTGTAAACTCTGTTAAGTTAGATGTATTACGAGTATTTTCATGTGCAGAGTATTTTGTTGTGAACATTAGACAACATCGTTTTAAATTTTGCTGCCTTTTGCCTTCTGTCACGTACATCAAACTCCCTTAACGCCCTTTAATATAGTACATAATTGGTACATTATTGTATGGTTGGTAGCTGTAAAGGGGTCTGTAGTCATGCATGCTGAAACCAAGCTGAAGGCGCATAAGCGTAATGCTGAAAGTTAAAGCATTGATCAATAAATTATACGAGCGAGCTTTTTGCACGACGTTGCAACACCGCAAAGCGACAGCTTTGCGGCTGTTGCACGTTGTGCAAATGCGAGTGAAGTATAATTGTGATTATGCGAGTGCCGGTAGG
>Ga0210040_10002641_pt1 | contig 25062 bp, 20 predicted proteins | sample CryGeyCG12114_NA_FD_185462 | JGI IMG/M metagenome (GOLD analysis project Ga0210040, IMG submission 185462) | Groundwater microbial communities from aquifer - Crystal Geyser CG19_WC_8/21/14_NA (SPAdes) (version 2) | ecosystem: Environmental > Aquatic > Deep subsurface > Groundwater | place: USA... | reverse complement strand
GGTGGGCCCTTGCTCCCTTGGACTTCAGAGGGCCTCACAACTTGAATACTTCATGTAAGTTTACAGGCAGGAGTACCCATGCACAAGATTTCGGGGATCTGGGTCGGGACGGAATATTTACTCTTATTTTGTTTTTCGTGAAATCAGGTTGTACCCTCTGTTGATTTTGCTCTCGATCGGCACGATATTCTTCATCCTGGGATTCTTGGCCCTGTTTCGAATTCGAGGGGAAATCAAAAGGTCCAGCAGCTCTGTACCCAGTGACAAGATCTCCCCAGGAGGTGGCCAGCGGTCTTTGTTGTGGGAACAGAATCCAGAAATGACTGTAGCTAGAGCAGGGGCGGCCCGCTTGGAATTGTTAATGGTACATTTTGTGGGGACAGTTGGGAAACCGAAACATATGAATTTGGAAAGATTTGTTAACATTTGGTTTGTTCCACAGGCTCGAATCGGAGTGTTCTCCATCTTGTACACTGTGCCAGCGGCAGTGTTTTTGGGCTCTCTGTACTACTTATCAACGCCATTGTCGTCTACCGGAGTGCTGGCTCCCATTATTGGATCTCAGAGGGGAAACAATCAAATGTTGTTTGTCGTTTTGCTTGTTCGGTAAGAAAATACGAAAAAAAAAGAGCTCATCCTCGCAGTGCACCCAATGTTTTGACCAGTGAATTCAATGTTTGTATTCTTGTGCAGATATATTGCCAACTTGGGATTCGGCTCAGCCCTGGTCGTGTGGGTTGGCAGTCGGAAAACGCTGTTGACTTGGAAAAGAGCATTTTGTGGTCAACGAACAAAATGAACTCTCAGGGGATTTTAATTCTTCGTGTGAGTTAAATGTGCACTAACTACAAAAGACTGCTTCACTAATGCCAATCTGACTAGAGAATTGATAATAATTAGTGCCTTATTGTTAATTAGTTATTAGTTAGTTACTATTTTATTATCGCAACAATTTGTGAGCATACTCTCTATTATATGCATCCAAGTTTTGCAGCTCTATACTGACTGTTATGTGTTTAATGTGAGTTGTTCACGTTTATGAAATGAACTGTTTTTGTAACTCAACTCAAGTTTGCAGCCACTACTGTGCCTCTAAGCCTCTATAATGAATTCTTGTGACTTTTGCACAGCATATAAGGATTTTATCTACGAAATTTTTTAGCGAGTTTAGTGAAAATTAGTTGACAATTTGTTTTATTCAATCTATTTGTGTGTGATCATCATGTGTAATCACAAACTCTGTGTACAAAAAAAGGGACAAAAATAAAGTTTTATGAAAACGATATAGAGATCTGATATTCATATAGTTAGTTAGTAGTGGGGCCTGGAAGGGCTCTCAAGTCCCCGCTGCTTGGCTGACGCGTATTCGAAATAGCTGAGGAACCCATCCTGGTCCAAATCATCTTCCCGGAGCACTTGATCGATCAGTTCTGTGGAAAAAAGGGAAAATTAATTTATGACGAAACAACTCAATTAAGAGCATGAGGTGAAAAAGGAAATTGGCACTTTGTGAATGAATTATACAGTGGAGTTGGTGGTGAAAAATAGGTAAACTCATTACTCAGTAGTTCTAGAAGCATTCCCTGTTAATAATGAGGAAGGGAATAATTAAGCCAAAATGTAATTAAACCTGCAAAATATGTCAAGTCTTCCTCTTTTTCCCGTTCCAAACTCAATTTGCTCTCATATTGGTCGAGATCCAGGAAATTTTCATTCCTATTTGGTTTATGTCTATGAGAATCAGGGTTGCTGTCTCCATTATTTGGATCCAACTCCACTTCTGGCAGAATGTGTTGGATTGCTTGCAATAATTCCAGACCGTCCAGCTTGCTGTTATTGTCCGAATCGTGAATCCTATAAAAAAATCCATATTTTCATCTATTTTCAAACAAAATATACCTTTTTTTCAAAAGCTCTCACTTGAAATAGTAAAATTCCATCTCCTTCTCCGTCATATTGTCATCCAAGTCCCGAGCCCAGTCGCCTAAATCTTCCTTAATGTGCCTAAATACAAAATCATCACATTTTCATCCAATTTCACACACAAAATCCATTCAAAAGCACAAAAGCAGGTATCTTACTCTGTATCATGCAAAAGTTGGGAATCCACGGTGAGCTTGGGTGCAGGCTCCACTACATTGGGAGACCCAGGCCGAGGCCTCAAGGGCACATAGTGCATATGTTCCCCTTCCATCTGGGCCCCAACATTTTGGGCGGATCTTGCCCCTCTGGGGTGATGTGGACCTCGTGCCCAACAAAACGTGTCCAAGAAAAAGAGATGACCAATGACCACCAGTGACCAAAATACAGATCCTGTCATTTCCATTCTGGGGAATAATTGTGCACACAAATTATCTAATACAGCGCTTGGAATCTATAAAACTACAAACTAACCAACTAACTAACTAAAGTGGCCATTTGTTTAGCTATAATCTAGTGACTGACTTGACTGACTGAGTTTAATGATTTCCCGATAAGATAGTTTATTGAAAGCAAAGGAAACTATACTCAGTCAGTCAGTTGGTATTTTTGTTGGGATGATAAAACAAACACATGGATACTTGTGAATGTTATCAAAAGGGTGATCTCACCTTTGACAAGTCAATAGCTTGTAAAACCAACAGAGAGACAGACAGAGAGAGAGAGAGAAAAAAAAAGGAACAAATCCCCAAAGTAAATGTTGTGGGCAATGACTGGACCATGTGAGGAGTCCCATATGGTAACATGCACAATTTGTCAAAGGGATTAAAGGACCATCATGGCTCATTATTAGCTGTTGATGAAGTGCATTACCAGTGTAGTTAGTTAGTTAGTTAGTTATGGGAAGGGGACAAAACAAATGTGTCCACTTGAGCCCCTCTTTACATTATTGTCTGCCGCATTTTTCATCCATTTACTACATCATGGATGCAGAATAATATTGTGCATTATATATAGTAGATGAGGGCTCCCCTGTTCCTTTTGTCAACCAAAAGGGACAAGCAATAAGTAATGATGATCCTTTTGTAATCTACATGCTTCTATAGTTTGTAGTTAGTTGTTCGTTACTCAAATCATCCACTTGTTTCGTGTCCATCTCAATGAATACTAATAGACATTTGGTGAGCATACAGCTTTCTTACATACAATCTTTACAGTTGGATCATACTGTTTGTTTTATAGTTTTTTTTGTCATGTTCACACAAGACACTATAGACATTTTACATGCTTTAGAAACTAACCATGTATGAACATATTTACTTCGTTTTGATCCAACGGGTGAATTTTTATCGCGTTTAGAGTATAGATTTTTTTGCTCATTTAGGAATCCATGGCGGTATGAGAATATTTGATTGAATATTTGCTACTCAAAGATCTACGCTCCATGCATTTTAACTAACAAAAACAGTTGAAAAAATGTTGGCCCACCCTTTGCTGGCATAGTATTTGTCAATCCGTGCAACTAAAATCCATGATTCAAAACTAACTAACTTGAAAAGAAGAAGCTGCACATCTTTTGAGCAACTAATTGTTTGGGGCACTTCAAAAGCAGTGGGGAATGCCACCTTGTAGGACACATTGTGTTCGGTTCGGGTCTTTTGAAGGGAGGGATGAGTTTGTAAAGTGCACTTGCATACGATTAGAAGGATCAAGTGAAATCCTATATAATAATGGGGCCGAGCTGGTTGGATTTGGACGCATCATATGATAATCATAGAGTCCTCTTACTCTTTTTTTTTTTGGCCATATGGACTTGAGGACCCATATGTGTGTCGTCCATTGTGAGCAGAGTGACAGATTTTGGACAATGCGTTCATTGTCATTTGTTGCGTTCACACCTTGCTCCCTTTATGTTCATCCCCGCACGCCCAAATTATTATTGTAGGACCCATGTCGAGTCTTCTCCATACTAAACTTATACTTTTGCGAATTACACATGTTCACTTTAGTTATAGCTACACTGGCCCAATACAATCTACTATAGATACATTATGATTATTGAGTGTGTATTGGTTTACATTACCTGAGATCATGATGATGACCAGTGGGCTGGTTTTTTTGGGGAGATTGTCACCATTTGGTCACTATTTGTACGAAAGATGGGAAAAAGTCATGTGATGCGAGTAGTGTAGACTCGGCTAGAGATCGGATATCCACGTCCGGGACCAATTTCCATAGTGACGTCTGCTGGTTCCTCCAGAAAAGTGAAAGCTACAGCTCGTGGCTCCGAATGCTTCCCATCATGTCAAATCTGTGCTCACTTATATGGAGAGTTGTTGGAGTAAACATTTATCCTTGTCATGTTTTTAGTATACGTCTCTCAGTTTTTTAAAAAACAATTCCTATATATTGCGCACTACTATGTATGTTTTAGAGAGAATGGGAAAAGGTAATTTTTCCCATTTTGTTAGCTGCAGGAGGTCCTCAGAACTCACTCCCATTCAGGATACAAACTAAAATGATATTTTCTTCCATACTGGCAGTTTTTTTATATTTATTTTTTGATGCCTTGTGTTGTGTGGTGGAAGCAGTAAGCTAGTAGATGGAAATGGAACTCTGTGCTCGTCCAATTGGATTAGAGGAAAAGTAAATAGTACTTCTTGGGTCCAATTTCCTGTCAATCTCACTTTTGAACTAGACAATTTTTATCCCCCTGTTCAAAAAACGGAGGACACAGTATGTGGTGCACCTGGATGGCCCGAATTCCGTGACTACTCCATATAGACATCATGTTATTGTGTGGCTAGCTAGCATGCATGCATTATTATTGTAAACTTACTTTTGGGGAAGAAGCTAAACTTTCCTCTGTTTTTTCTTTGCTCTCAACTTTGACTTTGAGAGCTCTCTCGTGTTGTATACTTTTCTCAGAACCTGTCACGCTCCACAGTCTTTGAAACTAACTAACTAACTACACCGACTCCCGGGGGAAAATGCCCGTCTCTTTTTATCCGCACTTTGTGCGCCCACCGAAATAGATGGAGCCCTTTTGTGGCTCTCTCACTATTATCTATGTATATTCATATTTGTCAACAACGTGGACTCATATCCTCAATCATATAGGATCCAATCTTCAAAAACTAGCTAACTAACTAACTAACTTTGTATTGTGATATGAGATTCAGGTTCCCAGATAGATTTGGGCCAGCTGAGCCGAAAAATTTGAATTATTATTCTTGGAGCATATTTAAAATGGGAAGCTCATGGTATGACCTCCAGTGGTAATAAAAAGGTAAAGTCATAGGGAATCGGATTGTTCAGACGAGTGTGAAATAGCTATTTTCATTTTCATCATCACATCTTTTTTTAAAAGGAGGCGAAACCGAGTGAGACGTGAAAATGAGGAAATTATTTCCCTCCATCCCTATATAATAATTGGGATGACAAAATCTTAATGGAAAACTTGTCTGATGCAAAAAAAAATTGCTAACTCTACTATGCAGACAAATGTGTTGCACAAAGTTAGGGAACTATATGTGGTCCTGTTTTTCGGTGGGCCAACTGTCTAGTTCTAGAAACAGGGCCCACTTGAAAATAAGGGAGGGACCGAACATAAGGGAGTGAGTTTGAACACACTTGTCCCTTTGTTGCAGACACACGCATATGAATGCTAATAGGATTGTTGTCCGTCTGCAGAACAAGTGGGAATCCACAGGGGCTCCATTTGCTCCCTGTACAACACAAATTGCCATGTACTTCTCCATTTATTACTATTACCATCCATTTATTCATGCATACTCTATCATCCATAGTTAGTGTGCTGCTGCACAATCCACTAATTGGCTCACTCATTCTCTATCTATGCACAATTTCAAATTCAAGTATTCCAGTCTGCTATAATTCGAAAAAAATTACACACACGGCAATTCAATCCCGTGGTGTGATCCTAATCACCATCTCTCACATGTTCATACACATTTGGGGGAATTTTTCATGCAAGGTGAGCCCTGGAGCCCAAAACATGGGATCTAAATGATGGGATGAGACTCCCTTTGGGATTTGTACACATTTGACAATGCACGCAGATATGGAATAATGGTGTTAGAGTTGGAGCGTATGCCAAAATAAGGCACACCAGACTTGAATCTTCGTGCATGTTTGCCACACATTGTTATAGTCACCTAGGGCCGTTGGAATCCCTATTAGGATCCCATGTTGAGCAGTGTGTGACATATTATTAGGAGACACATGAGGAATCCATATGAGCACAATATTTTCCACTTGAGTAAACCCCAAACGAATGTGTGCAAATAATGGGCTCGCAAATTGCGTCTATCGGGATCCATTATGGGATTATTCGTTCACACGTGGGAATTGTGTGTGAGCAGCTACTTATTGGGCTGCAAATCTCAATCCAATCATTAGTTAGCTCAATGCAATTCACCTCATAACATTTTCAATCATGTTCAAATCCTTTTATTTACCAATCTCACTCACGTGTCTTCCCTAACTCACTCACATGCTAATCCATGTCTGCATAACTATGCTATACAGCTTTGGGGATTTTTCGCCCCTTTTCTTGTAAAATACATGTCTATTCAACTTTTCGAATCCTACGAGATTGTCACACACTCTTTTATGGCCATAAATAATGTGATATTGCCGTTTTGATTGTTCACAATAAATACTTATTTGTACCTGAGCTCATGATTATTGCCAGCTAATGAAGATGACTTTGCAAAGTCGTTTTCATTGTTGCCAAAAGGTCTCCATTGTTTGAGTGCACGCTTTTATACACAGGTACACACCAACTATAAGTAGCTAGCTTTACGTGAGCAATTTTTTTTGCCAAAGCCATAGTCATCACCTCACACACTAACTCTACTGTGTGTGGGCACAATTTGTAACTAACTAACCAACTAACTAACTAACTAGCTACTATGGTGAGTTAGTTAGTAGTTAATGATGAGTAGTATTAAAAAAGAGCGTGTGTGCTGGCAAATTATGCGCGACAATCATATTGTGTAGTGCCATGCTAAATGATTGGTAATGAGCCAGTGCGGAGCGCAGAAACATACCCAAAACTACCTTGGTTCAATTTTTAAGGTGATTTACAGCACAATCCCAATTATTATGATGATGGAATCACACAATGTGTCCGTTTATGAGTCAAGGGCTTCTCACAAACAAATACACACAGGAATTAAAGTCTCTTTAAAAGCGCTCATCTTCATCTTATCTCCCATCAGTTCCCCTTGTGAGCATCTTCTTCCCACATCAATCCCTCTGTCTTACTAAAACTTTGGACAAAATGAAGACTTTTTTGGTAAAAAAAAATTTAAAAGACATTTTTTTTGTAAAATTTTGGTGATGTTATTCCTTTTCTCTTTCACAGATTTTTTCTGCCATCATGGCTGTTGCATATGCCGGCGTAGGAATCACGTACGTTTTTTGATTAAGTAGTAGTTGACGTATACTGTAAAGTGTGCTAGCTGACTTATTCAGTGAGTTATGAGATTTTAATTTGACTTGCTGTGGTATTTAGTAACGTTCGTGCATTCAATTCGTGGGGAGCAAATCGCCATAAATTATGACAAAATTTAATAAATTGCGTACATGCATTGTGGGCCTGCATGGCGATCCAGTGTAGAAATCTTTTTCATTGTCAATATTGACTGGTTTTCGTATTTTCCGCCATGTTTGGCCCTGTTTTTTGTTCATTTTTTTGTCAATTTTTACTTTTTTTAGCCTGAAATAAGACTTTTTCCCCCGGTTTTTTTATATTTTTGCCGTTTTCGTTTAAACTTTCATCTTTCTCACTTTTTTCTTGTTTTCATTCATTTTTTCTCTATCTTCAATTTATTATTTATATTATATCAATTTATGCAGCACTCCCCAAATTGAAGCGGAAGCCTTAGCCCTGTTCCAACGACATTGCTCAGGCCGCTCAGACGGTGGAAATGACGGGAACTTGTACATCTACTGCAAACGGGCCATCGAGAACATTGAAGAGAATTTGCAACACGAGATCAACGTGACTCCAGGACCAGACGCGCCCAAACAAGTGGTTTTTGTGCAACCTCCAAGTTACAACTACAACCATGACATCACATTGACCGGAGGAGCTGGAAAAGCCCAGAAGACTGTCATCTATGTGTTGCCCACCAAGAATTCTCACAACTACCAAAATACGGACAATCGGGACACTGCTGTGGCCCCAGAGAAACCATCTCTGTACTTTTTAAACAAGGGAGCAGCCAGGCGATAAGCCCAAAATTGTGATATTCATTGAGCTTCCCTGTATATTTATTCAACCAAATAAAATTCATTTGCCATAAACATCCACTATGTGCCTTATTTGGACATGGCGACGGACAGACGGACGGACATGTAAGCAGTTAGTCATAGGGGACATTTCCTACCAATTATTTATCCCATTTGGCTCAATAAATAGACAATCTATGGATGGACGCAAAATGTGTCCACTTCATTTAACACACATAATAATAATATCTAGGGACGGGGAGACTGAAAAACTCACTACAGGGGCAAACAATGGATCAGAGGGTCGTCGTTTATATTATTTTGTAGTTAGTTAGTGACAGGTGTATAATATCTTTTATAGCAAGTGCCAAATTTTCGTGGTCAATCAGTCATACTAAACTGTTCACAGGGGGTCCACATTCTACCTACTATCCATCGTTTCACTTTAACGTCGTACAATTTTCTACAATCAATGTGGAAAAACTGATGTAGGAACTTTTAGATCAATAGCAATTTTATTCGGCAACTAGTTGCTGCTCAATAGAAAAATAGTTGAAAAAAAAGTGCGGTGCTGGCTACTAATTTTTGATAGCCTGTCCTTTTGAAGTAACTAACCCAAGTCGAATGCAAATGATGATCGGTATATAGGAGGACAAGTAGTTTGCTAGATTATAGAGCAGAGTAGTAGAACCAAGAGGATCCTATTTCCAGTCCAGTCCACATGAATAGCTCCCATTCACGTTTCACGCTAAATTGAATGCAACCAAAATGCACAGGGCTCATCGCTCTGCCCTGCACACATACATTTCCTTCCGTTGGACCTGCTGCTGTCTGATGAGATTGTAAAACTCGATACTGCCTTCCTCACAACTTGTAGGGACAAAGTGAATCTGAATAATTTTCATTAATTCCGCCCACGCACACTCGATTACGCCCAGAAATTAGATTCGGATTAAAAAACTATTCTCACGAAAGAGAGAAATTTTTTTGGATATTTTTGGAAATTGTACTACTACTGGACATAAGGGATGAGAATGGACAGAGATGACAACATTATTTTTTGGGTGGGCGGCACGTGTTATTATTATTTATCTTTTTGGCATCCAGCCGGTGGGTTGTATAATGATATAATTGATGGTTGTGAATGGAGCGTGCTGAGCACACGTTGGCAATCAACACGAAACTACGCTTGTTTTCATATGACGGCGCGTGTGGGACACGTTTTCACACTTGGCCCATAATAGTATGTCAACAATGGGCACGACAAATAAGTGAGGTAGTTAGTTCAGTCATCTAGCATTGGGTGTTTCCGTTCATTTGGCATTTTTTACGAAAATGTGCCAAACACGGAAAATTAATAGTTGACATTATGTGAGGCCTATGTAGTGGGAAAGATAAATTTTTCAAAAAATTCTCAAAGTAGGAATATATTTGAAATATAAAAGTGAATGATAATTAAAACAGCTCTTTCACGTTTTAAGGTAAGGAAATGTTTCTTGACCAAAATACCAAGAGCAGCAAAAAAATCTTGTTTTAAATTTAAAAATACTAAAAATTTCCTGCTTTAAATTCAAAAGTACTGAAAAATTCCTACTTTTTTAAAAGCACTAAAAAACTCCTGCCTTAGATTCTCAAGGCACTAAAACAATGTTTAGATTCTTATGGTCTAAATATTTTACATTGCATAAAAATCACCAAAAATTTCTATTCTACATTTTATTAAAAGCATTAAAAAATTCCCTGCTCTAGATTCCAAATCTCGTCACCACCATTAAATTCCAAAGCTGCAAAAAATTCATCTTCACCTCATCATCCTAAATAAGATTTTTTTAAAGTCGAGTGCAATAAGATGGAAAAACATTGAAATTGAGATGAACTCTTACTAACTAAATACTCCAAAGCAGTCCACGTAACACAATTTTGTAAATGTTTGCTCGTCAAATCCAATTCATAATTGAATTGTACAGACACACATGTGCTTTTTTGAAACCACCGGAGAGTACATATTGGGTGAAAAAAACGTGTTTGTTCACCCAATAGGTAAGTAAAGAGTACGGAATGTGTGAACTGAGCCAGGAGAGCACCCTATTAGTTTACAGAGTTCTCACTCGTCTACTCTATATAATCGAATACCACTTGGTTTACTTGCTTATACTATCAACTTGCCGTCTACTACACACTGTTCCTCACACTAATCTCATCTGCATGTCATTCATCACTCGTGTACAGAAGCTCCTCCACAGGGCCCCGTGCTCCTACATTTCTCAAATCCAACCAACTAGCTCTGTTTCACTAAACATTACCTACCAACTACCTGCACTCCACAGATGCAACTCTGGGTCCCATTTCCATAATATAACCTGCTGCATCTCAATAATTAAATCAATTAGTCAAGTCAATCTTTCAAAAACTAGGACTTTCTCGCCAAATGCATCATTTTTTTGCAAAAATTAAAACGGATTGTCCCCAGAACTAACTAACTAACTAACTAAGTAGGAACTTATAGCTGATTGAACCCAAACAATAGGAACAGCAGAGTACTACAAACTGAGCTGGCTATTCCTGTAAAAGATAGCTAAAAGTGTAGAATGTAGAACTAGCTACAAAGTCCTTACTTTGAGCTCACACACACACGACATTGTACATAGCAGCTCATACTAACTATGAAGGGAGGGAGGGTGGAGAAAGCAGTGTATCGTCAGGGAGACGAGCCCGCGCCATCACCATCCCATTGGCTACCCGGGCCGAATGCGGGCATCAGGGGCGGGTGCCATAATAAGTGCACTGCACACACACACACATAGTACATAGTACATGGTAGATAGACAGGCAGTGGCTTGGCCAAAAGATAGAGACTGTATAAAAGTGTATGTGTGGAGCTTAACTTCATTAGTCACCTTTACCAGTCAGTCTCAATAACAATCCTCGCATAATATATTGCACGGCCACGGCCTGGTGGCACAAATTCGTTAACATAAATCACGACTCATGAATACCAAGGGACTTGTGTAGACAAAAAAAGTGCGTTTTTCCACCCAATTGGTCACACAGACAGACTGTGCTGCCATTGCAACTAACTCATATAACTAGCCAACTAAGTAATTGCACCTGCTCATACCTGTGTCTGTTGTTTGTGTGTGTTTGGTTCCTCCATGCTCAACATGCTCAGTAGTCAGTCGGCATTTGGGAACAAGATGATTGGGGATCCTGGGGACAACAGTGAAAGACTGGACTTGAAGCCCCAACGGTCCGCCAACTCTGGACTCAAGTGTGAGGATTTCGCATCCCTCTATTCCTTGCATTCTTCGGAAGCGGCCCTTTCGGTCCAAGGGGGACTTCGCCAATCTTTGTCCGATCATAGTGGTGGTAAGTGTATACAATTCGTTCCTTGCTTCCGGTACTCTTGGTCAGCGAGTGTTAAAAATGCTCAAGTCAAAAGGGCACTTTTGAAAAGTTCAACCACTCAGAGCACTTGATTCAAAGGGACAGCAGGGGCAGACGATTGGATTTTTTCACTTGACTTTAGCATGCCTCACTTGTTTTTGTTTTCAAGTGCCCTTTTTAAACGGATTTACATATGCCGAGTGGCACAGATGGCAATTCAATTTGAATGACTAGATTGAATAAGATATTTTTTTTTCTTTTTCAATACAGGTGGGTAGATAAATTAGATTTACTTGTGAAAAGTAGAGCATGTATGCTTATAGCTGTTTATGAGTAGTTTTTTAGTCAGTGAAGAGCTGCAAAAAACATTGCGGGTTGGTGTATGTATACGAGTAACTAACGAAGTAAGTATAAGTAAGATTATTGGTTAAACAGTGCATGATTGGACTGATGCAATTAATTAGAGATGGCATTGCCCAAAGAAAGTGTATGATGACATAACTAACTAACTAACTCTATTGCACACGTAATTAGTCCCTTTTCAGTGGTGAGCACAACTTGTAATTCTATTAATTAGTTCCTACAGTTACAAATGCTCACCCAAATCAGACTTGGAGTCTTTGTTTGGCCTGCCAACTTGGGAACCGGAAGCAAGTGGGTCTTGGTTTTTAATTAATCTCTTTTTTGTGGTATAGGACAAGAAGGTGCTTTCAAGAAATTAAAACCTGACAACTCGTCCACTGGGCTCATGGGCTCTGGTGGGACGAACCATAGTCATACCCCTACGTCCTCCACTTGTCCCACACCTGCGAGGAGAAGACATAGGACCACTTTCACACAGGTGAGTTAATTAGTATGCAAAAAATGGTGGGGTAGGCAATTCGCACCACTGTAACAAGTGTCAATCATTTTGATGATAGAAAAATAGTTTCTCATTCAATTAGTAACAAAAGTTTGCATGGGATTCTGTGTAGGAACAACTTGCCGAGTTGGAAGCGGCGTTTTCAAAAAGTCACTACCCAGATATTTACTGCAGAGAGGAACTGGCCCGGACCACCAAACTGAATGAAGCCCGTATACAGGTGAGTAAAAAATTGCACACTTTCTTGTTGGGTCCACACCAAAGACTTATTGACTGGTGAAAGTAAATGGGCACTCACTGACTCACTGACTGATTCAGTCTTGAAAGATGATTCAAGAAAGACGATGCCTGGCCCCTGATTCAATTAGGATTCATACAAGTGAATGGAATTAAATGAATTTTTGGGTCCCATTCACCCTTCCATAACTTGCTTAATGTGCTAACCTACCTTTTGGCACGTACAAAAATAAGACAGACGCATTTTTTGGGTTTATTTTGCTGGCTGGCTGGCTATAGCTGCATTGGAAGTTGTCCCGCCCTAGTAGGGAGCATAGGGCGAGCCCAAAACAAAACTCATGCATACGAGTAATAGTGGAGTAGCTCCCTATGTGGCCCATATAGTGCATTGTTTACGGGGATATGGGCGGAGTGTCCTATTATGCTTTCACTTTACACCCATATGCATGATGAATGATGCATGAGCTTCCAGCTATCGAGTCGAGCATCATTATAATAACCTATCAATTTCACTCTCACCATCTCTCACTCTCTCTCTGTGTCTCTCTCTGTGTCTCTCTCAATGCAGGATCATTGCCACATCATCAGAACTTTGTATCCATCTTCATAGACTATATGTGTCCAATCGATTTCCAGAGCAGTTAGTTAGAGTTAGTTGCCAACTACAGTCTATGCTTTAGTTTTTGGATTTGTAGTCAACTTTTGTATTTACTATAATATGTTGTCCGACTGAGGAACCTAATCAAACCAGATAATTGAATCAAAGACGGGATGATGAGAGTTTTGCTCCCAACAAATTCGGGGGAAATTTTATCCTCATCCCCATCTGCAGTCGTTCACTATCGCTAACCCACTATATAGTACATGTAGCTATGCAGTTCACTGTTGCATCCGAATCAATGGGATTCTCATCATATTTTTTGGCAATGGAAAATGGCAACTATGAAGCCCAGGTGCAGAGAGAGATCGGCATGAGCGTGGGTTAGTTTGAAAATTGAACTTGACACACGGGATAGAAATAACTTATTTGTCCAAACCAGGTCAATGCAATTAGATAGTTGGTTAGTTAAAAACGGAGAGGGACTTTGGAGGTTATAGTTTCTTGGAAAAGGGATTCAAGGGTACATATTTAGGATCAAATGTGAGACTTGCTTGAAGTGAAATGAAAGGGTGCAGACAAACAGACAGGCATAGTCATTTTTTGAGCTCTTTTGGCTGGCTGGCTGGATGGAAAGTGGATACATGGAGTATGTAAAAGGTTTTCATGTGCAGCCTCCATTATATTCCGAAGCTTCACATCCCAAATCTAATTTGCGTACGTTAAAAGCCCTGTTGTGCACATATTACTTACGTGCATACAACATACGCATATAGGGATAACAAATTTCATGTAAATTTTATTTCTCTTTTCAATCTTCTCCATGTATTGAGTACATAATGTTCCCACTTTCCCATGTCTCTCTTCTATCCACTACAACCAAGTCTCCTTTTTATTATCTACTATATGGATTCAGTTCGGAACTTGCCTTATTCGTTTGTTTCCCTTAAATAGCTGTGTGCACCAACTAACTAACTAACTAACTATAACTAACTATGGGCCAATGTGATGGGATTCCCCAAAATGAAACAAAATGGAAGCACAAGGGGGAAATGCAAGGGAGAGCTATCTTCTAGTCACAATATATATAGTAGTGTGTGAGTGGTGCGAGCTCCTACACATAAGCATAAAGTAGTACAAAGGTTGGGAAATAATGGAAGAGAAAGTTGCACAACATAAATGTGTACACACTTTCGTGTACCACTTGGAACCACTCACACAGAGTTTTTTTCCGAAAAAAAAGTGCAGATAAGAGAAAAAGGAGCGAACGGTATGATGGGATGCCTTAAAAGGTTTTTAAAAGGTTGGCTACAGAAGAAAAGGGAAAAAAATGTGAGTGAAATTCAAAGTGAGCTCAAAGCGTAGGAGTGTTCAAGAACTCAACAAGACTTTTAACATTACAGAAATTAAGTACACTTTTTTCATAGTCTCAAAGAATTTTTCTTCTCAATATTTATTTCCTCAAATGAACTACTCATCTTTGCCAATCAAATCACTTCAATGGCATCAGCTATGTACAAGAGTCACATTCTTTCACATTTACATTCTAAAGCACGGCTAAATGTCTTGCTAAAAACTTTATGGACAATTTTTTTCGGGGAATTGCAGCCGACTGCCTAGAAATATTTGATCTCAATCCACCCCGATCGTAAATATGGCATTGACTATAGTCATGGTTATTGATAGGAGTAAGTAGACATAGTCTATAGATTAGGTGAGGACTGACGATGGAAGTATATGATTGAGACAAGAGAGAGTGAGAGAGAGAGAGAGAGTTTGATAGATGGGACATGTAATTGAATTAGGGGGTTCCATTTGACGGTGTGTTTCCCCCGGGACTTTCTCCTGTCCGCGCCTCATGAGGAATCTCAATCTCACTTCCCAATCCTCTGTATGAAACATGATCCTCAACTTGCTACAATATTTTCAACAGTTCACTCCATCCATATAGCATATCGTCAGTCACTCTTATTCACCACCACTGCTTGTCTCTTCTATGGGAATGCACTGACTGACTGTCCTCAATCCAACTACAACTCTAACGGCTAACAAACTGCCACAGTTATAGTACACACTTAATCTGAGTGAGTCTAGTTTACGATGCTACGATGTTACGATGCTGCATGTGTACGACTAGTGTTCCTTCCGAAAAAGTTTGGTCTTTGGGTACCCAAATATACATTTTTGTCAACATTTTAGGTGAATCGGAATGAAATAGGGCCTAATACTGAAGCATAGGTATGACTGGTGCTCAAAACGGGGACTATTAGCTGTAGATTGGATAGGACTCACCTGAATTGAGAGTAATATACAGTGTGTGTGAAGCGGGCTAGTTAGTTAGAGAGTTAAGTAAGCAAACAAAGTGGATTGGGAGTGAGTAACAAAGTAAACTAACTCAATTGGCAATTAGATTTGAACTGAAGGTAGGTAACTGGGAGACGCGGACTTGTGTGCACTGTGAGTGAGTGAGCGACTGAATGAATGGGATTCCTCCATGGGGATCTTCAATTTACAGATTTCCACAATGGAAACTGATATTATTGCATTACCTGGAATTATTTTACTGACTTACTGTGAGCAATGAGCAAGAAAATGAAATGAACATTACAATCATCATCAGATTACACCTGAAGTTAGCATCCTGGTACACCCATTGTACGTAGCCTTCTGCACCAGAGGGCAAACTACAAGTACATAAAGTGCTAATTCAACACTTTGGCAACTGTGTACACAAATCCCCTGTAGGCTCTTCTTCCATCCATGGTGAACGTAGCCAACAACGTTGTAGGTAGGAAGTTTGCTCAAAATTTTGTGCTCCAGCTTTTTTCGACTACACACTCATTTCCTTTCTGTGCTCGTCTTCCGTCTCATCCCAGCCTTTTCCCCAACTTTCTAACTTACCAACTAACTAACTAACTACCAAGAAAACTCTAGACACAGTATATACTCCGTCCGTAGTTAGTTAGCAACTTACAATCTGCCTTGTAGTGTTCCACCCAGGGTTGGTCTTCTTGGCGGGTGAGAACGGCCCTTTAGATCATTCTCAATCGCACAATCAGTCGAATGTCCGAATCTTGGACTCCTTCCTATAAGACCTTTATTGTTCATTCTGATTTCCTCTTTCAATTCTGCATATCATGGAGTTCGAAAGATAGCTAACATTTGACAAAAGGAGTATTGGCCACTGAAAGCTGGATTTGGTGACCGGATAGATAGTGCATAGGGACAAGGACGTGAGGCGCACTACTACATACTCGAGGAGGGTCCTACTCACTGAATCCCAACAGACTAGAGCAAAAGGAAGGGGGAAAAATGAAGGAAAGGGAAATGTTTGAGTCACAGTACTTTGAAATAGGGGAAAAGTTGGGCACACGCTTTCACATTGTGTACTGCATAGTGGCAGTGCTGGCAGTGGATGCCAACAGTGTAAAAGTTTGTTTTCTCACTCACTCCACTCACTCAACTTTTGAGCTGAGCCAAACTTGTTCCTTTCCCCTCTATCTTCCATGTATCCAGGATATACAATGTATAGTTCTGCTGGCACCATTCGCTATAGGCAGCCAGGCAGGCAGTTAGTAGTTAATGGCTTCGGGTCCCAGACGCTTTTCCATCTACTTGGTTACATGTAGTTAGTTTCTTAGTACTTTCTCACGTCTATACAATGCACATTTTGTTTGGGAAAAACCGTAGGCGACTCACACGCTAAGGGGGCTTTTACTAGGCTAACTCACTAACTCAAAGATACCAAAGAATAGAAAAGTTGGATAAAAGAAATGTTCACCACATTTTATATGCTTTTTGCATTCTACAAAATAATATCATAGATTCTAAAGTGTACGAAATTGAATTCCCATTCTATAGAGTTTGAAATAGATTACTTTATGAGTGGGTTTGAAAACAGAGAAAACTTTCATTCACCAGATTCTAATATGCGGGAATTTCATGTTCTAAAACATGTAAACTTTCTGTGTGGCTTATATAAGCGCATTACAAATTATATACAGGTTCAGGATTCGGATTTACAAATTGTTAGAGCCATATGATATTTTAAACTGCGGATGTTTTGTCTATACAAGTTTATTGAACATTCTGGTTCGTTGAAAAAGACACAAAATATTGGGTTTTTAATTTTGGATGGCTTTCAGGTGTGGTTTCAAAATAGACGTGCCAAATACCGAAAACAGGAGAAGCAGCTGCAGAAGGCCCTGGCCCCTTCAGTGCTCCCCCCTTGCAATGGAGCCATGATGCGAAATATTTATCCCTCCGCTGGCCGTGGCTACCAACATTATCCTCATGCTAATATCAACTCTATCAATACCATGAATAGATATCCACAGGTAACTAGCAAATAGACCGATAGTAGCTAATTCAGCGTTCGAGCGAACGAGGTACGAATTCAATTAGCTTATTTACGCATCTTAAAAATTGCTTACGCATGGCATAAATTTTACATGGGCAACGTACGTGTATATAGTACATCTATTTCTATGGGGCAACCAAAGGAAAAACAAATTCTTATTTGGGCAAATTTTTTGCTTAAATAGTTACCACTGTACGTTATGTTAGTTAGTACTTATAATTGAATTCGTACCCAGGTTCCTTTACGCCACTCAAGTGAGTAATGTAAACTAGATTCTATTTGTATCCAAAAACAATTCTTTCATACTGCATTTTTTGATTTACTCTTTAAAATTTAAAAATATATATTCTTAAACTGTTTTAGAGTCTGAAATTTAGCTATAATGCAAAAGTTTCTCTGCTTTTCTTCCATGCTCTATTTTTTAGTCATTAGTTGAGAGGTAGTTTCCACCAGTGTCGGATTTTGTTAGTTTAGAGAAAACTAAAGCTCATAGAGTGTATTTTGTTTGATAGATGACTTCTGGGTCGTACTCCTCCATGACACAGCCTTTCTCCATGCCACATTCCGCATCCAACATGTCCGCTGTCTCTGGCATTCGTCAAGATCCCATGGGTAAGTCCCCTACTCCACTATTTACCCCTTTTTTCACAAAATGCTTCAAAAATCATATCATGTCTTTTTTTGTTCCAATTTTTATCCATTTGCGATGCTATAGATTTATAAAATAAATAATAATAATAGTCCATTTATAAAATGTCATTTGAGAAATAACAAATTTTGGATTCTAATCAACAAAGAGCTTAGGGCGCATTTTTCAAACTCCTATTTTCAAAACAGTATGGCAACATTAGCAGTTTGTTAGTTGGTTAGCATTATACTCGGATGGATGCTCGGGGTATACAGTTCCCTCCGTTTGAATTTGGGATCCAGTAGAATGTGAATAATGTGAGTGGTCAGCTTGGTTTGCATGCAGGGATGAGTCCGGAGGTGGACGAATGGTACAGCAAGAGTCTCTCTGCTCTCCGTATGAATACTTCACATCTTCCTCAGCCGCCGCCGCAGCCGCCTCAAAACTTGCCAACAGTCACTACCCAGACTCTGTTACAGTATCAGACATGAACTCGTACTCGGCTGCTGCGGCTGCCGCACTTGCCGCTGCCGCCGCTTCCTCCCATCATAACAACAATGGCAACAGTCACAATCACAACTCTTCAGGAGGATCCTCCACTTCTTCCGAGACCGTGGCTGCTGCTGCAGCTGCGGCCGCCGCTGCCGCTGCCACCTCCAACTACCCCTTCTCCTATTGTCATGAGCACTATTTCAACAAGGAGGAGAACTCCGTTTCACCGCCCAACAGTAATGGCAGCACTACATGAATCCATTGTTAGCTACGAGAGGGCACTTTTTTTGCCGGCCAAATTTAGTGTCAACAAATTTGCAGGCTTTGGAAATATTAGCTCCAAAATGCAATTTTGCCTAAGTTTTATAGCTTTACAACTCAAATTTTCTAACTGCTTTAGAATCCAATTATCATTTTTCTTTACAGTGACAGAATTAAACGGTAAAGGCCCTTCGATTATGAATTTTTACCGTCCTATATTTCCGATATTTAGGATTTCCCCCAAAATGAATGCATCAATAGGATTCCAATTGTGTATTCATAGCAGAGCTAATATTTCCAATGTTGCAAACATTGATTGAAAATAGCTTTGAGGGCATTTGGTCGGTAAAAATGTGCACCCGCAGTTAAACTAAATAACTTATTAAATATGAACTACAAGATATTAATATAGGGACTATAGACATAAGCAATCAATTTATGAGCTAGAGATGAATGCATAACTTATGATTTTCTATGCTAACTAACTACTACTATATTCAACATAAGGTGAATAATGTTGAATTATTGAGACGTTGAATGGTTTTTTGGCAAACTAAAGACTTTATATTTGATTTCTAACTAACCAACTGCAAGTAAGTAAGTAAGATTAGAAATTAGTTAGTTAGTTAGGTCTAACATATGATTATCATATGCATTTCTAATAATTACATGGGAATGGGTTGAGTTGAAACCAAGAATGTTGTTTTCATCACCATCAAAGTTGACAAGTTGAACAAAACTAGTCAAAGTTTAAGTTAGTGCAAATGACTACAGAATGAATAAATTATGCTAACTATCCCTGTATTCATAAATAGCTGTATCATTCATAATAGATTAGTTTCTACTACCAACCAGGCACTATATTATGTATTATTCTTGACATAAAATCTGAATAAAAGCGTCTATTGAATACACACACACATGCAGCCATAAAATGGTAGTATATGGCTGAACACACAGGTCAAAAGATCCTGAGACCACTCCTAACATGCAGCACAGAGCAAGTTTGTTGGTAAGTTAATAATTTCAGTCTCAACTCTGTACTTGCACACCTGTAATTGGGGTTATACACGTTTCATACAGAATGTAGGTAAATGAATAAGAGATTCTTAAAAATCCACTGACTGGCTCCCACCACTGGGTCACTCATTCCAACTTCCAACTTACTACACAGGTGAAAATGGAGGTGACCTAATAAATGACCACAGCAAGTTTTTTTTCACCTGCACCCCAACGACCAATTCATTTAATTGGGTCTGGAACCCCTTTTTTTGTTTCCTATATAAACAACTTTTATTATTCCAACAAATCCAGTGAACAATAATAATCTGTACAAGAAACCATCACTCACTAATTACTAACTACCGTGGATTCAGTCGCTCTGGAACTGTAAAAGTGGGAAAGAAAGGATTTGGCATATTTCACATCAATTCACCAATCATTGGTTATAGTAAGTTAGTTAGTTAGTTAGCTAATTAAATCCCGTGTATATTCATCATACATATATAACATAGAATAGTAATGATAAAACTAGTCAACAAGTGATTAACTAAATATATAGCTCTCTGGCATTGCTTTGTCTTTGCTGCAGGGTATGCTACAAACTACATACATAATCATAAAAATAATAATATGGAACAGATAACAACACAACTTGCAAAAAAACAAATAAACGACAACAAACTGGACATTGAAATCCCCTCAACAAACAAACTCATTCATCCCATGCACACATTATTCACAAGAAGAAGAATTGCATATGTTATTATTCTGATATTGAATTTGGAGATGGGATCAGTTCCACCACCAGTTACAAGTCGGACATGGGCTGGCATTGGAATCGGGCTTTGCAACTCCCGCCAGAGGCTTTGTGGTAGACCGCCGCTTCCAATCCTGACACAATTGACTCGTACTTGGGGTTGTATGAAACATATCTGAGAACAAATTAGACCACATTACAGAAATGAGCAATGGTTTGTAACCCACATAGTAGCTAGTCCCATAGATCCGTCATCATTGACCAAAAAAAGTTGCCCCATTTATTGTATCATAGAATTTCGTAATGTTGTATTTTGTGCATTTGTATACAAAACAGGGTTGAGAGCCGGTTTTGTGAGTTTGGCCCATCCAATGTGTGTGTGTGTGTGTGTTTTAGTCAATTCTGAGAATTCACCGTTAGTTTGTTAGTTAGTTGGGCTGAAGGTGAAGGATGAAATTTAGGCGCATACAGTCCTCATTCCATTAGTTACAATAAATTGGGAATTATCGTTAAAATTAATTGCACGTGCTCATCTGGTCAAGCTCACCATTTGCTACTCGCATCTTCTAAACTAACTGAAACTAATGGGTCCATTTGAGCTATATTCAGATGTGCACACATGAAAAGTGCAATCATTTTTATGCCCATGTAAGATTGCCCGTGAAAATTTCTAGGTTAGTTATTAGTTTGCTAATGCTGTCTATAAATTATAGATACTTTCCCTGTAACTAAATAACTAATGGAATCGTTTTAGCTACTTTTAGAAAGTGTGGTGAACTATTTGGGTACATTCGGACGCCACTGGGACATTTGAGGATTTCAAAAACAAGCATTAAACAGTAGAGCTTCAATGAAATTTGGCGTTCAAGTCACACGAAATTATGAATATTGTCAAAAGTTATGCTAAAAAGAGAAAACTTGTCAGACAAGCGTAAAAATAATTACTTCCCATCACACATACATACATATGATTGCTCTCCCTCTGTGTACAAGTGTACACAGCAAGTGAGCATGCTATCATGAATTCCACATATTTGATAAATCACCACTCTTTTTGCACATTTAAGAGGAAAAAAACTTTCTTGCTCACGCATAACTATACATAATCCGCCCCCAAATTTGGGATAGGTCTCATGCATAGGATTTTCGCTTGTTTGGTAGAAACCCCGAATCCATGCATGTGCTCCTAGAATGATGAAAACTACAGGGCCCAAACTTGTCCAACTAACTAACTAACTAACTAACTTATATAGTCAGTCAGTCACATTGGCCACCTACATTCTATGCACACATAGTATTATGACACAGGATGGGAGATTTGATGATACGTTTAGTTGCAATAATATTTAAGACTACTCGTATATTGGGTTGCCAAAAGTGACCCAGCCGGCTTTTCCAGGGGGCATACCCCATACAGACATGATGGTACGTAATACACAGAGTTGTTGAAACCATTTGACTGTGACTGACTGACCCTATAGGTATTACATGGGAATAACGGATTGAAATCCCTTGTGGCCAAACTGGCACACCGCACTCAAATTGCCAATAAAAACCTGTATCTAACTAACTAACTACTAACTATCAATGGCCACTCACTATATTCCCTCAACATTCCAATCTCTGTCTACACACACAAAAGGTGGCCAAATGGTCCAGTTCCCCTAAAAATTCAATTCACTCTCCTATGTAACTGACCTCGGGGAGAAAATTCTTTCCATGGGAAAAACAATGGACATGTTCATGAAATATACCCATTATTTTGACTTGTAAAGCCACATTTTTATGTATGTATCTATGCGAGAAAAAAAATGCTACCCAACTTTTTTCGAAAAAAAAGGAGCTCTAGATAAAAAGAATGTTGGATATTTAACTCACTTTTGTGCAAACTTGGCTCCCTTGAGGACCATTTTGGCGGCATTCAGATATTCCTTGGCCTTCTTGGAGTCCTCACAAGCGACACGATTGAGACAATCGAAATTGCCCTCAGTGGCGCCCAACACATAGGTCATCATGAGCAACAACTCACTTTGACTCATATACGAAGACGATTTGTCAGATTTGAGACTGCGGCCATCATCGGATCGACTCCAGCCTCCATGGCCTCCACCATGACCGCTTTTGAAACTGACCCCGCCAAAGTAGAAAAGTCCGATTCCAAAGATGATAGCTTTGAGGACCACAAGGATTAACAGATTGGTCAAATTGAGCGTGAGAACTTCGGACGTAGAATGTGAGCGAGCCAATGCTTTGGCTGTCTTAATTAACGCCCGAGTGGTGTCCCACTCCTCCCTGGGTATCACTTTGTTGGCATTAGAATTGCTACTATTTATGGGGATGGAGGCGGTCAGTTTTTTCCTATAGATTTTAGGGGATGCTGCTAGCGCCGTCAATGAGAACACACACAGGAGGAGCGCTATGCTCAAATGAAGTTTCTGTAGTCTGCCGTCCATGTCTGGATCCTGGAGAGAGAGATGGATTTTTGTCCAGTTATCAGTTAACTGTTGGCGTGTTGTCAACAAGAGCAGTGGGCGCTGGATTCGGGGGGATCTTACCGTGGATGGTAAAACAGGAACAGTAACTAACTAATGAACTATAGTGGAGCGTCCAAAGAACGGACGAATGCACTGACAGTGGCGGAACCAACTCACAAATGAAGCCAAATGGTCAAATCGAGTGCAAAAGAGGTCGATTGGACAAAGTGACTTGAGTATGGCCCATGCACGCAAGACACACAAAGTAGTATGCACTGTGTATGGTTGAACTCTAGACCGGTTTCCACTACTGTTGGTCACAAGAATCACTCAAATCTTGCTTCCCACAAAGTAAATAACTAGCTGACTGACTGACTAACTAACTGGTTAGTGTTACAACATGCACTCACCAATAAGGAACGCACAATGAAGGAGCCACCAGACACACACATTCACGTCAATCGGGAACCAATGCTCATGAAACGGACCAAAAGGTTTGCAGACAAATTGCTCACATTGATCTTCAACAAGGGACTGTGAGCAACTGCTCTCTGGTCACCACTACTTATGATGATCGGCCCAGTCCACAGGGGCGCCCTCAACATTTTTCACCTTTCGTCTTGGTCACCCCATCCCCATCCATAATCCATCCATAGGCATACATGTCCAATCTTCACAGGCTAACTGCCCAACTACATTATATGACTTGTTTACCTGTGAACTATATGAACACAGGTAAGTGATATTATCATCTATGAGCATTCACTCACATACAAACCTCATTCCCAGCATTTCATTTCTACGTTCGTATAAGTAAAAGTATATGAGGAGCATTCCCAATCCGGGCTCTGTCAATTACGCAAAATATAATGTGAGGGAGCAATAGTGACTAGTAAGTAAGTTACTAACCAAAGCCAACTACCGGTAGTCACAACGGATATGCTCACCTGTGTTCAGTCATTAGGTGGGAAAAGTCACAATAAGGAGCGGAAAGATCTTATATATATTTAGTATACGAGTATATATAGACACAAAAGCACATTGTTTGTGTTACAGGGATGCATCCAATAAGAATAATAATAATAGATGCTAAAGAAATTAGAATCATTCACAATTATTGTTGCTGAATCTAATTAGTCGCGCCATCATGTTATAGTTATGAGCATATAATCCTCGCATCACTGCCTAAGAGAGTGACAATTTTAAATTGTCTTTCCAATGACTGACCTTTTTGTGATTTGATAATCCTTGATTCTTTAGCATTGTCACAATGGCTGTAGTTAGTTCATCGTAACTGCGTGTTTTTTTATTACGAACTAATTGTGCCAGTAAGTATATGCATGCATTTTCACTCTCGCTCTCTAAATCTCTCATGCATTCTCCATATTATTACATTATTGTTGGAGGAACCAAAGGTTCGCCCACTTTTTGTCAACAATCAGATATTGTTAGATAATGTGCATGAGAGTTGCATACAAAGAAAGTGTAGTTAATATTTGATGTACATACATTTGTACATGGGATTCATGTGTGTACATGCGTGCCAATTTTATGTCAATTGATTTTGCCGTTAATTTTGACCGTGGAGTCAATTAAGCCAGTTTCAATCATCTTCGTTTTAAAATGCTATTAAACTGTGGGTGGCCGGCTGGCATTTGACCCATGTCTAACTGCAGATTTATCCAATCTATATAAATTTAAAAGGGAAAAGTTTGTCATGCCAAATGACCATTTCTCATTTGGATAATTAAAACGCCAATTCTCAGTTAATGAACATTGAAGTCTACCTTGTGATGAATACGGATTTCTAACATATTTTCAGTTTG
>Ga0210040_10002640_pt1 | contig 25065 bp, 32 predicted proteins | sample CryGeyCG12114_NA_FD_185462 | JGI IMG/M metagenome (GOLD analysis project Ga0210040, IMG submission 185462) | Groundwater microbial communities from aquifer - Crystal Geyser CG19_WC_8/21/14_NA (SPAdes) (version 2) | ecosystem: Environmental > Aquatic > Deep subsurface > Groundwater | place: USA... | reverse complement strand
GTCTGAGATCTGATTATAAGTCTGATAGTTCTATCACTTAGGAAATGCAAAAGGCGCGTTTAATTTTCAAACTAATCAATGAGAACATCGCTAACACAAACTCTGCACCAATTAGTGTGCCCCTTCCTTACACACCTGCTTTATAAACCCAAAGTCACAAACTGTGCGAAACTTCTCGTACGTGTACGTATACATACTACACTACAATGTATTCTTCTCATATGAAGGTTCGTTTCGTTCCTTCCCTCACCCTTACCATTGAATGACCATAGAGATGAAATTTCTCAAAACCGTTGCTTCACATCTCCCCAACGCTTGGGATCCTACGGTATCCCTGATTTACAGATATTTTTCAATCAAGCAGGTTTAAATGTTAGGTCAGGTTAGGTTGGACGGAAATATCCAATAGGCTATCACGGATACCAATGGATTGAAGATAAACTGCATTGCATGTGAATGTAAATGAAATAATCGAAAGGAAATCCATGGCAGTGGATAGAGGATTCACAAAATTATATTTGTAAAGAATGGATGTTCGCATCGAAATGAAATGCAAAAATCAGTCAGACACTTGGAACCTTCACTAGTGTTCAATACTTTTAATATGTGCTCTTAATGAGTAGTCCAGTCGGAAATATTAAAAATTATATTTTGTTCTCAATATAACATTATTTCGTGTACATAACTTAAACCAGATACGCTTATTGTTGGACAAAGAGTGTATATCGTATAAGCAAACAATTTTTTTCGATTTGTACGCATTCGTACTTTGCATACATATATTTAGCAGCTTGAAATATAGTTACAAGTTCCATGAAAATAAATGATGCTTCACAAGCATATCTTTCACAGTTCCGTTTTTAACTTCGAATTTATCATCCTGGAATGACTGGAGCTCCCATTCCGGGCTTAAGTTGAAAGAAAACTGAGACATGATTCTTAACTCACATTTTAGACCTATCCAACCGGGGCTATTTAAAAAACTCCAGGGGTGATACCTTTCACAAAAAATTGCGTGAACATTATTTGGTCATTACGAAGAAAATATATATAGCTGCATTAAAAGTAAATACCATTTATTGAGTACGTCGGAAGATGTGCAAAATATTTCAATCCATAAATGTAAAACTTGCTCATTGAGGCCAAGGCAAATCAAAGATCTCAACTTTACGTCCATTTGCACTTTTTCATGTGATCGGTTAACCATCTCAACACAACGGTATAAGAGCTATAGAAAAAAACGTGGTTTAGCGAATACTATAAAACGATCTGTAAGGTACTAAAGCAAAAGCAATCGAAGCATGCATTTTTTATTTCCAGTCTGTTGAGCTCGTTTGCTCTAGTGCTAGTCTAGTTGGCTGAGTTATAAATCAAAGAGAAGAGAAAGTAAGGATAAAATTATTAGCAGCAATATTTTCTAAATAATTCACATTAAATTCTTCAGTCTGCAGACGTCACTAATAATAATAAAAATAAAAATGGAGTTTACCTCTTCTGGACTAAGGACTTTCCCATCTTCATCAAGCCGATATGTCTTGCATAAAACTAGCCTAGAGTGGACCGAGCGAAAATCCTTTTCTATTTCCTTTGCAGCTACCTCTGTAATAAACATCCACGGATGAATTGGTCCCACTATTGATGACGGCTTCTTTATCCCATGTTCAAATAGTCGTTTTAACGCCGGACATAAATTTCCTCTGACCAAGTCCGCTATCTCCGGAGTAACGGCATCATCTCCGGCAGGACTGTATTGTTTGGAACGCTCATCCAAATTGGCAACAAATTTTGCAGGGAACCAACCTCTTATAGAAAGAAAAAGGGCGCATCCTAATTATCAATTTGTTAGCCCGTCATCATTGTCATGCCTCACAAACTTTCCCTTTGACTATGCTAATGATGTACCTCAATCCATTCAGTTCACCAACCCAACAGTGCTCATCCTTAGCATTAACTATGGTAATAATGTCATTTTTACGAAATCCAAGTTCATCATCGTCTCGCCTTTCAAAATCTAAAGTAGCAATAAAAACTGTTATATAACCCTATTTATTGCACAAAAAAATGAAAAACAAAGCACGTGGAGACGTGAAATAGGAAATGAACCTAATAAAGCTTTTCCTCTCTTCACTCCTGATACGTTTCCATGATTAAAGCGATCATGATCTTTTGAATGACTCTCTATGGAAAAATCTGGCTCAAGGCTGACGTTCAAGAAATTCTGGTCGTGTGTCATAAAATGACGGCCCAGTTGAATGATAGACTCGTGTAAATCCACCATCAATTCTAGAAATAAAATCATTTCCAGCTATACCATTAAAACACAGCACAGCAATAGACAGCATTAAGCATACACCAAACAGCGCGGTGTGTGTGTAGTGTGTGTGGTGTAGGAATGACTAACTAAATCGATATTTTATATTTCCAACGCCACTTAACAAAATCTCGGAGATTTGATGAAAGTTGTATGATTGGGTAAGATAAATAGATTCTTGATTCATGTTCCAACCAAAGCAGGACGAGGAGATAATGCTTTTAAAAATGAATACTAATGTGTAATGTAATATATAACCTGTTTGCCGAACATTTTTGTTTTTTAAATCGTCAGGTCCAGCAATATCGCCAAAAAAGGATTTGAGCACACTAGCTTTCCGTTTGTTGGCATCCTGTTTTTGAGTGGTTCGCTTTTTCACCCGCTTCCCAATGCTAGAAAACTTGGAACTATCCAAAGCCACTTTGGATGCAAGCCGTTTTCTCTCTTGTTCCACTTTGTTGGCACTCAAATTTTCGAATTTAGAAAAGGACAGGATTTCAAAATCATCTACTGCTAGTGGTAAATCGGAGAGAAAGTTGAAGATTTCGGCTGAATTACCTAGCTGGACTAATTCTGCTTCTATGCGCGACACAAAATCAATAAACGTGAAATTAAACGGCTGTAGCCTCGCCAGTACTTCATTAAGGCATTATTATATTAGCTAAATAATAACTAACCTTTCAATTCAATTAGTGCGAGTATAAACTTGAACAAGATAAGATTCCCTTCAGCGAAGAATAAATCCCAGACTCGGAGCAAGATCTTAACGTGCACTACTGATGCGAACAATGTCATAAACCAGGGGAATACAATCAAACTCAAATCGATATCATGTTCTTTGAGTAAATTATCCACTTTTGGAAAATGGACAGATATGAGATGAGAGAGTACAAGACTATCAATTCTGATGCCAATAAATTCCGATGAAAAGTAGGATGAAGGGAGTAGATCTTCAATGATAGTGCTTAAAAGCCAAAAACAATCTTCTTCTTCTAAAAGGAGTAACAAGTGGGCAGCAATTGTTCCAAATCCTTGACAATAACCAATTTCAGGATACAACCAAGCTAAAGCTCGAAGAACTCTACGCAGCCGCGGGATGCCAGGCGAATCTGATTTGGCGAAACAACCATTGCCCGGCAAAATTCGAACCAAATCTTTCTCTATGTGCTTGGCATACGAGAAATATTCATTGTTAGTGGATTCTCGAACAATTTTCCAATAAGGGAGATAATCTTGGGATCCTTTCTTTAATAGAGCACCACTCATACGTAACCATAATTGGGGTCTCAGGGAATGTGGAATTCCTTTTTTAGTGGACATCATTTCCCACATTTTTTGAGTAACGGAGATTTTTAAAGGAATGGATTCCCATGATAGTTCATTAACTTCTTCACGGCTGTGAGAAAATTCTAGGTAGGCTAGCCATTGCAATCTAGAATGAAATCCAATTTAAAGCTTACACTTTTCATTTACAACCTGATTACAGTTTTACTGACATTGGACGACCTATTGGAAATTCACTGGGCTCCATTTAATTTTAACGCATTGTCAGCTAAATTACATTCGAACTTTGGATCTAAAATTCTGACTCGATGATGAAGGAAAAACAAAAAACTTTCTATTATTTCCCACGCAATTTCATAGGATGAGACAATATTTCTCACTCAATTTACTTGCACCTGCTCGGCCTCAAAATACTAAACGAATGGTAAAAATTACCTGACAGTCTGGTCCTCAGTAAAAGGAATACCCAACAACTTATTCGAACTCTGTTCAGGACCATCTTCTTCTTCAATTTTAAATCCTAACTCATCAAAAGTGGTGTCATCATCTGGCATATCTGTTGGCCACATTGAGGGAGTAACGGCACTGTAAGGAACTCCAGCTTTAGCATTGATTGACTGACAAAGTCCATTCTTTTCTTCAGGATAAGCGATCGTTTCTGGGTCTCCATCATCACATGCGGACTCCACCAATGCCAACTTCTGTGTTAAGTTGTTGTTATTATTATTATTATTGACATTATTTGACTCTTCTATTGAAACCCCCATGTTGACTGCACAAAAAATCCACAACTAATAGTCCCGATGCTTCAGTAGACAAAGGATCGTATTTGAATTTTAATACAGTGAATGCACAACAGAATAACAATACATGAATGTTATGAATTAATTTTTAATCCATTCAGCCATGTTTCAGCTGTTTGCGGTTCGGACTGGTACGTTTATTAAAAAAGCTAAAACCTTATAAAACAGAGAATCAAGGTCTCTTTTGACAGTGATAGCATTTAGATATTTATCGGACTGTCAAAATATGTTCAACAGAATATTCACATCTGTAAATTACTGCAGTCATATTCCAGAAATAATTATTTGCTCTGGCTTCATCCACTTTATAAACAAGTATATATGCATCCAATAGTTTGATTAATCTGCAGCTGGAACTCACTGCAGCAGATCGATAAAACCACCTGACTACTTCTAAAAAGGGTCTACACAAAATCTATATTCTCTCATCTGGGTCAGTTCATTATTCCTAACAAATAACCAAAGCTGTCAACTTATAATACACATTAGTTAGTATGAATATGTTCAGTTAGCCTCAAATCCATTTGTATGTCAGCTTCAGTGCACCGCCACCGCCATTACTAACTAGCCAACTAACTAACCATATTTATTCACTATCAATAATTTCAGGTTAATAAACATGAATTATAAACATACGTGAACCGTGCTGTACCCCACATAGCCTTTCTTGTCATTTGTACTAGCTTGAAACAATGATTTGGCAAAATCCATTTCAATTATTGTTGGGTTTAGTTAGTAACTTTGCACTTTCAATTTGGCACACTGTTATTTTGTCTGCAGCGAGTTAGTCATGAATCACAATACAGTTATTATTATTCAAAAGGAAATTCACACAGTTTTATACAAATGTTATCTCATAGTTAGTTTTGTTAGCTTAAAGTCCAGTTGAGGTTAGTTAGTTACTTTTATTTTTGCACATATGTGAACTGAGATAGCATTGTGGTCGCTCAACTCCTACACACATGGAGAGAATAAGACATGCGTATGCATAAAGAAATGATGCTGCGTTGAGTGCGAAAAGTTGTTTCCCATTCCTCCCACCCAATGCAAGCTGTAAGGCTTTGTGCTGCAGTAGGCATGAATATGAATCCAAATTTCCATCTTTTATGTTCTTAGATGAGACTGTTTGGCTAATTTATCAAAATATTTTAAATTAAATCACTCGTATTCCGAGTTTGAACAAAAAATTACTGTCCCCGTGCCCTTTATTACTATTATTTGCTCACAATTTATGACTCGTCACCAATCCAATTTTCTGTTTGGGATTCTAAAAATATTTGCATACAATATTTGCATTTAGCACGTGGAGCTGGGTCGAGTTTCAGTGTAATTAGTTAGTAGCTAAAACTAACAACACCGCAGACATTGAAACAAAAGATAAGTTTATTTATGCACTAACAAATGAAATTGAAATATAAAGATCTAAATATTAAGCTACACTATGTTAATAGTTAAGCCAGATACTATATAGCCAACTTCAACTCAATATGAAATCAAATGACAATATGAATGAGACCATTGCTCCCATATTTCTTTCAATAATATACTACGTAGGTACGATTTTCTTGAAAAATTATAAGATTACGTGCAAAGTTTTAACGGGAACAATATGCGAGTTGGTACAACTATAACTACCCGCATGGTTTTTATTTATTTTTAGCTTGGCAAGGTTTCATTATAGCACGGTATTTGATCTGTAGTATTCATATGAGGTTAAGGATTCAAAGCTGGGATATGTGAAAAACGCATATGTGTACTAAACACGCAATTCCCAAATTGGTGTGTACACCAGCCACTGAAGTTTGAAAAGTTCCTTGTATCCTCAATATTACAACTCAAACAAACAGTAAATAAACGTTAACATTTTAGTTACAACGTTATAGAGTTACGATAATTTAGTTTTCAATTAATGCGCACAGTATCGTTCAAATCCAGCTGAAATGGAAGAAGAAAAATTGAATGACCGAGAAGCCCAAGTTGTGCAATTCAAAAAGACTGCGAAACATTTGATCACAAGAATAATCATCTTATTTATTCTGAGTGCTTTAGGAGGGTTTCTTTTCAGAGTAAGTAAGCGATTACCAAACCAAAAAGTTGTTATTAAATGCATAAAGCTGTAAAAACGGTAGTACGTAACTAAAGTTTGATTTATCAGTGGGCTGAGGGATCAAAAGAGCTAGAGTACAAATGCGGGATTAAAAAAGTACGACGGGACTTTGTCGATACACTATGGCAAGGCTCAAGGTTTATGAATGAAGAGGATTGGAAAACGGTAGCTAGACGGAGACTCTTAAAATTTGAGGATGAGCTGCATAACGCGTACGAGAGTGGGATGGATGCTGAGTCGGGCTCTAAAACTTGGAATTTCTTGAATTCAATGTTTTATGCAATGACAATAATGTCTACCATAGGTTGCTCAGTCAACAATACTAATACTAAACGCAAGGTTATCCTATCTCATTCCAGACCTTTTTTTTTCATAGGATACGGACACATTTCTGTAAGCACGATACTTGGAAAAATCCTATCAATACTATTTGCGCTTGTAGGAATCCCAATTTGTACAATAGTTATTGGAGACGCTGCTAGGGTGTTTACGTGCATGTTGAAACTATTGTTAACGAGGAATCCTAGTCATCGAAATGGTATTTAAAACTGATGGAAATCGAAAAGAAAAATGACACTTTACACAGTTTATTCTAATGGAGATTTCATTTTAATCCAGATTACAGAGTCGACAATGAATTCAACTTTCCATTTAAGACTGCCATGCTGGTTTTCTGCACGTACTCCTTTTTAGGTGCATTATTTTTCTACATTACTGAATCAGAATGGAGCCTGTTGGATTCGTTTTACTTTATCTTCATCACGGTAACACGGTAATTGCAATACAGTATGCTCTAAATCACAGATTTATTCACAGTGGTCGACATTTTTCATTCCAGAATACAACGGTAGGATTCGGAGATTATATTCCGCAGGTTTGTATTTTAATGCCACAAAAATGAGAAGAACGAATTCAAAAAAGGGTTTATATAACTAACCAAAACGAACTCTTTTTATGCATAGAGTCCTCTTGTGGCAATCATGACGTCCGTTTATTTTCTGCTCGGCCTGGCTGTAACATCCTCACTATTGGGACTTATACAAGTAAGTTTTGCTGGATTACATAAGGGATAGTAAACGTAATAGTAATCCAAAATTAATTGATGCAGGAAAGGTTAGAAAGCCCGATGGAAAACTTGACTCAAAAACTAGGAATTCTTACGGGTTACGATCAATATGCTTACGAGTTTGAAAATTTGCCGGAAGAAGAAGAGATATTAGAAGAGCATCTGAAAGGAGATTAATATACAGTATCACACAATTTGATTAACACAGAAAATAGGTTGGTTGTTATACTATTGACGCTAATTCTCATGCTATATTTTGCATCTACTTAACAAAATTAAGAATTTTAATACTAATATATTTGAGAAACTGTACACATTTCAGAGAAGATTAAAATCTGTCTACGATTCGTAATTCTTAGCTGGAAGGCTGGAATTGTCGCGCTGACATTATTACAACTTATGCAACAACAGAGCATTTCATTTTATTTAGCTTATACAATAAATAACTTGAGGTCTACTTGGTATTAGAATATTAGCAAGAACACTTGCAGTCGGTTTTTGAATGGCTATCATTACGTCAAAAGCACATATATTATTATATGATTGTAGTTTTTGAAGCATCCTTCAATTCGTCCACTTTATGGGCAATTCGTTCAGCCAAGTCCGCATTCTTTTTTCTACGATCTTCAATAAAATGGTCTTCGTCTTGATCCATTAAAAGACTGTGTCCAAGTAACACATCCTGAATTACGTCTTCTCTTGCTCGTAGCCAATTCTTGTCAAAATCCGCTTGCTCTGGTCGTTGGGATACCAATGGTTCCAAGCCAAGTCCTGCATACATATCTAACTTTCGTCGTAATTTCCCCAAATGATCTTCTACGGAGGCGTATAAAGGATCACTTGGAGGCACCCCTTCTTCTCCTTCAAAAACTGAACAAAAATAATATTGGATAATACATTATTGAGGATATATTGAAGTATTCCTCATCCAACAAAACGAAAAATAAAGGAAAAAATTTACTTCTGAGATTCTCCAAAGTAACCTCTATCCCAAAATTAAGCACATCATAGAATATAGGAACAGGCAATGTTTCTGATTGGAATTTTTGAATCTCAATCAAATAATCAGAATGCTCTTCTCCTGTGGTTACAGGTTCCATCTCTTTGTATTTTTCCTCCACCCGGGCTACACAAAACAAAACATTTACAAATAAATCATAAAACTGAGAATAACAAATAATTAACTTTACACAAAGCAAAGTAAAAATCCATTAGAAAACTTACCATCTCTAATCTCATCAATAAATCCCTCGATTGCGCCCTCTTTTGGTTTTATTCTGAACACATTGAATTCAAAACCGTGTTATGTGGATAAAAAAAATCTCATACAATTTTCATATAGATTTTTTTACTTTGTGATATCCAATCCCTGAATAACTTTATCTTCACCATAACATCCTCTGTACCGCCCTCTCATATTCACAGGGATGAAAGATCGAAGCATTGGGCTAAAGTATTCAACAACAGTCCCTTCTGGATCCCAGGGTCCAGTATCTTCATTTTCCAGCAGAGCAAAATCCTCATCATTTGGAATAGGGATATTCAACTCATTCAGTTTGTTAACAATTTCTGTATAGGTAAAATAAGGGAGTCTGCCCCTTTTTCGTGTTTTTTTGTCAATTTTTGCATTTGTTACGTATTCTTCCATCATTTCAGAAAGTTTTTCCCCAATCCCAGCCTCCACACTGTTTTTCTTTAGTTTGTCCAACCAGGAATGTTTGGAGGCTTCACTACTGCTATCTGTATCTATAGGAGGAGTGTCTTCCCCTGGTTCACGAATTATTTCTTCCACTTTAGTTTCTTTTACTTCAAGTGGTTTCAGTTTTGCTTTGCTTTGTGGGGACATTAAATCCAATTTTGATTTCGTTAATAACTTTCTGCTTCGAGTCGTTTGTAAAACTGGTTTCTATATGATGAAATAGTACTATTTGATAAAAATGCAAATATGAAAACATTATTTATTTCCCTCTTACACTTTCTTTGGGGAGTTTTAATTTTTTGTCACTCAAGGTAGAATGTGTAACCGTCTCGCTACGAAGCATAGCCATTTTTTTTTGCATGGCTTCATGATTTGGTATCTTTTCAAAGTACTTGAATGTCTTACCCTCTAAAAGAATATAGTTTTGTTTTTAAATGCTCAACTTTACAAAGTGATTGGTTGAATATTGTTTTTTGGAAAGTTTTCTCGGTGACCTACCCGCGTTGGTTTTAATTACAGGGTCGGGAGTTGATTTGTCCACGTATTTATAGGTTTTGCCATCTACATTGATTACATGCATAGTAAGAGTTTACAAGTCGAACATTTCGATATCGATAAGTGTCTACCTGCCGCTGTTTTGATTATTTGGTCGGGTGCAGCATCCACATATTTGTAGGTTTGGCCATCTATAATAATGTACAGATCTTAAGTGACAGAAATAGAGCCATGGATAATGATGCTACATGTGTATTTGAATTAGCATAATACCAGCTTCAGTTCGAATTAATGCATTTGTATTTTCCAAATTATGGGAATCATCTCTTTTGTCAGTATATTTGAAGGTTTTCCCATCTAAATATAATTATTTTAAATGAAAATAGCAATACTATATATCGATACAAAATTAATAAAAATATGAACGATTTTCAATTCAGTAAGTTATTCTTACCTTCCTGTGTTCTAATAATTGCCTCTGTTTTAGCCTTCTCCCTTTTCGGATTCTGAGTTGAACTTTTCTGTACTTTAATCGTTTTGCCCGGGGCTTTGTTTTGCTCTCCTGTATCTTTTGGTTTATCCATGACTTAAAGTTATGTAGCGCATGCACAATTAAAGTTTATCAAGTTTAAGTTGTGACAGTCTTTGATAATCTGTAATCATCCAAAAAATGCATGCGGATAGATTAGAAGCAATATTTTATTTTCGATTTTCTGGACTCCATCTTAAGTCAGTAGATATCTAAAACACGCCATGACAATAGCTATCAGATTTGCTCGATAGGGGGCTCTACTATCTTTCATTAGGGAAGTAAGGGTGTGGTGTGGATGTTTATTTTGATGTGATAATTGGTTGATCTAAAATCTGAGACGCATTGAATAATAATAAGTTTAGTTTTACTAGTTTTCAGTTATGTCGAAAGTAATTATCATACATGTGTCAATTTATGTAAAGCGTTCAACTTTGGCTCTTTTTGCTAGCTCACCGTCTAGATTTTTCAACGAATGTGGTATATGAACGTAATTAAATTTTGTTTCAACATCTGCTTTGTTCCTATTTTATTTCTAAAGTTTCAAAAACTAATATGCTGGAACTACCATCATCTTCATCCCCAGACAATGCTGCGAAAAGGGGCCGCAGTGCATCTGTGACTTGGTTGAACTTTTTAACTATTACTCATGAAGTACAAACCGAGCGTGAGGATGGAAGGCGCCCATCTATCCCTGTTTACGACAAGTATGAAAAATTACAATCTCAATGCCAAGAAAATATCCTAAAATCGGAAGCTATATTAACTAAGAACCTATGCATTAAAAATATGTATTCAGATACGGGGATAAAGAACCACAATACACGATTGATGAAGAGATTTTCAACATGTTTGAAGAAGAATCTGGCTACGTTCTTGCGGGAAAAATAATTGCTGTAAACTAAGACAAAATATGCCTTAAAATAAGCAATAAATCGAATAAATAATGTGTTTTTTCACATATTTAGGCATTGAATCGATCGGGCTTAAAAAGTCACGACCCCCGACTGGCAGAATTTTTTGAAATTCTCGATACACAGCTAAAAGAAGAAGAAGCTATGCATAGAGGACGACTAGGAGAAGAATATGTTGGCTCAATTGAAACTCTGCGATTGGACAAAGAACAATTTCGAGATGCTATCTTACCGAATATCATAGTCATTTCGGCTGCATTCCGACAACAATTTATAATACCGAGATTTGAAGCTTTTTGTACACAAATTGAAGATTTGTACTTGGAATGTAAAGAAATTGAAACTGGAGAACCTTTTCCTATAATAAAACACATTGCACAAATGGATCCCACATTCTGGGGCGTTTCACTGTGCACCATAGATGGGCAAAGATATTCTGTTGGAGATACGGATATTCCGGTGTCTTTGCAATCCATTGGGTAATTCGAAACAATAAATCACAATCAATTGTTTTAGTATTTGCACTAGTTTTAACAGACTTACTTTCTTTTTACGTTAATTTAGAAAGCCATTAATGTATGGACTGGCATTAAATGAGTTGGGAAATGAAACTGTTCATCGATATGTGGGCCAAGAACCTTCTGGCTTAAGGTTCAATGAATTGGCTCTTGATCACGAAAGTACATTTGCTTTTAGCATTTTTATGCCTCATGAGAATACTTTTTCTGTCAAGTTGTTAATTTCCCCTTTAATACTGTGTAAACAGAAAGACCACACAACCCAATGATAAATGCGGGTGCTTTAATGGTCCATGCATTGCTTTTGCATTCACGAACAGAAAAGCTGTCTCCATCCGATATGTATGATTTCACACATCAAATGTTTTCCGTAAGTTTATCAAAGAATTTCGATGGGAATAAATATAAGGCATGCACTAGTTCTAAAATTTGAACTTGATAGAAATTAGCTGGAGACGAATATATTGGATTCAATAATGGTGTATTCTTAGCCAAACGTGAAGTTTCTGATCGATACTGGGCACTGGCTCATTACATGCAAGAGTATAACTGTTTCCCTCCAGGTACAATATTGGAAGATGTTATTCAATATGTGGTTCAGGTAAAGTTTTGTGAATTATTTTGTTTTCATTTGAAACAATGCTTGTAGCAAAATATTTTAATTTTGCAGGTTTTCAGTTTTGAACTCACTTGCGAAGTTCTATCTGTCATTGCTGCCACACTGGCAAACGGAGGTGTCTGCCCTACAACTGGTGAGCGGGTGCTCAAAGAAAATGTGGTTGCTGATGTATTATCCGTCATGTATTCCTGTGGCATGTTGAGCTATGCTGGAGAGTTTGCATTCAAAATTGGCTTGCCTGCCAAATCATCCGTGTCTGGTTTCATTATGCTAGTCATTCCTAATGTAATGGGAATGGCATTGTGGTCCCCATGTCTGAATGAAACCGATATCAGTTGCAAAGGAGATGAGTTTTGCAAAGTAAGCTTTTGCTCTAAATCATTCATCACCGACTAAATTCTTGAGTTCTTGTTACTAACTAAAGTTTGTAAGCATGTATTGGACAGAAACTTATAGAAAAATTCAGTTTCCACCTATTTGACAACACGAGGGACGTACTGTCTCGACAAAGGGATCCTACAAGAACGACAACTGATTCCAAGGGATCCAATACAATAATTTTGCTATTCGCTGCGGGTTCTGGTGACCTAAACTCGATCATTAGACTCCATTTGACAGCAGTGGATATGGGCCTGTATGATATTGATGGACGAACTGCTTTACATATTGGTAAACTGATTTCGTATATACTCAGCTTTCTTGTCTTTAAGCAACAAGGTATTTTAAGGCAAGTTTATGTGTAAATAAAATTTTCAGCTGCATGTGAAGGTCACTATGAAGTTGTTGAATATCTGCTCCGTCAATGTGGAGTCGATCATACTAGAAAAGACAGGTACGGAAACTAAAACCTCATACCACAAAGATAGGTATCAAATCCTTTCTATTACATAATCACATATAATTCTAATGCTCCTTGGCCACAGATGGGGCAATACACCATATGACGAGGCAATAGCATTCAATCGTACCAGAATTGCCGAACTTTTACGCAATTGGGAGCCTTGAAGGTTAAAAAACCCAGTTTGTCTCGTCTCAAACTATCATCATTAGGAAACCTACAAATAGAGCCGAGTAAATTTAATAAGTCGTAGTTAGTTTGTCATAGTGCAATACAACAATGGTCAATAAATGAATATGTGTAAGCTTGATTACTTTTTACCAGTGGTTCTCCTTGATTTCGGTCATTTAACCCCTTGAATCATTCATTTCCACAGTCGAAACTGCAATCATCATACATAGCCTGTAGTTGTTTGTTAGTAAAAGCAGTTTCTCAAGTCTGGTTCTTATGTATTCCTTGTTATTTTCTCCTCACACTGAGGGCTACTCAATAACACACGGATTCCAGTACCAGCTTCTAACCATCACTAACTAAAGAAGCTACTGCATACCTTATACTTTTTTGAACCTATACTGCAAACAAACCATCTACCTGTTGTAATATAAGGCTACTGGCCGATCCCGCTGTTCAGTTTGTGGACAATGACACGAACTACCGAAATGTAGTCAACATGTATGGAATCTGACTTAGGAAGATCAAGAAGTTGAATGCAGGTCCATGCTCCGAGTCAGTCTCACTTTGAATCTTGTACAGTTCAGTCTCTTTTAGAATAAGTGTATTATTAATTAATTGTGAATTCCAAGTGCCATACTATCACCTACCAGGTAACGTTGTTTTCAAATATCCATACACTTCCCAATTCACAAGAACACTACGCAGTACTCAATTTCCCCTTATTGGATCCACCAGTTTCAATTTAAAGTGTAATTTGGAACCATGGCTAACTTTTTATTTTACTACTCTTCTACTCCGACTATGAAGAAACCTGCGGACTAGTTTAACTTAATATCTGTATGGGTTGAGCATAAGTTGAACGGCGTCCCAATCTTTCAAGGCTCCAAGGCCAAGTGAATTTGCGTTCATTTTGAAGCGAAAACTAATAGCTTGTATCCATGTTGCATTTTAAGTGGTAAAATTCAAATTGCAGTTAACTTAATCTGTCTTTTTTTAGGATGGGATCCATCCCAATGGGAGTTTTAACTTTCCTGGCCGTGGTAGCCATACCATATGTATATTCCCAAGAATTCTTCTACCAACTACCTACTCCTTACTCATATGCCTGCCTGAATGAAACTTGCTCCAGAGACAAGAACCCTGAGGATTCCCCCTTAACTCAATCGTTGGCCAAATGTCGACTACTTTGTGGAGAATATCGATCCTTATGGCCACGTCCCACAGGGCCCGTGGATCTTAGTGACGAGCTAGTATCCTTCAAACCCCAAAGGTATAAGATTTCCCAAAACATATCTGTTTTTAACCAACATATTCATAAGTGAACTTTCTCATACTAACTCAGAGGTCATTGTCAAAATGCAGAATGCATAAAAAGTTTTATCCAGAGAACCGGTACAACTACCTTTGAATAAAGTTAGTTAGAATAAATCTTCATACTCGCCATAGGCACAGTAGTCACTGGTATGTTAGCAGGATCCAATAAATAATAAAAATACCAGTGGTAGTCAGGAGGCCCTGTAGTAGGTAATCAACCAACCAACTAACTATATGTCTGTGCAACTTTTTTTCCACATCAAAATTGACTAAAAAAGTGAGAGTAAAAGTTTGGATGCTGCTTTGTAAATGCAGGGCCAATAGTTGTTTAGTCAGAGAAGTGGTTTAGTGCACAGATGCGGACCCAAACTGGTTGATTATCTGAAATGTGTATGAAAATATGCAAATGAGCTGCTACTTATTCCAAGCACGCATGCAATCGATCTCTGAGCAGGGTTAGCTATTAGCTTCAACTTTGTATAATCATTGTTAGTAAGAGATAGACTGGTCCCTGTATATTACACGTCTTTTCCAATATGTCAACCCGTAAGAGCGGAAAAAGTTGTCTATATAGGGGCAAAAATCAACTTTTATCATCGTATGTATGCTTGTGTGTAAAAATCTTGGGGGCAATGCAATTGCGCGTGTATGTAGAGTTCATTTACCTCGCTGAACCAAGTAAAAATTTTCCAGATGAAATAAATGCTGATTTTGGATTTATTATGTCTGAAATTTGAAACTTTTTAACACAGGTTGTTTATTAACTGGGCCCATCCAGTTTCCCCTCGTGTACGAGAGATGTTACAACAAGCGGGCAAAAATTTTCAAGTCGAGTTATTGAAAATGCATCCTAATTATGATGTTGATCAGAAATCTGGAAAACAAGCCAATCCTTTTGACAAGAAATATACGTCAGAAATTGAACGTACGACTGTAATGGTTTCTATGAAAATTGACTCGGCTGATGATAAATTAACTATGAAGACCAATGAGAGCTATACATTGGGCATGAATACTTCTAATACTGGTGTAGTAGAAGTCAAGGTATATTATAAACACGCTTTTAGAAAATTAGACTGCTTGTAAAAGATTTTCAAACCAACCATAGGAAAAACTAACCAATAATGATATCATATCATAGATCCATGCAAGAACTTACTATGGAGCTCGCCATGCTTTAGAAACTCTTAGCCAATTGATTGAATATGAAGACACTTGCGATTGTCTTGTTATGGTCAAACAAGGGTACATTGAGGATGAACCTGCATTCCCTTATCGAGGGCTTATGATTGGTAAATTATCTGACAACAACAATATTAAACAGTTTAAACCATCTTATTATTAAAACAATCTCTGCAATCGCGCTTTACAGACAGTGGTCACAATTACATGTCACCCAAACAAATCAAGAGGACAGTGGACGCCATGTCTTTCAACAAATTGAACACTCTACATTGGCATTTGACTGACTCTCATTCTTTCCCCTTTTACTCCCGAAGGGCTCCAAAGATGGCTCTGTATGGCTCTTATGCTGCAAATAAAATCTACTATCCTGATACAGTCAGAGAAATCATGGAGTATGCCCAAGTAGGTTACAAACATGCGTTGTAACTTATTCTAAGTTAATGATTATAGAATTCATAGTGATTAAATGTGTATTTCAATATTTTTTTAGGTCAGAGGAGTCCGTGTTGTTCCAGAAATTGGAGGTCCAGCTCGTGCAGGTAATGGATGGCAATGGGGAGAACGTGAGGGAAAAGGAGAACTCGTAGTTTGCTTGAATAAGCAACCCTGGAGGGAATTTTGTTCTGAACCACCATGCGGTCAACTCAATCCTTTGAACAATGAAACCTACAAGGTTAGCGGAAAAACAACGAATCGATTAGTTAGGGCTAGACACGAAATTGCATATGCATAAGCTGTATTATGTAATTCTGGATTTGTATTTCAGATTCTCGGACGTGTTTACAGAGATGCTTTGGATGCATTCAAAGGGACTGATTTCTTCCATATGGGAGCTGACGATATTAACTTTCAATGCTGGAATTCATCCGACTCTATGAATGACGTATTGAAAGCCACCGCCCAAATCCCTAACGATGTAACTTTCCAAAGATTATGGATGGAATTTCAGTCTCGTGCTCTGCAAACTTTGTACGACGTGACTCCAATCGGGGACGAAAAACCTACACCTATCATTTGGGACAGCAAATTGACTTCACTGCGGGATTCGGAAGTTGTACTTGATCCAGAAATTTATGTCATTCAAATCAAAAGTCCAGCTAGGGAGCCTCAGTTGGCTAAAGTTATCAACCGAGGATACAAACTCATTTTCTCCAATGCGGATGCTTGGTCTTTTGACTGCGGATTTAACAGTGGTCTTTTACCTCCTGTCGGTTTGGGACCTCCACAGTTGCAAAATATTCTTCCCAAATGTGGTGGAGATTACAAAACTTGGAAAACTATGTATGACAATGATCCAATGAACATTGCTGCTACTCACCATAATGATGAGACTGCCGCATATTCTCAGGTGTGCATTTCATCCTACAATTTTTCTTTTTTCAGTTGAATTCTATAGATCCATCTTAAATCGTAACACATTTTTTGTGTAATTTGTACAGGTTTTGGGAGGTGCTGGAACTATGTGGTCTACCGAGACAGATGAAATGACGATTGAACCAAAACTGTGGCCAAGGGCTTCTGCTTTAGCCGAACGGCTGTGGTCTAATCCTACACAGTCTTGGCGTGAAGCTGCACCTAGATTGGACGCTCATAGGGATCGTCTAGTCCAGCGTGGAATCCGTGCTGAAGCCATTCGACCGGAATGGTGCTTCCATAACAGAGTTGAATGCGAGTTACTATTGTAATCTTGACGCCATAAGAGTATTCTTTACTTGACTTTACACCCTGCTAAGTTGTTTCTTGACTTTGTAATTAGCTCACTCAAAAACCAGAAGAAATGAATGATTTAATGAATGAATGTAACGCCATACCTATTGCTATTCAGCTAAAACATATCATATATGCTCAACTCGAGATTTTGTGATTTCCGATTTCCTGATAATGACTTGGACGCTCTCTAGGAACAATATACACGACTATTTATGATACGGAAGCCATGTTAGATTCCGACAAGCAACTGGTACGTTTGCTATAAATTCCCGGGAAAAACCATTATTTAAATTTACTTTGTGAAGACGGACTTGAATTTTCAAATTTTCATGAATGCAATTCTGAGGGGTAGACGTTTACAAAATACGGACCAAAATTGCATCAATTTTATCGACAATCGACTTTAAAAATTCCTTAGGAATGTTGTATGAATGCAAATGTCTGTGTGTCACATCAACTTTTTGTACGAATGGCTTGTGAGCATTGTCTAGTACGATTTTGTACAGGAAACACGGATTCTTATCAATTGTGAATAAAAAATTCCAAAACAATAACTATTTGTTTTTCATTTCTACCCAAGAACGTTATGGATTAATATAAATTTTTCTTTGACTTTATTAAACAATTCTTCATTTCATCTCAACTCATATACGCCGTCGCCAAGTAGGCATGCCTTTTACATACCTTTTACCTTTCACAGAGTCACAAATAAAACCATATGGAGATTTTAGGAGAAGAAAACGAATCCACTTCTATCGATAGTACTAAAAATATACCGAATCCTGCACCTGCACTTTATACATTGTTCTACTTGACAAAATTATTCAGTATAAAATGCGACAATGGTATAATTAATTGCTCTAAATCTTCTTTCAAATACTTTAACAACAGGTTCAAGATTGAGCTATTTTTTAACCTACTAAGTTGTAAAAAGCAGAAAAAATTGAATGAATGAGTGGGCAGTAGGAGAAAAAATCACATCGTCCTAGTTCGTGCTATGGGTTTACACAGTAGCATTAAAAAACCCGTAGGATTAGTGACGTAGCTATCTTGAAAATGAATGAAATCAGGCAGACTGTCACTCTTCTGCCATTCACCTTTTACTTTCGGTTTTGTAGTTAAATAACAAAGTATTAAAAAGTTGAGCAGCAAATTATTAGTTAGATTGCTCGTAAATTAAATGGGTTTGTGAAATCAGCAATGAGGTACTTTGTGTGTAGTTATAGTTAGTTTACTAGGATTGAAGCGAGAATACAGCAAAAAATTTGGAACTGAAGAGATTGTTTGAAACTGACAGCTCGTCGTTCTTTTTCGTGTAATCGACTGGTAAGAAATGCTGAAATTGATGCAAATCAAATGTTAAGCTGTTGGATTATAGATCGTAGGTAGACACAGCTGGGTTGAGAATTTCTCATCATCTCTAGTGCGTGTGACCTCATTTGGAATTTTGGAAATACTTTTTTTATAGATTCAGCAGATGGTCATGGAGTTATAGCCTTATTCCCGTGCTTCCTCTAAATCATATACTGTTATTTAAAGAAAAATTGAAGCTGCTGAAGAAGAGACACAGAATTAAACGACGACGAAAAAGTTAAATGGACGCAAATTAGTTAGTTAGAGAGAACAAAACTGGGTTTGCTTCTGAAATCGTTTTGGCTGAAAGTTACTCGGGCTTTCATTGCAAATCTGTGAATCCTTAGAAAACTTGGCAATGGCTCTTAAAAAAGTCAAAGGAAATCTAGAAAGGATGTTTGACAAAAGTCTTACAGATCTTGTACGTGGCATCCGTAATAACAAAGACGACGAGGTTAGTAAGCTATATACATTTGAGCCATATACATTTGAGCCATATACATTTGAAAGTGTCATAATATAGTAAAAGTTGGTCATACTAATTGTTCATTTTATTTAGGCCAAATATATTGCTCAGTGTATGGAAGAAATAAAAATAGAACTAAAGCAAGATAATGTTGCAGTCAAAACCAATGCAATCACAAAACTAGCCTATGTAAGTAGTTTTGAAACATCCTAAATATTGCTAGGAATTTCCAAGGATGAGTTTAACATGATTGTATGCTAATTTATTTTTTTCAAACTATTTCAGCTCCAAATGGTAGGATACGATATTAGTTGGGCTGGTTTCAACATAATCGAAGTGATGAGCTCGCCAAAATTTACTCACAAACGAATTGGATATTTAGCTGCGTCACAGTCTTTTCACTCAGACTTAGAATTGTTGATGTTGACCACTAATATGGTTCGAAAGGATCTGAGCAGCCAAAATCAGTACGAAGCTGGTGTAGCTTTATCGTCACTTGCGTGCTTTGTTAGTCCTGACTTAGCCAGGGATTTATCAAATGATATTATGACTCTGGTATGTTTTTTGTTACTACTTGTTTTTTTTATTATCGTTAAAATGATGCTAATGCATTTAAATTGGTTTGTTTGTTAGCTTTCGTCAACCAGGCCTTATTTACGCAAGAAAGGTGTCTTGGTGCTGTATAAAATATTTCTAAAGTATCCTGATGCATTAAAACCAGCTTTTCCCCGACTCAAAGAGAAATTGGAAGATCCTGACCCAGGTGTTCAGTCTGCTGCAGTAAATGTGATATGTGAACTGGCTAGAAAAAATCCAAAAAATTATCTTAGTTTGGCTCCGGTGTTCTTCAAGCTCATGACGAATTCGACCAACAATTGGATGCTGATTAAAATTATTAAACTGGTAAGTTGCCAGCTAAATAAATTGTGTTTTATTCTCTTATGTTGTTCCAACTTTTTGTTGTCAAAAAATTAAATGAAACATGATCAACAGTTTAGCGTTTTTACGACGATTGCTCCTGAATTGGGCAGGCAATTAGCTCAGCCATTGATTAAGCTTGTACAAAGGTATACGGAAATCATTTTAAAAGTTTTGAATATTCAAGCTGTTATTAGGATATCCCTGGTCAGGTAGTGTATCCTTGCAAGTAGATTTATCTTAAATAAGTTTACTGTGATTTGATACACACCGGGCTTGGTCGAACGATCTAACCTATTTTAATTGTATTTTTCTAATAATAATCGACTAATTATCATTACTCATTGTAAACCATGTAAAAATTATCCTCATTGTTTCTTTTTAGTTTGGAGCTTTGACACCACTAGAGCCACGCTTAGGAAAAAAGTTGATCGAGCCCCTCACTAATTTGATTCATAGGTAATTTGCAAGTTTATCCTTTTTCGGTGGTCGTGCTTTGTTTTTCTGTTTAAAAATGAAAATTGATCTAATTTTTCTTTGTTTATTGCAGTACTTCTGCCATGTCACTTCTCTACGAATGTATTAACACTGTGATTGCAGGTGAAACATTTTCTCTATTATACTTGATGTAGAAACTGAAATCTACAACCACCTAGAAAACGATTTTAACCAACCTATGTATTTTTATGCAGTCTTGATATCCATCTCTACGGGAATGCCAAATCATAATGCATCAATGCAGGTAGCTTTGCTGTAAACTGGATGAAAATCTCACATTTTAGAAACTGTATTTAATCTGTATATGTTTTTCATTTCAGTTATGTGTACAAAAATTGCGTATATTGATAGAAGACTCGGATCAAAATTTGAAATACCTCGGCCTCCTAGCAATGTCTAAAATCTTAAAAACTCACCCCAAGCCTGTACAGGCGCATAAAGACCTTATTATGAAATGTTTGGATGATAAAGACGAGTCAATAAGATTGCGTGCCCTAGACTTGCTTTATGGAATGGTGAACAAAAAGAATCTTATGGAGATTGTCAAGAAACTGATGGTTCACATGGAAAAAGCGGAAGGAACGACATATCGAGACGAGCTCCTGACAAAAATCATTCAGATATGCTCCCACAGCAATTATCAACACATAACGAATTTTGAATGGTACGTTTGCTGCGTTGTACTTAGCTATATTTTTGTTCACTGAATTTAAAATAAGTGATCTCAGCTCATCAGCTCCTGTTTTTGGGGGTACTTTTTTCCCTTCTTTTAGGTATCTAAGTGTTCTAGTAGAGTTGACCAGAGTGGAAGGCCTTAGTCATGGCAATCTCGTTGCTTCTCAATTGTTGGATGTTGCTGTACGAGTCCAAACAATCCGCCCTTTCGCCGTCCAACAGATGAGTCTTCTATTAGAAAACCCTTTCGCAATTTTTGGCCTTACTGGTGGCAACTTCAGAGCACCAAACATGACACAAGTTTTATATGCTTCTGCCTGGATATGTGGCGAATATGTTGAGTGAGTAGGAAAATCTCTTATTTTTCGCTTCCTTAATCAATAGTTTGGTTGAGCTAACTTTTTTTTACATCCCTTTAGATTTTTACCAAACAAGAAATCAACATTGCTGTCAATGCTAGAATCCAAAATGTCTCAGCTACCTTCAAATATTCAATGCGTGTATCTCCAAAATTGTCTGAAAATATTGGGACATTTGCTAGTTACACCGAATGTTACAGTAGTCACTAAGATAAGCAGCGAATCTTTGGTTCAAACAAGTGAACCGGCAGTCGTTACGTCACTGATTGATCAAGACGATGGAGTTGAAGCAACTGAAATAACTTCTGAAGAAAAACCTGGGGTAGAAGAGAAAAGTGAAACAGTGAATTCAGATGAAGAGATAGTTATCAACTTGGCTGAAATTCAAGAAAAACTTAAACCCTTTGTGTCCTCTGAAGATTTAGAGGTGCAAGAACGAGCTGGAATGCTTTTGAACTTTATAAAGATGTGGATGAAGTTGGAAGGAAAAGGTCAATTTGATGACATTCAAGAGATAAGAAAAGAATTGCATCTCTGTTTTGCCGGAGAATTAAATCCAGTGGCAGCCAAAGCGCAAAAAAAGGTTCCAGTGCCTGAAGGACTCGACTTGGACGCATGGATCAATGATCCCCCTTCGGATAGTGAGGAGGAAGAAATAGAAACTACAAATGTATTCGTCAATCAAACAAGTGGGGGTCCAGGGGATTTCGGTGGAACTATGGAGAAGAAGACTTACTATCAGCCAACTGAGGATGAACTTGTTAAAGTGAGTCAAATATGCCAAAGTAAATCCATAATGATTAATTATTGTGTGCATTACTGTTCAAACTAAATGGGTTTGTATTTATTTGTTGCCACTTTAGCAAAGAGAAACGAGACAACAAGAACAAACTATGAATCCTCATTACCTAAAAGGAGATTTGAAATCTCCACTTAACAGTGCTTCCAAAGGTTATATCAATGTAGCTGACGAAATGCCACCAGTGGCTGAATTAGATTTGAAAGTTCCTCTTCAGATCGTTGGCCTGGCTTCGTCTGATAAGTATTTGAGAGAGAGTAAAGAGAAAAGTGGGCGGGATAAAAAGAAGGACAAGAGTAAAAAGAAGAACAAAAAGAAGCATAAGAAAAAAGAGGAGAGTGACGAAGAAGAAGACGAAGAAGAGCCCATTCAACATGTGGTAAATACGGTGATCGAAATGCCAGAAGGAGCGACCATGTCAGATAATGAAGAGTCTGCCTTAGATGCCAATGACCCTCATCGGGCTTTGGACATCGATCTAGACATGTAAGTTCAGATCTTAAAATGTTTAGGAAATAATGTTAGATAGTAGAACTTGACTAAAAGTCAGAGGGGTTTTTATTCAGACAAAACAAGATGAATGTTACATTTTAAATTGGTATTTTTTCAGACCATATGAAACTCAAGAAAATGTATCGTCTTCCAAACCCAAGTCATCATCCTCCGATCCAAATTACCTGAAGGGTAATGCTGAGAATGGTGCTGCAACTGATGAGCTGAAAAACGGAGACGTTAAAACCAAAACTGTGAAGAAAAAATCTAAAAAGTCCTCTAAAAAGTCTTCGCTCGAGTCTTCCGTTGCGAATGAAACTAAGAGCAGTAAGGAAAAATCATCCCATCATAAAAAGCATAAAAAAGAAAAGAAAAAACGTCAAGAGAAAGAAGTGAACTTACTTTGTGATTCCTTAGAGGATTGTGCTGTAGCTCAGAATGGAAATTAATTTTATTCCTTATCATCATCATTCCACAAATATTGAACACTGAACATCAGTTCACCCGTACGTCATCTTGATATACTCATCTGATATGGTCATGTTATGCGTCCGGGTATCGAAATTATCACGTTATTATTAATTTATATAATCATAGAATTATTATTACTACTGTCAATCAAATAGCTTTTATGCATAAAGTTCTGTATGAGTTAGTATGCAGATTTTTGAGGGAGTTAATAATCTTATATTTATTCTGAAGGTTTCTAAACCATTGTTATACAATCCCTTTTATTATATGTAAAGAGAAAAACATTAGCTCCTCCTGTTTTTGCATGGTTTTAAGCATCGTAAATGTTTTAGGATAGGATTAAGTCCCATAGTCATACAGTATGCAATCATAATAATTGGACCAAAGAATTATAACCGTATTTAATAAAGGTCCAGCTGTGTAAACCAATCATCATACATCATTCAGTTGGTCCCACTTTCTCATTTATTTCCTCTCTTGCATAAAATAAGCATACATATGAGTATTTAACACGCTTTTTACACTCGTGTCTCCAATCTTTCCACACTTTCGTCACCTTTAATTACTTACTATTATACTATTCTATATTACATGCAGTAACAACATTCAGCAAACTCGTAAAAATTCTCTCTTAAATATACAATCGTCACTTTTTTGCCAAACATTAAGCATCACTTGTGAAATCAAAACAAGGAATAGGGAACAGAAATCTCTTCCATGCACTGCTTATAAAATATTTTCTCAAGCGGCAGTTAGGAAGGGAACAAAACAACCAAATTGAGTACTCTCTTTAGTAACATAATCGTATATTTACTTTTGGCTAGACCAATTTCTAATGACACAGGAACAGCAATGTCTCAGAAATTTGAGTAGTCTGGCCATCAGACACAGAGCATTGGTAATTTCCTGTATCCGGGGCTCGAACCGATTTGATGAAGAGTACCGACCGCAGGATAGGGCTGATACCTGGAGCCAATGTCACATGGAACTTGTCATGGTAGTCTCGCAATAAAGTTGCATTGTGTACAGCGATGTCTTGAAATTCATCCTGACTTAAGGACTCTTCACTACTATCCGATGAATCTGTTCCATTCAGAGGTAAGAAGAATTGTGATTGGCTGGTGTTAGGGAATGTCCTTTTCCAGCCGACAGTCTGTGTATGGGGAAACAAAATTTAGTGAGTAAATCTATCACTGGTCACAACATAGTATGGTGAAAGTTTTTTCTACGATACTTGTATGAGACAGTTCGAAACTGAATGTTTTTATAGCAAAGTTAGTTAGTTACAGAACCCAGTTGGTCCATAAATACTCTAAGTTACGTCGACTTTAGAGATTGATGGACATGTTGTATTTGAAATTCAACTCCACAACATTTCAAGCATTCTGTAGTTAGTTACATAAATAGCAAAATGCATTATTCATGGACAACTGAGGGCAGGTGTCAGTCAGGTACGCTGGGAATATAG
>Ga0210040_10002639_pt1 | contig 25086 bp, 23 predicted proteins | sample CryGeyCG12114_NA_FD_185462 | JGI IMG/M metagenome (GOLD analysis project Ga0210040, IMG submission 185462) | Groundwater microbial communities from aquifer - Crystal Geyser CG19_WC_8/21/14_NA (SPAdes) (version 2) | ecosystem: Environmental > Aquatic > Deep subsurface > Groundwater | place: USA... | reverse complement strand
TTCCCCCAGCTGCCGGTGGGCGCGGCCCGCAGCACCTCACCGCCGAATCCCAGGTTGAGCAGCACCCGGGTGTGCGCCGCCTGGGTCGGCAGCTCCTGCGTCGTCGAGGGCAGCACCAGCGGCCGGGCCAGCGCCGGCACCCGGCGGCCGACGTCGCGGGCGGTGCTCGGCCCGTGGGTCTCCAGGTCCGACAGCACCAGGTTGCGGGCGCCGGCCAGCCAGTCCTCCGGGTCAGCCACCCCCGACGCCGCGAGCATGGCCAGCGTGCGGCGACGTTCGGGAGCAACGAGCAGCCGGGTCGCAGCGGCGTGCAGCACCCGGACCGTCGGCGGGGTGGCCACCCAGAGCGTCCGCCGCATGGCGTGGTGCCGGACCAGCGTCCGGTCCTCGTAGAGGGCGGCGGCCACCGTGGCCAACGACGGTGTCCGCATCCGGACCGCCGCCGAGAGGTAGACCGTGACGGGGTCGGAGGAGTGCAGCCCGACGAGGTCCTCGACCAGCGCCGGCAGGTCGTCGGTCCGCGTCCGCGGCAGCAGCCGGTGCCGCACCGCCAGCCTCGCCCGCCGTTCCTCCGTGGTGATCAGCCGCACGGGCCGACTCTAGGAGGGTGGTCAGGGCAGTCGCGACCTGCTCAGCACCGCGTCCACCGCGGCGACCGCACTGGTGCAGGAGACCTCGCTCAGCATCCCGGGCGCCGCGACCTCGTCGCCGGCCAGGACACGTCACTCCCCCGGGCGACGGCCGGACGGTCCCGCCAGGTCCGCCCGGCATGTCCACCGCACCGGTCCGGCCGCGGGCCAGCGCGTCGCGACGCGGCTGGTCGCCGCAGACCACGCGCTCGAGGCCGGCAGCCCGCTGGTCCGGCTGCGCGCGCTGGGGTCCGCCGTCCTCGAGGAGGAGCACCGGCACCGCGGGCTGGAGGTGGCCGTGCGGGCCTGGGCCGCCCAGGACGACGACGCCCGGGCCGCCGTCGAGCGGGTCGACGCTCTCCGGTCGGCTCACCTGGGCGAGCTGACTGCCGGGGTGCTGCCCGACCCCGGGGCCGCCGTCGATCGGGCCCGGACGGCCTACTACCTGCTGCTGGGCTCCCGGCAGGTGGTGCCGGCCGGCTCGCTGGCCGAGCTCGGCCCGCTCTGGCAGGGGCTGCTCGCGGCGCTGGCCGCGTGGGCTGGGCGGTCACCGAGCTCGAGCGGCGCCCGGGAGGCGCACCACCGGCTCTGCCGCTGATGCTCGCCGGGCTCGGCGTCTGGGGCGCGGTGCCGCTGCCCCGGTCCCGTTCTGGGTGCTGGTCGCGCTCGCCGGGCTGGCCGAGGCTCGCCGCCGTGCGGCGGGCCGACCCGCTCGTCAGCCGCCGCTGCGCTGATCACCGGCCTCGACCGGAGGGTCGGCGTCCACCCAGGTCCAGGGTCCCGTCCCGTCGCGGGGCCCCAGCCCTTCGTCGAGCCGCTCGACGGTCAGACCGTGCCGGAGGGCCGCCAGCCAGACGCCCTGGTCGGTCCAGTGCCAGGCCAGCCGCACCGGGTCGGCGGAAGCCGCCGTCGCGGCGTGCAGGGCGCGGGCGACGGCCACGTGCAGGACCGTGCTCAGGGCCTTGACGTGGCCGCGGTAGTCCAGCGTGGTCGCCTCGCCGGCCAGCACCAGCCCGACCCTCGTGTGCACGGCACGACCCGCCGGGCGCAGCTCGAGACCCAGCAGTGCGACGTCGAGGCGGTCCGCGGCCAGGCGCGCCAGGTCGGCGACCTGCGCGCGCAGCGTGTCGGCGTCCTGCTCGACGTGGCTGTCGTGGAAGGCGAGCGCGGCGAGGTGGTCCTCGGCGCGGAAGCCCGGTCGCCAGAACCCGGCCTCGGTCACGCCCACCAGGACCGTGTCGACGGTCACCGGTTCGCCGGCGTCGGCCACCGCCTCGACCAGGTCGTCGGGGTCGGGGACCCGGGGCGCCAGCAGCCCGGCGGCGGCCAGCACCCCCACCAACCGGGCCAGCTCGCGCCGGCCATCGGCTGACAGCGTGGCCGGAACCGCCCGGGCGGACTGGCCGCCGGTCGGAGATGCCGCGGCTCCGGCTGCGCCGCCCTGCGTCAGAGTCCCCGCCGGCGTTGCGCGCGCCCGGCGGAGGCTGCGGGAGGCCATGCCCAGGAGCAGGACGAGCACGACCGCGGCCAGCACGAAGGGGGCCGCGCGGTCCACGGTCGTCCGGTCAGCTCCACCGGCCACCTCCGCGGTGAGTCTCACGCCGACGAGGTAGCCGGCGGCGACCACCCCGCAGACCAGCTCCACCGCGGCGACGAGCAGGTCGCGCCGCGGACCTCCCGACGGACCGGTCAGGAGCAGATGGCCCCGACGTTGGCCGACTGGACCAGCTTCGCGTACTTGGCCAGCACGCCGCGTCGGACCGGTCGCGGCGTCGGCGTCCAGACGGCGCGCCGGCGCTCCAGCTCGGCCTCGTCGACCTCGAGCTCCAGGGTGCCGCCGGCGACGTCGAGGACGATCGGGTCGCCGTCCTCGACCAGGGCGATGGGCCCGCCCTCGGTGGCCTCGGGGGCGATGTGGCCGACGCAGAGCCCGGTGGTGCCGCCGGAGAACCGGCCGTCGGTGATCAGCATGACGTCCTTGCCCAGCCCGGCGCCCTTGATGGCCCCGGTGATGGCCAGCATCTCCCGCATGCCGGGGCCGCCCTTGGGGCCCTCGTAGCGGATGACCACCACGTCGCCCTTGCCGACGGTGCCGTCCTCGAGCGCGTCCATGGCCGCCCGCTCGCCGTCGAACACCCGTGCGGTGCCGCGCCAGACGTCGGTGTCGAAGCCGGCGCTCTTGACCACCGCCCCCTCCGGGGCGAGCGAGCCGCGCAGGATGGTGATGCCGCCGGTGGCGTGGATCGGGTTGCTGAGGGCACGGACGATGGTGCCGTCGACGTCCGGCGGCGCGATGTCGGCCAGGTTCTCGGCCATCGTCTTGCCGGTGACGGTCAGGCAGTCGCCGTGCAGCAGGCCCGCGTCGAGCAGCGCCTTCATCACCACGGGCACCCCGCCGACCCGGTCGACGTCGTTCATCACGTAGCGGCCGAACGGCTTCAGGTCGCCGAGGTGCGGCACCTTCTTGCCCACCCGGACGAAGTCGTCCAGGGTCAGGTCGACCTCGGCCTCGGCCGCGATGGCCAGCAGGTGCAGGACGGCGTTGGTGGAGCCGCCGAAGGCCATGGTGACGGCGATGGCGTTCTCGAAGGCCTCCTTGGTCATGATCTGCCGGGCGGTGATGCCACGCCGCAGCAGCTCGACCACGGCCTCGCCGCTCTGCCGGGCGTAGATGTCGCGACGCCGGGCCACGGCGGGCGGGGCCGCCGAGCCGGGCAGCGACATGCCGAGCGCCTCGGCCGCGCTGGCCATGGTGTTGGCGGTGTACATGCCGCCGCAGGCGCCCTCGCCCGGGCAGATGGCCTTCTCGATCTCGGTCACCTGCTCGCGGGTGATCAGGCCCTTCACGCAGGCGCCGACCGCCTCGAAGGCGTCGATGATGGTCACGTCCTTGTCGCCCACCCGGCCGGGCATGATCGAGCCGGCGTAGAGGAACACCGAGGACAGGTCCAACCGGGCGGCGGCCATCAGCATGCCGGGCAGCGACTTGTCACAGCCCGCCAGCAGCACCGAGCCGTCCAGCCGCTCCGCGCTCATCACCGTCTCCACGGAGTCGGCGATCACCTCGCGGCTGACCAGGGAGAAGTGCATGCCCTCGTGACCCATCGAGATGCCGTCGGACACCGAGATGGTGCCGAACTCGAGCGGGAACCCGCCGCCGGCGTGCACCCCGTCCTTGACGGCCTTGGCGAGCCGGTCCAGCGAGAGGTTGCAGGGGGTGATCTCGTTCCAGCTGGAGGCGACACCGACCTGGGGCTTCTCCCAGTCCTCGTCGCCCATCCCGACGGCGCGGAGCATCCCCCGCGAGGCCGTGGCCTCGAGGCCGTCGGTGACGACCCGGGAGCGCGGCTTGATGTCGACGCCCGCGGGAGCGGTGCTCGGGGCTGCGGTGTCCGGGGTCGTCGTGTCGGCGGTCATGGCGTCACGCTAACCCCCGCCGAAGACAACTCCAGTCCCGATCCGCAGTCCGGAACCGCGCGGGCACCGCTCAGCGGGCGGCAGCCGCGGGTCGGGTAGTTCACCGCAGCATCACCCAGCGAGCGACTCAGTACCTAATACTCAACGTGCTCGACCCGCTGCGGCGCTCCAGCCGGACGGCCAGGCCCGACGGGGCAGGAAGCGGACCTCGTGGCGCGTGCGTTCTAACGGCGTAAAGCATCTAGCTGCGCCCCAACTCGCGAGCGGAGAGGAGCGTCGGGATGGCGAAGCGAAGGAGCCGGCGCCCGAAGTCGAGATCTAGCGGCCAACGAGTGAGGACCGGAGCAACGGTTCGGCCGATCCCAGGACAATCAAGTCAGCGCAAGACCGCAACACCCAGCACGAAGCCCGTCGGCAGCCGAGCAACGAGCACTCAATCCGATCATCTAAGGCGGCTTCCCGAGCCGGTCGTCTACTTCTTGACAGTCCTGCTAGCCACCGGCCTTGGAATATTGAGCATCTTACTGCCAAGCGATGTCGGCTTCTGGTGGCGGATTCTATTCATCGCCGGCATGACCATAGTTCTGTTGATGATCGTAGCCAAGAATCGAAGGCTTCGGCGCAAACTCACTGCCACGCTGGTTGGGCTCTTTGTTCTCATTGGGATGATCAATCTACTTCCAGCGACCGTCTCTAGAGGAGAAGATGGTCGCCATACTCTTCAATCAGACCCGCGAAGCCGATATCTGGGCGGATCGAGAACCCGTCATGTTCGAGGAGTCGAGGGGGGTTCATCGAGACCCACTACAACGCATTTGATCCTGACACCTGGCACGGTTGGGACGAATTGAGTCCAGTTACGGCTGCAAACGCAACCAGTGTCGTGCGCGACGCCAACGTGCACGCCGGATCAGCGATCTTGACCGCTGGCCTGGTGAACGGCTACAACCAACTCGGCGGCAATCTTCTCGTGCAACTGCAACCGATCGACGATAAGAGGGCTCGCGCAGTCGGAGACCTGCTGACGGGAATCGTTTCAGATAGCGACCGCACAGAATTGCTCAGCAATACGGTTACATCTTCTTCTGACTCGCACATGATAATCTACTGCCTTCTCACGCCCCGCCCCTTCTTTGCTCCGGATCCAACCGGTCACATGATCGTCAAGGGAACGGTGATAGCGGCAGGCCGAACCTTTCGCGGCGACGGAACAACAGCCCAAGTAACCTACATGGCCTGCTCGTCCGCCGAATCCTTGTAGTTTCCGTAGGCCCCTGAACGTCTACCTTGCGGTTCGCTCAGCTTCACACCGTAGTCCGCCCAACTCACTTTCGATGACTACTTCCGAATCCAGCCCGGGCGCTGACCACCAGCTGCCAGGCCAGCCCGGCGACGAGCACCACCCCGAGCACCGGTCCGAGGTTCGCGACCAGCTGCTGCAGGGCGTCGAAGCTCCGCTCCCGGCCGCCGCCGTAGGGCAGCACGGCCAGCGGCAGGCAGGCGCACACCCACAGCACCCAGGCGCCGGCGAGCAGCCGGGCCCAGTGCGGGATCTGCGACCGGACCACGGCCACCGCCATCGGCAGGATCCAGACGTAGTGGTGGGTCCACGACAGCGGCGAGGCCAGGCAGGTGCACAGGCCCACCAGGGCGACGGCGAACACCTGCTCGCCGCGCCGCCACCAGTGCGCGGCCACCAAGGTGCCCAGCAGGGCGACGGTGCCCGCGACGGCCAGCCCCAGCAAGGTCGTCGTCCTCGACGTGTCGCCCAGCCGGAAGAACACCCCGAGCAGCGACTGGTTGCCGGTGTAGAGGGGTGAGGCGGTCCGGGTGTCGCCGCCGGACAGCCCGAAGAAGAACTCCAGCGTCTCGGAGAACAGCAGCACCGCACCGATCCCGGTGAACACGAGGAAACTGACGAACCCGGTCACCGCGACCCGTCTGCGACCGGCCAGGAAGGCGAAGACCACGAACAGCATCGGCGTCAGCTTGATCGCGGCCGCCAGCCCGATCAGGGTGCCCTGCGGGATGCGCCGCCGCTCCCCCGGCCGGTCCGGCAGCAGGTCGGCGACGACCAGCGCCATCAGCAGCGTGTTGACCTGTCCGTACCCGAGCGTGGTCCGGATCGGCTCCACGGCCAGCACCACGGCCACGCCCAGCAGGCCGAGCACCGAGCCGCGCGGCACCCGGCAGCGGCGCAGCACCGACTGCTGGGCGCCGACCAGGGCCAGCGTCCAGACGACCTGCCAGAACACGTAGGGCCCGAAGGCCAGCGGCACCATGAGCACCGCCGCGATGGGCGGGTAGATGAAGTACAGGTTCCAGAACGGGGTGGTGGTCTCGAAGATGTTCTGCCCGGCCAGCATGTCCTTGACCGCGTAGACGTAGACCTCCAGGTCGATCGTCGACGGCTGCCAGGGCCAGGCCTGCCCGTAGGAGATCACCCAGGGCAGGATCAGCAGCGCGGTGACGAACGGGGGCAGCACCTCGACCGCCAGCAGGACCGCCCGGCGCCCCCGGCTCACCGTCGCCCGGTCACCGTGGCGTGCACGGCGTCCAGGTCGGCCTCCGACGCCGCGGACCGGGCACCCAGCAGGTTCGTCAGCCCCGGGGCGTCGGCGTAGCGCGGCAGCAGGTGGACGTGCAGGTGGAACACCTCCTGGCCGGCGACCGCGCCCGCGGAGGACACGACGTTGAGGCCGTCGGCGTCGAGCCGGTCGACCAGCAGTCTCGCCGTGGCGTCCAGGCAGTCCCCGATCTCGGCCATCGCCGGCTCGCCGTCCAGCAGGCTGTCCACGTGCCGGCGCGGCACCACCAGGGTGTGCCCGCGGTGCAGCGGGGCGAGATCGAGAAAGGCGACGGCGTGCTCGTCGGCGTGCACCTGGCGGGACGGGATGTCCCCGGCCACGATCGCGCAGAAGACGCAGCTCACGCGGGTCCGCCGGTGGTGATCACGTTCTCCAGCGGCTCGCCGGCGGCGAACCGGCGCAGCTGGTCGGCGATCAGCCGGTCCGAGCGCGGCCAGAACGCCGAGCTCGCCCCGCCGACGTGCGGGGCGATGATCACGTTCGGGACCCGCCACAGCGGGTGGTCCTGCGGCAGCGGCTCCGGCTCGGTCACGTCGAGGGCGGCCCGGATCCGGCCGCTGGAGGTCTCGGCGACCAGCGCGTCGGTGTCGACGAGCTTGCCGCGGGCGACGTTGACCAGCAGGGCGTCGTCGGGCAGCAGGGCCAGCTCGGCGGCCCCGAGCAGCCCCTCGGTCTGCGGGGTGTGCGGGGCGATCACGAAGACCACCTCGGCCTGCGGCAGCACCGCGTGCAGGTCGTCGATGGCGCGGACCTCGGGCTCGCCGTCGCGGGCGCGGCGGGCCAGCCGGGTCACCGAGGCGACCTCGAACCCGCTGAGCCGGGCGTCGATGGCTTCGCCGATGTGGCCGTAGCCGATGATCAGCACGTGCTTGTCGGCCAGCGACGAGCCGAAGCGCGACTTCCAGGTGCCGGTGGTCTGCTGCCGGGCGTAGACGTCCAGGTGCCGTCCGCTGGCCAGGGCGAGCGCCAGCGCCATCTCCGCGGTGCTCGCGTCGTGCACCCCGGCCGCGTTGCACAGCTCGACGCCCTCGGGCACCTTCGGCACGTAGTTCTCGACGCCGGCGGTCAGGGTCTGGACGACGCGCAGGCTGGTCATCTCCTCCGCGCGGCGGAGCACCTCCGGACCCTTGAGGTAGGGCACGACGAGGAACTCGACGTCGGCGATCGAGTCGGGCCAGGAGCCGTCGTCGAGGAAGCAGTCGACGCGGACGCCGTCGGGGAGGCCGCCGGTGCGGGCTTCCGCCTCGGCGAGGTCGGCGTAGGGCAACCACGCCACGCGGGGGTTTTCGTGCGACACCGACCAGCTCCTGTTCACGCGGCCCCGAGGCGCACGGGGTGGCCGGCGTCCCGGATCGCCTGCTTGACCTCCGAGATGCGCACGGTACCAAAGTGGAAGACGGTGGCGGCGAGCACCGCGTCGGCCCCGGCGGCCACCGCCGGCGGGAAGTGCTCGGCCCGGCCCGCCCCGCCGGAGGCGATGAGCGGCACGTCGACGGCGGCCCGGACTGCGCTGATCATCTCCAGGTCAAAACCGTCGGTGGTGCCGTCGGCGTCGATCGAGTTGAGCAGGATCTCCCCCACACCGAGCTCCGCGGCCCGGGCCGACCACTCCACCGCGTCGACGCCGGCCGACTGCCGGCCGCCGTGCGTGGTGACCTCGAAGCCCGACGGGGTGGCGGCCGAGCGCCGGGCGTCCACGGAGAGGACGAGGACCTGGTTGCCGAACCGGCGGGTGATCTCGGTGATCACCTCCGGGCGGCGCATGGCCGCGGTGTTGATGCTGACCTTGTCCGCCCCGGCCCGCAGCAGCGCGTCCACGTCGGCCACCGAGCCGACGCCGCCGCCCACGGTCAGCGGGATGAGCACGGTCTCGGCGGTGCGGCGCACGACCTCGAGCGTGGTCCGCCGTCCTTCGACCGAGGCGGAGACGTCGAGGAAGGTCAGCTCGTCGGCCCCCTCGTGCCCGTACGCCGAGCCGAGCTCGACCGGGTCGCCGGCGTCTCGGAGGTCGACGAAGTTGACGCCCTTGACCACTCGGCCCTCGTGGACGTCGAGACAGGGGATGACCCGGACGGCGACCGACATGGCGCCCAGCCTAGGGGCGACGCCCGTGCCTCCCGGCCGGATCCCGTCCTCGTCAGCGCGGACGGGCGGCGGGCTGGGAGATCTGCGGCGTCGAGCCCTCAGTCCTCGGTGCCGCCGGACCGTTGGTGCGCCCGCTCGCCATCGGCGTCGAAGATGGTCAGGAGCTCCACCGGCTCCCCGACGGTGCCGATCGAGTGCGGAGTCATGGTGGCGAACTCGGCCGCCTGACCGGTCTCGACGACGATCTTCCGCTCGCCGAGGTGCAGCAGTGCCGTCCCGGAGAGGACCGTGAACCACTCCTTGCCCGGGTGCACGGCCAGGTACCCCGGGCCGTGACGGCGACGGCTGGTGATGCGCATCTTCGCCACCATCGACCCGCCGGGCTGCGGCGACTCCCGCGACAGCAGCCAGGTGGTCAGCCCCGGCTCGCGGTGGGGCACGGGGTGGATCACCACGTCCTCGTCCTGCTCGGACTCGACCAGGTGGTCGATGGTGGTCCCCAGGGCCCTCGCGAGCGGCACCAGCTGCTGCAGCCCGATGCTGCGTTGCCCGGTCTCGATCCGGCTCAGCGTCGACGGGCTGAGGTGGCACCGAGCCGCCAGCGCGTCCAGGCTCCAGCCGCGGGCCCGGCGGAGCCCCCGGATCCGCTGGCGGACCACCCGGGAGAGGTCGACGTCGGACGGCTCGGGGGTCATGGTTCCCACACTACCTTGCGGTTTTCGCAACGAGGCTTGCGGACAGCGGTGGGCACTCCTAGCGTCGACGGCATGCCCACCAGCCACGACCACCAGCCTCCGACGCCTCCCCGAGCCGACGGGAGCACCCTGCCAGCCGCTCCGGACACCTGGTTCTCCGCCGCCGCGGAAGCGGCGAACTGCGCACGCGTGCTCGGCCATCGACGTCACGGCCTGGACACCCTGCTCCCGGACGAGAGGGCCACCGGAGCACCCTCCTGACCCGACCCGCGAATTGCCTGACCCGACCCGCGAATTGACCACGACAACCTCGCGCCAGGTTCTATCGCGCCCAACCCATCGGTGCTACGCTGCCGATGTTTCTTCGGCTCGGGGAGCCAAGGTGTTGCGGCGGCGGGTCCGTCGTGACCGATCGGACGGCTGGACCGTCTGAGAGCGGACGGCTCTGTGCAGCTCCTCCCCCAGCGGTCCACGCGGTCCCGACGGGTCCCGGCGTGGGTGTTCGCCCTGCTGATCCCGGTGTGCGCGGTGGCGCCGTGGGTGGTCAGCTGGCAGGCCCCGGTCGCCGACCCGTCTGCTGACCCGTCGGCGGTGATCTCGCAGGCGGTCGCGGCCCAGGGCCCGGAGAAGCGGACGCACCGGGCCCCTTCGGCGGCGGTGGTGCGGGCGCTGGGCAAGGATCTGGCCGACCCGGCCGGTCAGGGCTACGACAAGCCCGTCTCGGCGAAGCAGGCGGCCGCCGTGCTGACCACCCCCGGCAAGTACCAGGCGGTCGGACGGATCCAGATCCCGCGGATCGGCCTCGACGTCGCCTACGGCGAGGGCGTGCACGAGTCCGTCCTCGACCGGGGTCCCGGGCACTGGCCCGGGACCGCCCTGCCCGGCGACGCCGGCACCGCGGTGCTGTCCGGGCACCGCAACACCCACACCGCACCGTTCAAGGAGCTGGACGTGCTGGAACCCGGCGACAAGATCCGCGTCTCGGTCGGCCAGGGCAAGTCGACGACGTTCCGCGTCGTCGACACCACGATCGTCCCGGAGGCGAAGTACCCGGCCTTCGTGCTGAAGCCGGCGAAGAACCCCGAGAGCCGCAACCTGACGGTCTTCGCCTGCCACCCCGAGGGCCACCCATCTACCGGATCGTGGTGCGCGCCAGCACCACCGGCCCGGTCCAGAAGTCCGCCGACCAGGGCGGGAGGTAGCGGCTGGGACGTCGCCACCCAGTGCCAGCGCTCGGGGGAGCCGGCCGATGACCCACCTCGCTCATCTGCACTGCCCCTCACAGAGAGATCCCTGCATGAACCACGAGAAGCTCCCCCCGACCCCGGTCGACCAGTCCGACCCGGCCCGGCACGTGTTCGGCGGCCAACCGGTGCTGACCTTCGGCGACGAGGGCCAGCGCCGCAAGTTCCTCCGGGCCGCCGCCGTCGTCGGCTTCGGCTCGACGCTGGTCGCGCTGTCCCAGCGCGACAAGTTCGCGCTGGCCGACGCCACCGCCGACGACCTGGAGATCTTGAACTACGCCCTCACCCTCGAGTACCTCGAGGCCGACTTCTACACCCAGGGCCTCGACGGCGGCGTGCTGGACGGCCGCGACCTCGAGCTGGTGACCCCGATCCGCGACCACGAGCAGGAGCACGTCACCGTGCTCACCGACACGGTCAAGTCCCTCGGCGGCAAGCCGGCGGCCAAGCCCAAGTTCACCTACCCCGACGGCACCTTCGACGACAAGAAGACCTTCCTCACGACGGCGTCGACGTTCGAGGAGCTCGGCGTCACGGCCTACCACGGGCAGGTCGCCCGGATCAACGACGGCGACATCCTCGCCGCCGCTGCCTCCATCGCCGGGGTCGAGTCCCGGCACGCCGCGGTCGTGGCGGACCTGCTCGGCGGCAACCCGTTCCCGTCGTCGTTCGAGAAGAACAAGTCCATGAAGGCCGTGCTCAAGGCCGCCGGCCCGTTCATCGAGTCCTGAGAGAAGCGAGACCACACCATGATCAACCGCAGAGACCTGATCAAGGGCACCGCCGCCGTCATCCCCGCGGCCGTCGGCCTGCAGATGCTGGGCACCAAGTGGGCCTTCGCCGCTGACGACTTCAGCGGTCCGGTGGACGTGCTCAACTACGCCCTCACCCTGGAGTACCTGGAGGCCGAGTTCTACCGGCAGGGCAACCAGGCCGACCTGCTCACGGGGAAGGCGAAGACCTACCTCGAGGACATCCAGAAGGACGAGGAGGCCCACGTCGTCGCGCTCAAGGACACGATCACCAGCCTCGGCGCCACTCCGGTCGCTGCCCCGGAGGTCGACTTCGGAGCGGCGTTCAAGTCCAAGGCCAGCTACCTGGAGACGGCCTACACCTTCGAGAACCTCGGGGTGTCGGCCTACCTGGGTGCCGCCCCGAGCCTGCTCAAGGAGAAGGGCCTGCTGACCGCGGCCGCCAGCATCTTCGGCGTCGAGGCCCGGCACGCCGCCATCCTGGGCGTCCTCGGCGAGAAGGAAGCCGAGGGCGGCGTCTACAACGGGGCGTTCGAGAAGCCGGCCACCCGAGCGGCCGTGCTCAAGGCCGCCAGCCCGTTCCTCGTCAAGGCGCAGACCCTCTAGGTCCGACGAGCCAGGGGGACGGAGGCCCCGGCACCTCGGGTGTCGGGGCCTCTGCCCGTCCGGGCGTGGGCCGGGGCGACCCGGTGGTCACGGCAGCCGCTGGGCGAAGTGGTGGGAGGTGATCTCCATCCGCTCCCGGAGGTAGAAGCGGTGGGCGTCGTGGCGCTGTACGCCGGAATCGAGGTCGAGGACGTGGCAGCCCTGTGCGCGCGCTCGGCTGCGGAGCTCGTCGAGCAGTGCAGCACCCACCCCGGTCGACCGGGCGGTGCTCGTGGTCGACAGGTCGTCCACGTACAGCTTGCGCAAGGCGCTGGTGTTCGCGATGACCCGCCAGCCGGCGACCGCGAGGCAGCGGCCGTCCCGGAACACCGCGGTGAACCGCAGCCCCTGGGGCGCGCCCTCCCGCAGCACCTGCTCCAGGCTCTCCTGCGTCAGGTGGGGCCGGAGCTCCTGCAGCACCGGCAGGGCCGAGCGCCACCGCGGGTCTCCGGCCGCGAGGTCGACGATCTCCATGGTTCTCCTGTTCCTGGGCGGCGTGACCAGCCCGGTGCTCACCCTGGCACCCGCCGGCCGGCGGGTGAGCGGCTCGACCGGCTCCTAGGGTGGGTCGGGTGACGACCCCGACCTGCGTCATCTTCCTCAACGGCTCCTACGGCGTGGGCAAGTCGTCCGCGCTGGACCACGTCGGCGACGTGCTCGCCGAGCAGGGTCGGCCGTTCAGCCTGCTGGACGTCGACTGGTTCCACCGCTCCTGGCCGCCGGCCGAGGACGACCCGGAGAACGTGCGCACCGAGGCGGCCAACCTGGCGGCCGTCTGGGGGAACTACCGCCGGACCGGGCCCCGCCAGCCGGTCGTGGCCGGGGTGCTCACCTCCGAGCTCGACCGGCAGCGCCACGAGCAGGCCTTCGACCTGCCGGTCCGCTCTGTCCGGCTGGTCTCCTCCGCCCTGGTGGCGGAGGCACGTCTGCGCGGGCGCTACACCCAGCACCAGGACCACGCTCGGGACTGGCACCTCCGGCGGCACGTCGACCTCAGCGAGCGGCTGGCGCTCGCGGACCTGGACGAGCTCGTGGTCGACACGGACGGCCGTGCCCCCCGAGCGGTGGCCGAGGCGGTCGTCGAGCACTTCAGCCCGCTGCACCAGGGACCGTCCTGACCGGCAGCAGACGACGCGACGGCGCCCCGCCGCCAGCCAGCCGAACTGTCACCGGCCACGTCTACAGTGCTGCCCGTGCCTGAACTGGACGACAGCTTCCTCGCCCTGCCGCTGGAGCAGCTCCGCGACGCGGCCCTGTCGCGGGCGGCCGAGCTGGGCTGCAGCCACGCCGACGTGCGCGTCGAGCGGCTGCGCAGCGCTCACCGCAGCCTGCGCGACCGGGCGCTCGAGACGTCTGCGGACAGCCAGACGCTCGGCCTCTCGGTGCGGGTCGTGCACGAGGGCGTCTGGGGCTTCGCCGGCGACATCACCCTGACCGCCGACGGCGCCGCCCGGCTGGCCGAACGCGCCGTGGCCACGGCGAAGGTGTCGAAGCCGCTCACGCCCCGACGTGTCGAGCTGGCCGACGAACCGGTGCACGCCGACGCCCGCTGGGTGTCGGACTACGAGGTCAACCCGTTCGACGTGGACGAGGCCGAGCGGCAGGCCCGGCTGCTCGCGCTGGTCGAGCCGCTGCTGGCCGCCGACGGCGTCAGCCACGCGAACACCGACCTGGCCTGGGTCCAGGAGAACAAGTACTTCGCCAACCTGGCCGGCACGACGACCACCCAGCAGCGCGTCCGCCTCCAGGCGCAGATCACCGCGGTGCACGTCGGCGCCCAGGGGTTCTCGACCATGCGGACGCTGGCCCCGCCCGTCGGCCGCGGCTGGGAGTACCTCACCGGCACCGGCTGGGACTTCGACGCGGAGGTCGCCGAGCTGCCGTCACTGCTCGCGGAGCACGTCGCCGCGCCGTCGGTCGAGGCCGGCCGCCACGACCTCGTCGTCGACCCGTCGAACCTCTTCCTCACCATCCACGAGTCGATCGGCCACGCCACCGAGCTGGACCGCGCACTCGGCTACGAGGCGGCCTACGCCGGCACCTCCTTCGCCACCTTCGACCAGCTCGGTTCGCTGCACTACGGCAGCCCGGTGATGCACGTGACCGGCGACCGGACCGTCACGCACGGGCTGTCCACCGTCGGCTTCGACGACGAGGGCGTGGCCCAGCAGGAGTTCGACATCGTCCGCGACGGCACCCTGGTCGGTTACCAGCTCAACCGGCAGATGGCCGCGGAGAAGCAGCTCGGCCGGTCGAACGGGTGCGCCTTCGCCGACGCGCCGGGCCACATCCCCATGCAGCGGATGCCGAACGTCTCCCTGCAACCGGCGGTCGACGGGCCCAGCACCGAGGACCTGATCGGGGACGTCGAGCACGGCCTCTACGTCGTCGGCGACAAGTCCTGGTCGATCGACATGCAGCGCTACAACTTCCAGTTCACCGGGCAGCGGTTCTACCGGATCGAGAACGGCCGGCTGGCCGGGCAGGTCCGCGACGTGGCCTACCAGGCGACGACGACCGACTTCTGGCGCTCGATGGAGGCGGTCGGCGGGCCGGGCACCTACGTGCTCGGCGGGGCCTTCAACTGCGGCAAGGGGCAGCCGGGCCAGGTGGCCCCCGTGTCCCACGGTTGCCCGTCCGCCCTCTTCCGCGGGGTCAACATCCTCAACACCGCCGCCGAGGGGGGCCAGGCATGAGCACGACCACGACCGTCTCCGCCCAGCAGCTCGTGGAGCAGGCGCTGGCGCTGACCACCCTGCCCACCGTGGTGCACCTGACCGAGCGGTGGGAGGCCAACCTGCGCTGGGCGGCCAACGCGCTGACCACCAACGGCGAGATGCACAGCCGCACGCTCACCGTGGTGGCCACCGCCCCCGTCCAGGGCGGGACCGCCGTCGGCACCGTCAGCCAGGAGGTCACCGAGGCCGCGGAGGTGGCGGCGGTGGTCGCCGCCGCCGAGCAGGCGGCCCGCAGCGGCCCGCCGTCGGAGCACGCCGCGCCGTTGGTCGAGGGTGACCGGTCGGCCGCCTTCGACGAGCCACCGGCGACCACCGGCATCGAGGTGCTGGCCCGGGTGGCCGAGGGCCTCGGGACCGCGTTCGCCGCCGCCGGGACCTCGGGGCACCTGCTCTACGGCTTCGCCGAGCACATCGTGACCACCAGCTACCTGGGCGCCAGCACGGGTCTGCGGCTCCGCGGGGTGCAGCCGACGGGCCGGTTCGAGCTGAACGGCAAGACCGCCGACCTGTCCGGCTCTGCCTGGGTCGGCGCCCCCTCCCGGGACTTCACCGACGTCGACGTGGTGGCGCTGTACGGCCAGCTGCAGACGCGGCTGGGCTGGGCCGCCACCCGGATCGACCTGCCGGCGGGTCGCTACGAGACGCTGCTGCCGCCCGGGGCGGTCGCCGACCTGATGATCTACCTGCTGTGGACGGCCAACGCCCGCGACGCCGAGGAGGGCCGCAACGTCTTCACCGCCGGAGAGGGGCGCACCCGGCTGGGCGAGCGGCTGGCCCCGCTGCCCATCACGCTGCGGTCGGACCCGACCGCGCCCGGCCTGGAGACCGTCCCGTTCGTCGACGCGCTGCAGTCCGAGGACGGCACCTCCTGGGTGTTCGACGCCGGCCTGCCCGTGCCGCCGACCACCTGGGTCAGTGACGGCCTGCTCACCGAGCTGGTCCGCAACCGGGCGCACGCCGCGGCCACCGGCCAGCGGCCCACGCCTCCGGCGGACAACCTGCTGATGAGCGCCGACGGTCCGCAGGACGCCGGCGCCGGAGCGACGCTGGAGGAGATGATCGCCCGGACCGAGCGCGGGCTGCTGCTCACCTGCCTCTGGTACATCCGCGAGGTCGACCCCGAGCGGCTGCTGCTGACCGGGCTGACCCGCGACGGGGTGTACCTGGTCGAGGACGGCGAGGTGAAGGGCGCGGTCAACAACTTCCGCTGGAACGAGTCGCCGGTCGAGCTGCTCGGCCGGATCACCGAGGTCGGGCGTCCGGAGTCGACGCTGTGCCGGGAGTGGAACGACTTCTACAACCGCACGGTCATGCCCCCGGTCCGGGTGCCCGACTTCAACATGTCGACCGTCAGCCAGGCCTCCTGACCCGGTGCCGGATGAGAGGTCTCTCATCCGGCTCTCCTGGACGTCTCACGCCGCGGCGGTGCAGTAAGGGACATGCCGATCTCCAAGAAGTCCTGGGTCGTCGTCGGGGGCACCGCCACCGCCTTCGCCCTCGCCCCGCTGGCCGCCCTCGCCATCCCGTCGGTGCTCGACCAGACGATGACCGGGCAGGGCGTCGTCGTCGCGGCCGCCAATCCCGGCCCGGCCGCCGACCCGTCGCCGGACAACGCCTCCGGCGCCGACGACGGGGAAGGTCCCACGGTGAGCCCGGCCAGCCCCAGCACGCCCAAGACCGTGGCGAGCACCCCGGCCACCCCGCCGACGGCGGTCAGCCCGAAGTCCCCGGTCAGCCCGAAGTCTCCCGTCAGCGCGAAGTCCCCGGTGAGCCCCGAGAGTCCGGAGTCACCGGAGAGCCCGGAGTCACCCGACAGTGCCGACTGACGCCCGCGACCCGTGGCCGCCGGTCAGCGGCCGAGCCGGTAGCCCGCGCCGCGCACCGTCTCGATCAGCCGGCTGCCGATCTTGTTGCGCACGTAGCGGACGTAGACGTCCACCACGTTGGAGCCCGGGTCGAAGTCGTAGCCCCACACCCGCGACAGCAGCTGCTCGCGGCTCAGCACCTGGCCCGGGTGCTGCAGGAACATCTCCAGCAGCGCGAACTCCCGCGCCGAGAGCTCGACCTGCGCGTCCCCCACCGTGGCGATCCGCGTGCGGACGTCCAGGAACAGCGCACCGTGGCTGAGCACGGTCGACGGCGTCGTCACGCTGTCCCGCAGCCGGATCCGCACCCGGGCCAGCAGCTCCTCGAAGCGGAACGGCTTGGCCATGTAGTCGTCGGCCCCGCCCTCCAACCCGGCCACCGTGTCGGTCACCGAGTCGCGGGCGGTCAGGATGATCACCGGCATGCTCGAGCCCTGGCCGCGCAGCACCTCCAGCACCTCGAAGCCGCCCATCCCGGGCAGTCCGATGTCCAGGATCATCAGGTCGAACTCCCCCGACGCCGCGTGCTCGAGCGCCACCCGCCCGTCGGCCGCGACCGTCGTCGCGTGGCCGGCGGCCCGCAGACCCTTGTCGACGAAGGCGGCGATCCGCGCCTCGTCCTCGGCGATCAGGATGGCTGCCACGCGGGCTCCTTCGTGTGGGAGGTGGACGACGCCGCACCGGCGGCCCCGGGCTGCCGGGGCAGCACGAGGGTGAACGTCGAGCCCTGGCCCGGTGCGCTCTCGAGCTCGACGCTGCCGTGGTGCGCCTCGGCGATGGCGGTGACGATGGCCAGCCCCAGCCCGGCGCCGGTGTCGGGGCCACTCGGGCGCCGAGAGCCCCGGCCGAACCGCTCGAACACCGCCGACTGCTCGGCCGGGTCGATCCCGACGCCCTCGTCGCGGACCCAGAGCAGCAGCTCACGCCCCCGGACCCGGGCGCCGAGCGCGATCACGCTGCCTGGACCGGTGAACTTCACGGCATTCGCTGCCAGCTGGACCAGCGCCTGGGTGACCCGCTGCGGGTCCAGCCAGGCCGTCTCCTCGGGGGAGGCGTCGAGCGCCCAGCGCCGGTCCCCCAGCGTCGTCACCTTGTCGAAGACCGAGAACAGCAGGTCCGCCACCCCGGTCGGGGTCAGCCGGATGAAGTCGGGCCGGCGGGCCTTGGCCAGCACCATCAGCTCGTCGACCAGGCGCTGCATGCGGTCCAGCTCGTCGATGGCCAGGTCCCGGGTGCGCCGGACGTCCTCCGGGTCGGCGGCGTCGACCAGCTCCAGGTGCCCCCGCACGATGGTGATGGGGGTGCGCAGCTCGTGACCGGCGTCGTCGAGCATCCGGCGCTGGGTGTCGAAGGAGGCGGACAGCCGGTCCAGCATGGCGTTCATGGTGTGGCCGAGGTCGGCCACCTCGTCGTGGCTGGACAGCTGCTCGGCCGGGATGCGGTCGCTGAGGTCGGTGTCGCTGATCCGCTGGGCGGTGCGGCGCAGGGCGCGGAGCGGGGACAGCAGCCGGCCCGCGACCTGGTAGCCGACCAGGGCCACCACCCCGAGGGCCAGCAGGCACACCACGGCGTAGGTGAGGTGGGTGCGGTTGACCGGCCCCAGCGCGGCGACGACGTCGACGGCAGCCACGTAGTGACCCAGCCCGCTCGACCCCTCCACCTGGATGGGGACGGAGATGTAGGCCATCCGTGGGTGGGTCGCCGTGCTGATCTCGCGGACCGCGACCTGCTGGCCCGGCTGCGCCGCGGAAGCCGCCGCCACCAGCTCGGGGTCGGCCGCCAGGCTCAGCTGGAAGGCATCGCTGGAGGCCGGCACCCAGGCCACCTCGCCGTCGACCAACCCCATGATCCCCTCGCCGGGATCGGGCACCGAGCGCTTGATGGCCACGAACAGGACGTCGCTGGGACCCTCGATCACCCGGCCGGCCCCGCCGTCGGCGGCCAGCGCCGACACGGTGTTAATCTCCTCGTTCTCCTGGCTGAGGGCCTTCTGGATGCCCTCGAACGTCGCGTGCCGGGCGAGCAGGTAGGAGACGGTGCCGGCCCCCACCATGCCGAGCGCGGTGGTGACCAGCACGGCGGAGAGGATCCGCATCCGGACCGAGACGGTGCGGGACGCGGACCGCCGGCTGGGCACGGCGTAGGCGGGCTCGCTCACCGGTCCAGCATGCCCGACGAGGCGCCGAAACCTGGCCCTGACCAGGTGAGAGTGTTCTCATCGCCTCCCGCGCGGTCAGGGCAGGTCGGCGCCGGTCAGGTCGTCGGCGGTCTCGTCGTCGTCGGCGGAGTAGGTGACCACGCCGCGCCGCATCGACCGGACCACCTCATGAGCCACCTCGCGCAGCGGACCCGGCCCGGCCGCGTCGGCGATCTGGCCGGCGAAGTCGGTCACCTGGCGGACCCAGCGGACGAAGTCCCCGGCGGTCAGGTCGGTGTCGGCGAGCACCTGGGCCAGCGAGCGACCGGCGGCCCACCCGTAGGCGATCTCGCTGAACCCCATGTCGGGCTCGGGCGCGCGCGGCAGCCGGGCGTCCCGCTCCACCAGGGAGACCGTCCGCCAGATCCGTCGCACCTCCCCCATCGCCTCGTTGCTGCGGTGGTCGGGCATCCGCGGCCGGCGGGCGCCGTCGTCGCTGCGCCGGGCCTGGAACACCAGCGAGGAGAGCACCGCGGCCAGCTGCGGGGCGGTGAGGTCGTCGAAGACCCCGTCGCGGATGCACTCGGCCGCCACCAGGTCCAGCTCGGCGTAGATCCGGGCGAGCATCCGTCCAGCCCCGGTGACCCGGTTCTGGCCGTCCCCGCTCAGGTAGCCCTGGGACTCCAGGACCAGGCAGATCTTGTCGAAGTGCGCCGCGATGGTGTTGGTGCGCGACGCCGCCCGCTCCTGGGTGCGGGCGTTCTCCCGCTCCAGCTTCAGCGCCCGCTCGGCCCAGCGGGCGTGCGACTCCCGGTCCGGGCAGGAGTGGCAGGGGTGGCGCCGCAGCGTGTCGCGGAGCGTGGCTATCTCATCCGCCAGCTCACCGTCCGCCGCCGGACCGCGGCGGCGGGTGGGGCCGAGGTCCACCTCGGACAGCTTGCTCCGGAAGGCCGCCGAGAGGTTCCGACGGGAGGCCGGCTCCTTCGGGTTGAAGTGCTTGGGGACCCGCATCCGACCCACGACGACCGGCGGCACCGGGAAGTCGGTGATCGAGAGCCGGCGCACCTGCCGGTCGTCGGTCATCACCATCGGCCGCGGGCCCTGGTCCTCCACCCGGGTGCTGGGGTCGATCACCACCACCCAGCCCTGGCTCTTGCCGCTCGGCACCCGCAGGATGTCGCCGGGCTTGAGCCCGAGCAGCGCCTGCACCGCCTCGGCCCGGCGGTCGGTCCGGCGCTCCCGCGCGGCGGCGGCCTCGAGCTCGGTGACCTCGGCGCGCAGCCGGGCGTACTCGGTGAAGTCGCCCTTGTCGCACTGCGCCTGCTCGAGGTAGCCGCGGATGGCCTCGGTGTTCTTGGCCAGGGAGCGGGCCAGACCGACGACGGAGCGGTCGGACTGGAACTGGGCGAACGACTGCTCGAGCAGGGTGCGGGCGCGCTCCCGGCCCACGCTGCCCACCAGGTTGACGGCCATGTTGTAGGTCGGCGCGAAGGACGACCGCAGCGGGTAGGTGCGGCGCGAGGCCAGCCCGGCCACCGCCCGCGGGTCCAGGCCGGGCTGCCACAGGACGACGGCGTGCCCCTCGACGTCGATGCCGCGACGCCCGGCGCGCCCGGTCAGCTGGGTGTACTCGCCGGGGGTGATGTCGGCGTGGGTCTCGCCGTTGTACTTGACCAGCTTCTCCAGCACGACGCTGCGGGCCGGCATGTTGATGCCGAGCGCCAGGGTCTCGGTGGCGAAGACGACCTTGATCAGGCCGCGGACGAAGGCCTCCTCGACGCACTCCTTGAACGCCGGCAGCATGCCGGCGTGGTGCGCCGCGATGCCGCGGACCAGCGCCTCGGCGAACCGGTCGTAGTCCAGCGCCCGCAGGTCGGAGGGGGTGAGGCCGGAGACGTGCCGCTCGAGGATCGCCGAGATCTCGGCCTGCGCCTCGCGGGTGGTCAGCCGGACGCCCGAGGCGAGCAGCTGGCGGACGGCGCCGTCGCAACCGACCCGGCTGAAGATGAAGACGATGGCCGGCAGCAGCCCCTCGGAGTCCAGCCGCTCGACCATCTCGGCTCGGCTCGGCGCCGCCAGGGAGCGGGGCCGCCGGTTGACCGCGTCGGTCCGCACGCTCTCGTTGCGGGAGCGGGCGGCACCGCCGCCGTAGGCCCCGCTCCCGTAGGCGACCGCGCGCTTGCCCTTGCCGTTGCGGCCGCGGGGCCGGCGGGAGTCGTCACGGACGTAGCGCGACTCGTCGCGGGCGACCTTGACCAGGGCAGGGTTCACCTCCGGCTCGCGGCCCTTCGGGGCGGCGACCGCCGTCGGCGCCTCGTCGGCGAAGAGGTCGTAGATCGTCCGGCCCACCATGACGTGCTGGAACAGCGGCACCGGCCGGCGCTCGGAGACGACGACGGCCATCTCGCCGCGCACCGCGGCCAGCCACTCGCCGAACTCCTCCGCGTTGCTCACCGTCGCGGACAGGGCGACCACCTGGACCGACTCCGCCAGCCCGATGATCACCTCCTCCCAGACCGCCCCCCGGAACCGGTCGGCGAGGTAGTGCACCTCGTCCATCACGACGTAGCCGAGGTTGGCCAGAGTGGCCGAGCGCGCGTAGATCATGTTCCGCAGCACCTCGGTGGTCATCACCACCACCGGGGCCTCGGAGTTGACCGAGGAGTCACCGGTCAGCAGACCGACGTTGGCCGCGCCGTGCCGGCGGACCAGGTCGGCGTACTTCTGGTTCGACAGCGCCTTGATGGGCGTGGTGTAGAAGCACTTGCGGCCCTCCTGCAGGGCCAGGAAGACGGCGAACTCCCCCACGATCGTCTTGCCCGCACCGGTCGGGGCCGCCACCAGCACCCCGGAGCCGGACTCGACGTGGGTGCAGGCCTCGCGCTGGTAGTCGTCGAAGGCGAACCCGTAGCCGTCGGCGAACTGGGTCAGCAGAGGTGAGGACTGACGGCTCCTGAACCTGCTGTAGGCCTCGGCCGGGCTACGCGGAGCGGTGAGGTCGTCGTCCATCGCGGGGTTGGCCATGATGGATCCACGCTACCGGGCTGCGGAAACCACCAGCGGGAGGACCTGGGGCGCCACCACCGCGTCGACCGGCACGTCACCGAACGGCTCGCCGTCCCCGAAGGTGACCAGCCGGGCGCCGCGGTCGGTCTCCCCGTCGACCCGCACCACGCGGGCCCGCAGCTGCTCGACGCACGGGTGCCGGGCGAACCGGCCGGAGTTCATCTGGGGCAGCAGGCGGAGCAGGGTGAGCCGGTTGACCGGGTGGATGACGGTGACGTCCAGCCAGCCGTCGGCGGCGTCCGCCGACGGGCAGATCCGCATGCCGCCGCCGTAGGTCGAGGTGTTGCCGACCGCGACCAGCATCGCCTCGAGCTCGCGGACAGCGCCGTCGAGGACCAGCCGGTAGCGCAGCGGGGAGAACACCCGCAGTTCCGCGAGCGCAGCGACCGGGTAGCGGGTCGAGCCGCGCGGGAAGGGCATCCGGTTGGCCCGGCGGTTGACGAGTGCGTCGAAGCCGGTGGCCAGCACGGCCCCGACGTAGCGCTCGCCGACCCGGATCAGGTCGAGGTCGCACCGGGTGCCGTCGGCCACCACGGCGGCCGCCGCCAAGGGGTCGTCGGGGTCCAGGCCGACGCCGCGGCACAGGTCGTTCCCGGTCCCGGCCGGGACCAGCCCCAGCAGCGTGGGCCGGGCGGCGGCCTGGTCGGCGCAGGCGTTGACCCCGAGGTGCATCATGCCGTCGCCGCCCATCACGGCGAGGACGTCGACCCCGGTGGCCACCGCGGAGGCCATGGCGGTCCGGGCGTGCTCGTAGTCGGTGCTGGGCACCACCCGGACGTCGGCGCCGGAGGCGCGCAGCCGTGCCTCGACCGTCGGGAGCGCACGGGCAGCGCGTCCTCGGCCGGCCGTCGGGTTGACGACCAGCACGATGCGTCGGGGCACCGGCTCCTAGCTCCCGCTCCCGCGGGTGTCGTCGTCGTCCTCGCTCAGTCGCTTGAGCGCCTCGTCGTCATCGACGCTGGACGAGACCAGCAGGTCACCGTTCCGAGCGGCCCGGCGCGCCTTCCGGCGGTCGAGGACGTGCGCGATGATCTCGGCCGCGAGGAACAGCACCGTCATCGGGGCGGCCAGCGCGAGCATGGAGAACGGGTCGGTCGACGGCGTGGCGACCGCCCCGAAGACGAAGGTGCCGAAGATGACGTAGGTGCGGTACTTGGACAGGTAGCGGGCCGGGACCACGCCGAGGATGTTGAGCATCAGCACGATCAGCGGGATCAGGAACGCCGCCCCGAACACCAGCATGATCCGCATCAGGAACGACAGGAACTGGTTGATGTCCTGCAGGTTGGTGACGCCACCCTCGGTGAAGCCGAGGAGCACGCTGATGCCCTTCGGCATCACGAAGTAGCCGACGGCCACCCCGGCGCAGAAGAGCGGGGTGGCGGCGCCGATGAACATCGACGCCCACTTCTTCTCCTTGGCCAGCAGGCCCGGGACGATGAACGACCAGAGCTGCCAGAGCCAGACGGGCGAGGTGAGGATGACCCCGGCGAGCGCGGAGACCTTGATGGCCAGGGTGAACGGCGAGGCGATGCCGTTGTTCACGACCTGGAGCGTCGCCCCGGGGTTCCTGGCCTTGAGGTCGGCTTCGGCCTGGTAGTAGGGGTCGAGCAGCAGGGCGATGAGCTCGCTGCGGAAGAACCAGGCGGCGATGGTGCCCGCCACGATCGCGATGGCCGCCACCACCAGCCGGTACCGCAGTTCGCGCAGGTGCTCGAACAGGGTCATCGAGCCGTCGGCGGGCGCGGCCGGGGGACGGAGCCAGGCCAGGCTGAACTTCAGCGGCCGGCCCCTGATCGTCAAGGACACGGTCGGGTGCTACCGCTCAGACGTCGCGACGGACGTCGGACTCCGCCGGATTCGAGACCGGGCGGGAGGACGGCGCGGGCTGCTGGACCGGGGTCGGGTCGACGTAGGGCGAGCCGTTCGTCACGGTGCCCTGCGGCTGGTTGTAGGAGTTCGTGGTGCCGGTGATCTCCGGGTCGCCCTTCTGCTCGGACTTGAGACCCTTCGTCTCCTCCTTGAACTCCTTGAGCGCACGGCCGGTGCTCTTGCCGAGGCCGGCCAGCCGGGAGCCTCCGAACAGCAGCAGGACGACAGCCAGGATGATCAGCAGCTCGGGAGCACCGAGTCCGGCGATGGCCAGCGAAATCATGAATCCTCTTCTCCGATGCGGCACTGCACACGTCCGACGAGTCGCCGTCGGGCGCCTTCACCTCATCGTACGTCGCCGGCCCCGGCCGTCCATCCGTTCGGGGGGGTCGTCGGGCGCCCGGGCTCGGGCACCTGGACCTGCGCCAGCAGCTCGCCCAGCTCGGCGGCACGCTGCCCGAGCTGCCCGAGCTCGCTGAGCACGTCGGCGGTCTTGTGGGCCAGCCAGACGGCGTAGCCCACCAGGACGGCCAGCGCACCCAGCGCGAGGACCAGGACAAGAACCACCCAGAGCACCGGAGCAGTCTAGGGGTGCAGGTCCTGGCCCCACGATGAGCGGGACCTCGACCGGAGCACCGGTCGAAGTCCCACCACATCGGCTGCCGCATGACCCCGCCCGGCACACGGACCGCGCGCCTCCGTCGCAACGAGGAGCCGGGGTGGACACGCTCTTCGTCCACCCCGGCGACGACGGCGACGGAGGGCCAGAGCGGTCCGCGTCCGAGCGGAGCGAGGACAATCAGCGCTGCAGGATCTTCTGGCCCTCGCCCTCGACCACCTGCGGGTCCTCGGCCGACTGCACGGCGATCTTGCGCGGCTTCGCCTTCTCGGCGACCGGGATCTCCAGCCGCAAGACACCGGCGTGGTAGGAGGCGCTGATCCGGTCGGTGTCCAGGTTGTCACCCAGGATCAGCTGGCGGCTGAAGACGCCGCGGGGCCGCTCGGCGGCCACCAGCTCCGCGATGCCCTCTCGCGCAGGACGGTCGGCGCGGACGGTCAGCACGTTCCGCTCGACGTCGAGGTCGATCGAGGCCGGGTCGACACCCGGCAGGTCGAACTCGACGGCGAAGGTGTCACCGTCACGCCACGCGTCCATGGACATCAGGGCCGGACGGGCGGCCGTGCCGAAGACCTGCTGGGTGAGCCGGTCGAGGTCGCGGAACGGGTCGGTGCGCATCAACATGGGGTCTCTCCCTCCGTCGTGGTGTGTGAGTTGTCGTCGAACCGACTGCGCATCTGTCGTGGTCGGTACAGATTGTTTATAGCACCGGCAGTGGATAGCCTTCAAGCGTG
>Ga0210040_10002638_pt1 | contig 25094 bp, 18 predicted proteins | sample CryGeyCG12114_NA_FD_185462 | JGI IMG/M metagenome (GOLD analysis project Ga0210040, IMG submission 185462) | Groundwater microbial communities from aquifer - Crystal Geyser CG19_WC_8/21/14_NA (SPAdes) (version 2) | ecosystem: Environmental > Aquatic > Deep subsurface > Groundwater | place: USA... | reverse complement strand
AGCATCGCGATCAGCCCCAGGGCGAGCAGCCGGCCGCGCCACCCGCGGATGCGGTGCTGCGCCTGCGGCGCGACGGCCGTGAACGCCCGGGCGAGCGCAGCCCCGTAGGTGGTCGCCGGCCACACCGCCGCGATCGCCGCGACCGGCCCGGTGCGCCCGGCCACCTCGATCAGCGCCCGGAGGACGTCGGCGACGGGGAGCCGGTCCGGTGATCGGCTGTCCACCGCGGTGCCGAGGTCGGCGAGCGCGGCGTCGTCGATGAACAGGCCGGCGATCCAGAGGCCCAGCAGCACCATCGGCGGGATCGAGATCATCGCGTAGAAGGCCAGGCTGGAGCTGGTGGTGACGAACTCCGGGCTCCGCAACCAGCTCACGAACCGCTGGACGGGGGCGGGCACCTGCTGCCAGCCGTGCCGCACCCGCTGCCGCAGGCGCCGGACCCGGGCCGCGGGGGTCAGCTGCACCGGGGGCCGTCGTCCTCGGACCGGATCATCGGCCCGGTCGGTGAGCTCGGGGGCGCGACCTGACCGGTGAGCGCGCCGATGTCCGGGTGCTCCAGCGGGCCGCGGTCGGCCGTGCCCGGCGGGACGGCGCCGGGGAGTCGTCGGGGGAGGGGCATGCGGGGCCCCTACCCGCTGCGGTGCCGGCGGCCACGTCCAGCCGGTTGACGATCCTGTGTCCATCCGCGCTCGACGCCCCGGCCCTCCAGCCCCGGCGTGCGGGTCCGATCGGCCTGCGGAGGGCGCGCACGCGTTGCGCCGGGGCTCCGCTGCGGGCACCCCTCCGACGGCGCCGATGCCACCGGCCACCCCCGTGCGCCCGGGGTGGTGGTGCTCACCTGGCCGACAACTCTGCCTGCGCCCGTGCCACCGCCCCCAGCGCCACGGCGTCCGCGCCCAGCGAGCTGACCTCGATCCGGACGGACGCCCCGCTGACGGGTGGCTCGGCCGCCAGCGCCGTCCGGACCAGCGGGCCCAGGGTCGGCCACGATCCGCTGACGCCACCGCCGACGACCACGGTCGTCACGTCGAGGAGCCCCGCTGCGATCAGCACGCCCCGGGCGACGGCCTGCGCGGCCTGCTCCAGCACAGCGAGCGCCTCGCCGTCGCCACCGGCCGCGAACTGGCAGACCATCCGCGCGTCGGCTGCACGTCCGGTCCGCTGGGTGTACCGGCGAGCGATGGACGCCCCGGACGCGCGCGTCTCCAGGTGCCCGCGCCCGCCGCACGTGCACGGATCCTCCCCGAAGCCCGGGATGTGCCCGATCTCCCCGGCCGCGCCGCGTGGTCCGTCCCAGAGCTCGCCGTCCAACCAGAGCGCGCCACCGACCCCGGTGCCCAGGGTGATGCCCAGCGCATCCCGCTCGCCCACGATCGACCCCGCGGTCAGCTCCCCCCGGAGGAAGGCGTTGACGTCGTTGTCCAGGAACGTCGGGGCCGCGAGCTGGTCGGCGATGATGCTGGCCACGGGGAATCCCGCCCAACCGACGAACGAGCTGCTGGCCACCAGCACCCGCCCTCGCGCGGCGTCGACCACACCGGCAGCCCCGATGCCCACGCCGCGGAGGGGAGCCCCGGTCTGCTCGACGAGCCCGCGGACCAGCCGCACCGCGGCCCCCGCCATGGCGTCGCCGCTCACCCGCGCCGGTGTGGACGTCTCCGCACGCGCGACCACCCGGAGCGCGCTGTCGCACAGCACCGCCTGCGTCGTGGTACCGCCGATGTCGATGCCGGCGAGCAGGGCCCCGCCGTCAGCGGAGGTCGCGGGAGCTCCGGCGTGCCCGACCCCGCTCACCCCGCCTCCACCGTCCCGCCGGCCTGCAGCAGGTCCCGTCGCGCCGCGCGGCGTCGCCGTTGCACGCGCGGGTCCGGTACCGGCACAGCCGCCAGCAGGTGGCGCGTGTAGTCGCTCGTGGGCGTGATCAGCGTGGTCCCCGTGGGGCCCTGCTCCTCGATGCGCCCGGCACGCATCACGACCACGCGCCGGCAGAAGTCCTGCACCACGGCCAGGTCGTGGGAGACGAACAAGCACGCGAAGCCCAGCTGCTGCTGCAGCTCCCGGATCACGTCCAGCACCGCGCCCTGCACGCTGACGTCGAGGGCGCTGGTGGGCTCGTCCGCCACGAGGAGCCTCGGCTCGAGGACGAGTGCCCGGGCCAGGCTGACCCGCTGCCGCTGCCCACCGGACAGCTCGCGGGGCGCCCGCCGCGTGAAGGCCGCCGGTAGCTGGACCGCGTCCAGCACCTCGGCCACCCGCCGCTCCCGCTCGGTCCGCGACATGCGGCGCCGATGGATCCGCAACGGCTCGGCGACGAGCTGCCCGACGTCCATCCGGGAGTCCAGCGACGCCACCGGGTCCTGGAGCACGACACCGATCCCGGACCGCAGCTGGCGACGAGCGCGGGTCCCGGTGCGGCTCAGGTCCCGGCCGAAGAGCGCGACCGCCCCCTCGGCGGGGGCGACGAGCCCCAGCGCGACGCGGGCCGCGGTCGACTTGCCGGAACCCGACTCGCCGACCAGACCGACGGTCTCGCCGGCACGCACGTCGAAGGAGACGTCGGTGAGGGCCTGGACTGCGTGCCTGCCGTGGCCGTAGCGGACCGAGACGTGCTGGAGGTCCACGACCTCGTCCCCGTTCCGGTGCGGGCGGGGCTCCGCGACGGGCGCGGCGCCTGCCTCGAGCACCTGCAGCCGCGGGACGGCCGCGAGCAGCCGTCGGGTGTACTCGTGCCTGGGCCGCAGGAGGACCTCGTCGACCGGCCCCGTCTCGACGACCTCACCCTGGTACATGACCGCGACGCGGTCGGCGAAGTCGGCCACGACCCCCATGTTGTGGGTCACCAGCAGGACACCCGTCCCGTGCTCGGCGGACAGGCCGCGCAGCAGCTCGAGGATCTCGGCCTGCACCGTGACGTCCAGGGCGGTCGTCGGCTCGTCGGCGACGAGCAGCCGCGGATCGTTGGCGATCGCCATGGCGATGACCACCCGCTGCCGCTGCCCACCGGACATCTCGAACGGGAATGCGCGCGACCTGGACTCCGGATCGGGGATGCCGACCCGCCGCAGCAGCTGGACCGCCTCGGCGCGGGCCGCGGACGCCGGGCGGTCACGGTGGTTCCGGATGACCTCGGCGATCTGGTCGCCGACGCGGGTCAGCGGGTCGAGCGCGGTGGCCGGCTCCTGGAAGACCATGGCCGCCGTCCTGCCCCGGACGGACCGCAGTTCCCGCTCGTCGGCGCCGACCACGTCGGCGCCACCGACGACGATCCGCCCACCGGTGGTGGCGTTGCCGGCCAGCAGCCCCATGGTCGCGAAGGCAACGGTGCTCTTGCCCGACCCGGACTCCCCGACCAGGGCGAGGGTCTCCCCGGGCCGTACCTGCAGGTCGACTCCGCGGACGGCGTCCACGCGCCCGGTGTCCGTGCTGAAGGAGACGACGAGTTCCCGGACGTCCAGGACGGGGTCGGGCCCTGCCGACGAGGCAGCGGTCGTGGCGGCGCTCACGTCAGTGCCCCTTCACGTCGAAGACGTCGCGCAGACCGTCACCGATGGCGTTGATCGCGAAGACGACGAGGATCACGGCGAACCCCGGCGGCAGGATGAGCCACCACCTGCCGCTGTACGCGGCCGTCAGCCCGGCGCTGAGCATGGCGCCCCAGTCGGTGGCCGGGGGCTGCAGGCCCAGCCCGAGGTAGCTGACGTAGGCCACGAGCAGGATCGCGTCGGCGATCTGGAACGTCGCGGCCACGACGATCGTGCTGATGCTGTTCGGCAGGATGTGCCGCGTGATCGCCCGGGTGTGGCCGCCGCCGATGGCGCGCAGCGTGAGCAGGTAGTCGCGGTTCTTCAGGGACAGCGTCTCGGCCCGCACCAGGCGTGCGGGCACGAGCCAGGACACCAGCCCGAGGATGAGGACGAGGCCGGTCGTGTCCGGCTTCCAGATGGCCGACACGACCAGCAGGATGAAGAGCGCGGGTATGGCGATGCCAGCGTCCACCACGCGCATCATGACCGCGTCGACCCAGCCGCCGGCGTAGCCTGCGACCGATCCCCACAGCATGCCCACGACCGTGGCGAGCACCCCGGCGGCGAGCCCCACCAGCAGCGAGGTCCGCCCCCCGTACATGAGGCGCCCGAGTTGGTCGTGCCCGACGGCGTCGGTCCCCAGGGGGTAGCCCGCCGAGGGCGGCAGGTTCGCCCGGTCCAGCGCCGTCTGCAGCTGGTCGGTCGGGTGGAGCAGCGGCCCCAGGAAGCAGAACAGCACGGCGAGCGCCACCACGACGAGCCCGACGACGGCCAGCCGGTTGCGCAGGAACAGGCGCACCGGCGACGGGCCACGCGAGGAGGGGCGCACGGCGGGGTCGGCGGGGACGACGGGGACGGTCACGAGCGGCCTGCCTTCACACGCGGGTCGATGGCCGCCTGCAGCAGGTCGGCCCCGAGCGAGCCGATCACCGTCGCGACGGAGATGACGAGGACGCAACCCAGGAGCAACGGGTAGTCCGACGACTGGGCCGCGTTCCAGAACAGCAGGCCCATGCCGGGGTAGTTGAAGAGCTGCTCGACGACGAGAGCCCCGCCGAACAGGACCGGGACGTAGTAGCCGAGCATGGCGACCACCGGGGTGAGCGAGTTGCGGAACACGTGGCGGACCACCGTCTGCCGACGGGAGGCGCCACCCGCCCTCGCCGTCCGCACGTAGTCCTCGGTCAGGTTCTCCAGCATCGACGAGCGCATGTAGCGGCTGAAGACGGCGACCATGGCCACCGCGCCGGTCATGACGGGCAGCACCAGGCCCGCCGGGTCCTGGAGGATCTGCGCCACCGTGGTGCCGCGCGGCGCCTGGGAGGGGAACCACACCAGGGTCTGGTTGAACACCACGATGAGGACCAGGCCGAGGAAGAAGACCGGCGCCGCGTAGGCGAACAGGCTGGCACCGGTCAGCACGTAGTCGACCGGGCGGTTGCGTCGCATCGCCTGCCACATCCCCATCGGGATCGCCACGAGGATGCCGATGACCGCCTGCAGCACGGTCAGCAGCAGCGTCTTGGGCAGCCGCTCCGCGATGAGCTGGGACACCGGGCTGGTGAACACGTAGGACGTGCCGAGGTCGCCCTGGAACATGCGGGTGAGGTACCGCCAGTACTGCACCGGCAACGGCTGGTCGAGTCCCTGCTCCCGGTTGAACGCCTCGATCTGCTGGGCCGTCGCCTGGGCCCCGAGGATCCCGCGAGCGGGACCCCCGGGGAGGGCGTGGAGCAGGCAGAACACCACGACCGTGACGATCAGGATGACGGCGACCGCCTGCGCCAGACGCCGGATGAGGTATGCGGAGGTGGTCATGGGGTGTCAGCCGCGCTCTCTCGGGTCCGGACGGCGGGCGAGGGTGGGAACGGTCACTCGGTCCAGGACCACTGCGCCGGGTGGAACTGGGCGAGGGAGTCCTGCTGGAACCCGACCAGGGATTCGTTGATCACCGACACCTGGTAGTTGGGGCTCGGCAGCCAGATGACCGGGAGGTCCTCGGCGAGCGTGGCGCTGTACTCGAGGATCGTCTCGTTGTCGGTCGAGGTGGTCGCGGCGGAGATGAGGGCGTCGACCTCGGGGTTGCTGTAGCTGCCGAAGTTGGCGCTGCCGCCGGTCTGGAAGAGCGAGTCGCCGGTCGGGAAGGCGTTGAAGTACCAGCTGCCCGCCGTCCCGAAGAAGGACAGCTGCCAGTCGCAGTCCGGCGAGGTCGACTCGCACGCCGGGGTCTGGGAGAGCACGGAGCTGACCGGTGCGGTCTCGATCGAGAAGTCGATACCGGTCTCCCGCAGCGAGGACTGGATCTCGCTCATCATGTTGTCGGTCACGGTGGACCCGGACTGGGACAGCACGGTGAGGGCGAAGACGGTGCCCTCGGCGACGCCCGCACCGCACTGGTCCGCTTCCGTGCCGGCGTCCGCGCAGACCATGATCCCGTCCGCGTTGGGCTCCCAGCCGTGCGCCGCGAGCAGTGCGGCGGCGTCCTCGGTCGAGTACGGGTACGGGTTGTCGGCCTGCGTGTCCGAGAGGAAGTCGGAGTCCTGCGCCTGCGGGACGGGGCCGTACCCGGGCACGGCGGTGCCGTTGAAGACGACCTCCGCCAGGCTGTCCTGGTCCACCGACATCTGGACGGCCTGGCGCGCGTACAGCTGGGAGACGACGGGGCCGATCCCGGGGTTCTCGAAGTTGTACGGCATGTACGTGATCGACCAGCCGCTCCACGGCTCCACCTGGTAGCCGAGCTCGGTGAAGCTGTCGGACTGGTCGACGTTGGACGCCGAGATGTAGCCGTAGTCGAGCTCACCGCTGCGCAGCGCGTTCTCCTCGGCGTCCGACGAGGCGAACGGCAGCAGGTTCACCGTCGGGATGGTGGGCACCTCGCCGCCGTCGTAGGCGTCGTTCTCCTCCAGGACCACCTCACCGGCGGTGGAGAACGAGCCGAGGGCGTACGGGCCGCTGACGACCGTCCACAGCTCCTCGCTGTCGTAGTCGGCCAGTGCCTCGGACGCGGAGTTGAGGTACGCCCAGATCGCCTGCGCGCCGGCGGGCGTGCGGTCGTCGTCGGTCACCTCGGCGTCGGCGCCGGTCTTGCCCCACGCGTGCTGCGGCAGCGGCGTGATCAGGCTGAGCTGGTTGGCCAGCATCCAGTCGGGGTTGTAGGCCTTGTCGAACGTGAGGACGAAGTGGGTGTCGTCGATCGTCTCGAAGGATGCCCAGTCGTCGGGCGCCTGCCCCTCGTTGTAGCTGCCCCACGACTCCTTGTTGGCGGTCACGAGGTTGTACCAGAATTCCACGTCGCGAGCGGTGATCGGCTCCCCGTCGCTCCACGTGCGGTCCCCGAGGGTGATGGTCACGCTCGTCCCGTCAGCGGCGAACTCCGCGTCGGTCGCGATGCTCGCGTCCTTGTTCCACGCGATCGTTCCCGTCGAGCCGTCGTAGGTGATCAGCGGCTCCCACAGCGTGCTCGAGATCGCGCGGTTGTTCGTGTTGAGCGTCTGCGCGGTCCCCAGGGGCAGGATCCAGTTCGGGGTGAAGTTGACCGGGAGGGCGTAGCTCACGCTGTCCCTGTCCTGCCCGCCGGAACCGCCGTCGGCAGAGCCCCCGGTGCAGCCGGCGAGCAGTGCTGTGGTGGCAGCGGCGGCGACCGGCAGGAGCCAGCGGCGCGTGCTCATCGCCGTGCGAGTAGCAGTCATGTGTCCTCCATCGAACGTCTGCCGGCTCGCAGCAGTGCTGCCCGGCGGGATGCGGGACAGTCAACGCCAACGCTCGATAGAAGAACCGATCGACAATGTAAAAAGTGTGTTTCTGCCGATCCGGCCGAACCCTCCGCCCGTCCGGCGCGCATTAGCCTTCCTGCGTGAGCTCCACGAATCCCCACCAGGATGGCCACGCGGCTCAACGAACCGACTTTTTCCATGATTGAGCAAAGCGGATCGGCCGCCGTCGACCGAGCAGTGCCGGGCGGCAGCGGTACGTCGCTGGCCGGTCGGGTGCTCGAGGTGATCGCCGCGGGACGGGCCTCGTCGCGCGCCGAGCTCGTCGCGGTCCTCGGCGCCCCCGCGTCCACCGTCTCGATGACGGTCCAGCAGCTCGTGGTCCGCGGCATGCTCGTCGAGGAGGGCACGCAGGGATCGACCGGCGGCCGGCCCCGCAAGGCGCTCCGCCTGGGCGCGACCGGAGGCCATGCGCTGGCCGCCGACCTGGGCGGTGCGCACGCCCGGATCGGCGTCGTGCTGGCGGGTGCCGGGCTGGATGCGGTGTCGACCGTCCCGTTCGCCATAGCCGAGGGCCCCGAGGTGGCCCTCGAGCAACTTGCCCGGGCCCTCGAGGAGCTGGCCGCCTCGCGCTCGGCCGGGGCGCTCCGTGGTGTCGGTGCCTCCCTCCCGGGGCCGGTCGACCTGCAGACGGGCTCGGTGCTCCTGCCGTCGCGGATGCCTGGCTGGTCCGGTTTCCCGGTGCGCGCCTGGCTGGCGGACCGCTTCGGCGTGCCGGCAGCCGTCGACAACGACGCCAACCTGATGGCGCTGGGGGAGCACAGCTGCCGCCCGCCCGGCGCCGACCAGTCGATCACCGTGAAGGCCGGGACGGCGATCGGCGTCGGGATCATCGCCGACGGTCGCGTGTACCGCGGGGCGACGGGGGCCGCTGGCGACATCACGCACGTGCGCGTCGCCGCCGCCGGCGACACCCCCTGCTCCTGCGGGAACACCGGCTGCCTGGAGACGATCGCCTCCGGCGCTGCGCTGGTCCGCACGCTCCAGGAGCGCGGCCTCGACGTCACGAGCACCGAGGACGTCGTACGACTCGCCCTGGACGCGGATCCGGAGGCCACCCTGGCGGTGCGGCGGGCCGGCCACCTCCTCGGCGAGGTGCTCTCCGCCAACGTCAACTTCTTCAACCCGCACGCGGTGTACCTCGGCGGCATCCTGTCCACGGTCGAGCCGTTCGTCGCCGCGGTCCGCAGCCAGCTCTACCGGTCCTGCCACCCACTCGCCACGCGCCAGCTCGTCATCGACCGGACCGCGCTCGGTGCCGACGCCGGCGTCGTGGGTGCCGGCCAGCTCGCCCTCAAGGCAGCCATGAGCAGTGCACTGGGGTCCGCCGCCGGCCACCCCGTCACCACCGAGCAAAGGAATGCCCGTGCCCACTGAGCGCCCTCGGATCGCCGTCGCCGGCCTCGCCATCGAGTGCAGCACCTTCTCACCGGCCCGCACCGAGGCGCCGGCCTTCCACCCCCGGCGCGGCCAGGAAGCCCTCGAGCGCTACTCCTTCCTGGCCCCCGGCACCCCGCTGGGAGAGGCGGCCGAGTGGCTGCCGACCCTGGTCGGCCGGGCCCTGCCCGGGGGGATCGTCACGGCTGACGCGTACGCCTCGCTGTCCGGGGAGATCCTCGAGCGGCTGTCCGCCCTGCCCCCGCTGCACGGGCTGTACTACGCCGTGCACGGCGCCATGAGCGTCGAGGGCCTCGACGATCCCGAGGCCGACCTGCTCGAGCGGATCCGGGGTGTCGTCGGCCCGGACGTCGTGGTGTCCACCTCGATGGACCTGCACGGCAACGTCTCGCAGCGTCTGGTGCATGCGACGGACCTGCTCACCTGCTACCGGATGGCGCCGCACGAGGACACCGAGGAGACCGAGGAGCGGGCCGTGCGCAACCTCGTGGAGCAGCTGCGCTCCGGGGCTCCGCTGCCCCTCAAGGCGTGGGTTCCGGTCCCCGTGCTGCTGCCGGGGGAGAAGACGTCGACCCGGCTGGAGCCGGCCAAGAGCGTCTACGCCGGCGTGCCGGCCGTCGAGGCCGCTCCGGGCGTTCTCGACGCAGCGATCTGGGTGGGGTACGCGTGGGCGGACGAGCCGCGGAACCGGGCCGCTGTCGTCGTCACCGGGCACGACGACGACGCGGTCCGGTCGGGCGCCGAGAAGCTGGCGCGGGCCTTCTGGGAGGCGCGGGACGGCTTCGCCTTCGTCGCCCCCACCGACACGCTCGACGGTGCACTGGACACCGCTCTCGCCAGCGGGGCCCGGCCCTTCTACATCAGCGACTCGGGTGACAACCCCACGGCCGGTGGGGCCGGGGACGTGACCTGGGGTCTGGCCCGGCTGCTGGCACGGACCGACCTGATCGGCGACGGTTCCCCCACCGTCCTCTACGCCTCGGTGCCCGGTCCCGAGGCCGTGGACGCCGCCGTCGCTGCCGGTGTGGGTGCCAGCGTCACCGTGACCGTGGGAGCGGCGGTGGACGACCGGCACGCCGGCCCCGTCACGTTCACGGGGGTGGTGCACAGCGTCCACCACGGTGACAAGGACGCCGAGGTGGAGGTCGTCCTCCGGGTCGGTGGCATCCACGCGATCATCACGCGGCTGCGCAAGCCCTACCACCACGAGTCCGATTTCACGGCCCTGGACCTGGATCCCCGGGGCGCCGACGTCGTCGTCGTGAAGATCGGCTACCTCGAACCCGAGCTGTACGCGATGTCCGCCGACTGGGTGCTCGCGCTCACCCCGGGCGGCGTCGACCAGGACCTCCTGCGCCTGGGGCACTCGAGGATCCGGCGCCCGATGTTCCCCTTCGACCCGCAGCTGGCGGATCCGGATCTGCGGGCGAGGGTCATACCGCCCTGGTCGACGCCGCTGGGTGCGGAGGAGGAGTGAGGGCGGACCTGGAGGTCGCCGTCACCTCCGCCGCGGGGGCCGCCGCCGCGGCCGCCGGCGGTGCCGACCGCGTCGAGCTGTGCTCCGCGCTCGAGCTGGGTGGGGTCACGCCGTCCACGGCGCTCGTCGAGGCGTGCGCAGGCGGCCCGCTGCCCGTGCACGTCCTGGTGCGGTGCCGCCCGGGGTCCTTCGTGTACGACGACACCGAACTGGCGCTGATGGAGCGGGACGTCCGACTCGCAGTCCGCGCCGGCGCGGCGGGCGTCGTCGTCGGCGCGCTCACGGCCGCCGGAGGGCTCGACGTGGACAGCGTGCGACGGCTCGTCTCAGCGGCCCGCGACGAGCGGGCGGACGTCCAGGTCACGGTGCACCGCGCCATCGACCACTGCGCCGACGTCGTCGCGGGGGCCGCCCTGCTGCCCTCGGCCGGGGTCGACCGGGTCCTCACCTCCGGCGGAGCGCCGGCAGCGGCAGGAGCGCTCGCCGTGCTGGTGCGGATGGCGGCGGTGCTCGGGCCGGTCCAGCTCATGGCCGGCGGCGGCGTCTCGCCGGCCGCCGTGCCGGCGCTCGTGGGCGCCGGTGTGGACGCGGTGCACCTGTCGGCCAAACGGCGAGTGCGCGGCACGGGAGGTCACGTCGCCCTCGGGGCCGCTGGGGGGACGGAGCACTTCGTCACGGACCCGGTGATCGTCGCCGCTGCCCGCGCGGCCCTCGACGCGGCTGCCCGCACCGCCTCCCACGGGCTACAGCCGTGATCGGCACGCTCGGGAGGCGTGACTCCCTCCCGCCCCGCCGGGCGGCGTCCGGCGGATCGGCGTGGTCGACGCGTGCCTCCTCTGCTGACGACCACGCGAGCGGGCCGGCGTGCCCCACGTGGCTCGCTGGTGGGTCGGCAGTCGCCAGCACCCCGGGATCAGACCGCGGCGACCGGTCCGGCGGTGAGCAGCGCGCTCACGGACCCGCTCACCTCCGCGGCGGCACGGCCGCGGCGGAAGAGCACCGCGGGGCCCGGGGCGCTGCCATCCACAGCCGTCCCGGCGATCGTCGCCGCACCGTCCGACGTCACTCGCAGCCAGGTTCCCTCCCGCAGGCCCAGGACGGGCACGTCGTTGTCCTCCAGGTACTCCTGCAGGCGGGTCTCCCGCGTCTCGCCCATGTGCCGGGCGGCCGGGTCGGCGTCCACGAAGTGCGGGTTGATCTGGAAGGGCAGCAGCCCGAGCGCGCGGAAGTCGGCCGGCTCGACGATCGGCATGTCGTTCGTCGTGCGGATCGTCGGGGCGGCGATGTTCGTGCCTGCACTTGCCCCCATGTACCTGGCACCCCGGCGGACAGCCTCCCGGACCGCCTGCAGGGAGCCGTCGTGCTGCAGGGCGTGCAGCAGCCGGAACGTGTTGCCGCCACCGATGAACACGGCACGGGCAGAGCTCAGCGCCGCGAGCGGGTCCTGCTCGCGGTGCAGCCCCCGGACCCGAACACCGAGCGGCCGGACGGCGGCCTGCACCCGGGCCGTGTAGTCGTCGTGAGCACTCAGCGCGTACGGCACGAACACCAGCTCGTCCAGCCCACTGAGGAAGTCCCGGACCTCCTCGTGCGCGTGCGCGAGGTACTCGCGCCCGTAGTTCGTCGAGTTCGACAGCAGCAGCAGCTCCACCAGTGATCCCTCCGGGTCGGTGACCACCGGATGGTTCCACGCGCGTCAGCCGGCAGTCTCCTCCCACCGATCAGCTTTCGACCGGTGGCACTCCGCCGCAGGCAGTCCTGAAGGGTCCGCAGATGTCCTGGCGCCACGTCCTGTCCCTGTCCGAGCTCCTGGACGCCCCCGATGCGAGCGGTGCCGCCGCCGCCGCGCTGCTCCGTGGCCTCGGGGCCACGGACGTTCGGGTGAACCCGGTGCGCGGCGACGGCGGGGAGACCGAGTTCGTCCGGGTAGCGATCCCCGGCACGGCGGGCCGGAGCAACGGGGGCACGGCGCCGACGCTGGGGATCTGCGGCCGGCTGGGTGGGCTCGGTGCGCGCCCCCAGCAGATCGGCTTCGTCTCCGACGGCGACGGCGCACTCGTGGCGTTGTCCGCGGCGGCCAAGCTCCTGGACATGGCCGCCCGGGGCGATCGGCTGCCCGGCGACGTCATCGTCGCCACCCACGTCGACCCGGACGCCCCCACCCGGCCGCACGACCCGGTGCCGTTCATGGGGTCCTCCGTCGACATGGCGGTGACGAACGCCTACGAGGTCGACCCGGCGATGGAGGCGATCCTCTCGGTCGACACGACGCGCGGGAACCGCGTCTGCAACCACCGGGGGTTTGCGATCACGCCCACGATCCGGCAGGGGTGGATCCTGCGGGTGTCGGAGTCGCTGCTGGACTGCGTCGAGCGGACCACCGGGCTGCTGCCGGTCGTCATGCCGATAACGACGCAGGACATCACCCCCTACGGCGACGACATCTACCACGTCAACTCCATCGTCCAGCCGGCGACGGCGACGACGGCTCCGGTGGTCGGGGTCGCTCTCACCACCGTGCCAGCGGTGGCGGGATCGGCAACCGGTGCATCCGACCTGCAGGTCGTCGAGTCCGCGGTTCGCTTCGTCATCGAGGTCGCCAAGGACTACGGCCGGGGGATCGCTCGCTTCCACGACGAGGACGAGTTCGACCGCCTGGTCGCGCGGTACGGGTCGCTGTCCCACCTGCAGACGTGACCGGCGGGACCGGCGGGCTGCGGCGGTGCGCCGCGGTGCCGCCGCGCGTGCAGGCGGGCGAGCCGGCCGGCCGGCACCTGGAGGGGCCGCTTCCCTCCGCCGCACGTCGTCGTGCCCGGGATCCGGCGGCGCTCCTGCCCGGCGAGCCGGCACGGCTCGGTGCCCGGGCCGATGTGCTGATCACCGACCGACAACCGCACCCGACGGCCGCCCTCCGGGCCGGCGCGTGGGTGCACCGAGAGGAGAGCTGACCATGGAGGTCGTCCTGCTGCCCACCCCCGAGGACTGCGGCCGCGTCGTGGCCGATGCCGTCGCGGGCTCCGTGTCCGCCGCGCTGAACCGTGGCGGACCGGTCGTGCTCGGGCTGGCCACCGGTTCCTCGCCGCTGCTGGCCTACCGGGAGCTGCTGAGGCGGCACCGCGAGGAGGGGCTCGCGTTCGACGGCGTCGAGGCGTTCCTGCTCGACGAGTACGTGGGCCTGCCGGCTGGGCACCCGGAGTCCTACCGGCACGTGATCCGCCGTGAGCTCACCGATGCGTTGGGCCTGGACCCTGCGCTGGTGCACGGCCCGGACGGTGCCGCAGCCGATCCGCTGCACGCCGCCCGGGCCTACGAAGCGCAGCTGTCCGCAGCCGGACCGGTCGCGGTCCAGGTACTGGGCATCGGCGCGAACGGCCACCTCGGCTTCAACGAGCCCGGCTCCTCGCTGGCCAGCCGCACCCGGGTCAAGACGCTGACCGAGCAGACGCGGCTGGACAACGCGCGCTTCTTCGGCGGGGACGTCGCCGCGGTGCCGCGGCACGTGATCACCCAGGGGCTGGGCACGATCCTGGGCGCCGAGCACCTGGTGCTGGTGGCCACCGGGCACGCCAAGGCGGCGGCGGTCGCCGCTGGTGTGGAGGGCCCGGTGACGGCTTCCTGCCCGGGTTCGGTGCTCCAGCTGCACCCGCACGTCACGGTGGTCGTGGACGAGGCGGCAGGCAGCCGGCTGGTCCGGGCCGACTACTACCGGAACGTGCTCGGACACAAGTTGGCCGCCCAGGGCTGGTGAGGGGACGGGGCGCTCCCTCCGGCCGCGCTGGCGGATCCGCTGCGATCTCTGCCCCCACGCCCCCGTGGCAAGCAGCCGGCCGCGCCGGTGGGTGGGGCCCTGCGCTGTGAGCCGGGGGAGCCCGGTCGAGTCCAGCCAGGGGTCGACGCGGGCCGTGAAGCGGCAAGGCACCCCGCCGCGGGGGGTCTTCACCCCGCGACCTGAAGCGGAGGAAGGTGTCCAGGGAGAACACGGCGAGTCCGCACCTGCCTCGCTCCGCAGCCAGCCGAGACCGCCGATTCCGGCTTCGGCGCGCCGCGGTCGACCATTCGTCGCCGTGGGGTTCACCGTGGTGTCCGAGGCGGACTCGCTACTTCCGCACCCGCCTCGGATCCGCTGGCTGATCGCAGTTCTCAGCCGGGTGGCCGGTCAGCTGTGGGCGGCGGCCCGGTGCGAGATGCGGACGACGCGTACCAGCACCTCGTCGACGTGGATGGAGTAGACGACGCGGTACCGACCCCGGCGCGCGGACCAGAAACCGGCGAGCTCGAACTTCAGCGGTTTGCCGACCCGGTGCGGGTCTGCGGCGAGCGGTCCGTACAGGAACTCGACCACCGCGACAGCGACCCGCTCGGGCAGTTCCCGCTCGACCGCTCGCTTGGCAGCCGGCGACAGCACGACCCGGTAGGTCGCCGGCTGGGTCATCCCCGCCGGGCTGCGAGCGAGGCCCGGACGTCGGACTCGTCGTGCTCCTGCCCCGCACGCATCTGCGCTTCGGCCTTGCGGATCCCGGCAATGGCTTTTGGGTCGGAGAGGATCTCGAGGGTCTCCACCAGCGACTCGTAGTCGTCCACGGGAAGATGACGGCGACCGGACTGCCGTTCCTGGTCACGGTGACCTGTTCGTGCGTACCGGCGACCTCGTCGATCACCTGGCTGAACCGCGCCTTGACCGTGGCAAGCGACTGCGTCGCCATAACCAGGATGTGGTCAATCGACTGGGTTCGGTCAAGAGAGCCACTCGGCGAACGCAACGCGCGGGTCGAACGAAGACCACTACGTCGACGACCGCCCCAGCCTTCCCCGGTGCCGCCATGACTCCCGCCCGCACGTGGCTTGAGAGCCTCCACGGGACCCGGGGCGGGACACCCCTCAACGACCTGGAGCCCAGTACCTGGCGGCACGAGCAGCCTGCGGTCGACCAACACGGGCCACGGCTTCCATGTGCCGTGCACGTCCCACATCTGGGCGACGCCAAGGTGGACGCCCGAGTCTCGCACGCGGATCCAGTGGTCAGGATCAGCGGCGAACTCGTCGATGACGTCGCGCTCCGAAGCGCCTGTCGGCATCGCAGCGAAGTCCGCCGCTCGCAGCGATTCCACGTCCCAGTGGATCTGCGACAGTTCGACGTCGCCGTAGTCCTCGAGAAACGGCCCTTTGTCCGAGTGGTCGTACAGCCACTGCTCAACCACGTCATCCGGCCACCTCAGGTCGAGCACTCGCTCGGCTGTCCGGAACGCTGCGAACCCTCTTCCGGACTCACGGGACGTCTCGGCGATCCTGATGAAGTCCGCGAGGTGCATTTGAACATTCTGACCGCAAGGGCCTGTGTTCGAATCGCCCTTGTCGGAGGAGAGCGTCCCGCAGGACCAGCCCGGTGGGAGTCACTACACGCCGGCGCTGGGTTGGCTACTCGTCAACAGCAGCTGCCGTCGTCTGTCGACGAGCGTGAGCCGACTGGAGGTATGAGAGCGAGGGCGCTCATGGCTCACCCGCAGTTTGTCGGTGGCCCTCCGTAAGTTGCTGCTCGGCTCGACCAGAGCCGTAGGACTTCGCGTAAAGGGGCGGGGCGGTGACGGAAAAGTTCATCCTGATGTGGCGATGGTGTGGCGTGAGACCGCACGTACGGGGGTCGTTCGCGTGACTGCTTCTGGCGATGGCGCCCGGAGAGCGGACAGCTACGCCGTGTGCTGGAAGGGAATTGAGGAGGTAACCCGGCTGCGCGCCGAGTTCGCGGCGGCTTGGGGACGCTTTCTGGATGACGACCCCTACGAGTTCGACCTCACCACCGAGCTCGATGGCACGGGCGCGATCAGCGTCAGCGTCGACTGGCGTGACGACGTGGCAGCGGAGCTCAATGGCAACGTCGCCAGACAGGCTGCGGCCCTTCGAGCCGCCCTGGACGATGCCGTCCGCGTGACCGAGCGACTGCTAACTGGCCGGACAGCAGCCGACCAGTCACCCGCTCTGCACTTCCCGGTCTGCGTCGAAGAGGACGAATTTGTCAGTCACATCGACGCAGGTGCGCTGCGCGGATTGCGGCCTGACCAGATGAGACTCGTGCGCTCCCTCCAGCCCTTCGCCGACGCCGGCCAGCCGGGGCTGCAGATGATGCACGACTCGCTGATCTTCCTGCACAACCTCAGTGCGGCGGGCGACGCGGTGCGTGTGCTCAGCTGGGCGCACTCGGCGGCGCCGCAACTGGAGGTGAAACCGCCAGCCTCGCTTGAGCACCTGGCTGCTGAACCCGACGGGTACGTCGAGCTCCAACCGGTCGTCACGCGGTTTCGCCTTCGCGACCACCAGTCTGGGACCGGTGGCCCTGGCGCGGTGCGGGGCACTCCCAACGTGGCCATCGACGCTGCGGCGCACGTCGACCCCCCGCCGGCGCACGGTGATGACACCCTGAGCCGACGCACACGCCGGATGATCGCGGTGGTCAGCGAAGTGGTCCGCTCCTTCGAGCGGTCGATGGGCCTACGTCGCGACATGCCGGGTCCGCCCCGGCCGTCGTCGGACCCCCGGCTTGACAGCAGGCCACCAACGACCCCGTGGCGATCTCAGGCAGCTTCTCCACTGGCAATGACCGCCGACGAAGTCGAACAGCTGCTCGAATCCCCGTTGGGTCTCGCCACCGTCATCAACGCACACGACATGACCCTGCTGGTGGTCACGCCCGCCGGGGTGTTCGAGCGCGTGATCCCTCCTGCATCGTCGCTACCGGCGGGGGCACGGCGAGGGACCGCTGCCGAACAGGTGACGCAGGGCGTCGCGGCAGCCTGGGGCCTACCGGACTTCGTCTTTCCCCCGGTCACCCAGGCCAAAGGCACGGCAACCCGGGAGATCGGCGACGGCATTATTCTTACCGGCGCCCACGGGCTGGTGCTGCAGAGCAAGAGCCGCGAGGGCGATCTCGGCGACGAAGCTAGGGAGCGGCGCTGGCTGGACAAGAACATGCTCAACGCGGGGAAGCAGGCCGCCGGGACGGTCCGGCAGCTGTGCCGCCAACCTGTGGAGCTCGTTAACGGTCGGGGTCGCCGCCTTCGGGTGGACGGCAAGGATTACTCCTGGACCGGCGTCGTCCTCATCGACCACCCGGATGTCCCCGGGGACGTCCCCACGCCGACGCTCTCAGGGACCCTGCCCGTCGTTGCGCTCCTGCGCCGGGACTGGGAGTTCTTGTTCGACCAGCTGCGCTCGGTGCATGCCGTGGCTCACTACCTGCGACGGGTCGCAGCGGGCGACATCGCGGCTCCGCTCGGCGGTGAGCCCTTGCGCTACTACGAGCTGGCCCAGCTCGATGAGGAGAGCGCGCCCTCGGCGATCGACCCCGCACTGCTCGGCCGTGACGGCATCGCGGAGACGATTCCGCTACTGCCCAAGCATCCCGCAGGCAGCGACGACGAGGTCGCCCACGGCCTCTACCGCATCCTCCTTGAGGACATCGCCACCTCGGCCCTCGACACGGACGTCAGCGAGCTCGAGCGCCTGCGCGTGCTGGCCGAGCTCGACAGCCTGGAGGTCGGCTCACGGAGCAGTCTCGGCCGGCACCTGATCACCATGCTGGAGGAAGTAGCGGACACGCCGTCTCAGGAAGTCGCCTGGCGGCTACGCCGCATCGTCTTCGGAGGAGGACGGCAGCTCTGCTTCGGGGTCTGCTCCCGCTTCGATGACACGGTCCAAGGTGCGTTCTCCTGCTGGGCGCAACTGCGTCACCACGACTTGCAGCAGGTCACAGGCGAGGTCGAGAACTCGATCACGGTCGCCGTCCTCCTGACGCCACGGCCGGACGGCCACCGCCGATGGGACACCACTCTCGTCGCGATACAAGGTGATCTTGAGTTGACCGACGAGCAGCTGACGGCTTGGCGCCGCGTGTTCCCGACATGATGACTCACGGAGCGGAAGAAGGACTGCGCGCACGCAACCGCGGAGTGCCCTGACCGGCTCCTTCAGGAAAACAGGAGGGAAGCTGAAGACCTGCCGAGCAAACTCGCCGGTGCCGGTGTTCAGGCACGAGACGAGCGTGACGACACCGGAAACAAGTGAACCCCCACCGGCCTGACGGCTGTAGAGGTTCGACTCGGCATTGTCGACCTGGACACAGCACTTTGCACACGCCTGCGGTCCCGGTGAGGACCACCGCGCGGTGTGCCGGACGCCTCAGGCAACGCGTCCTTGGTCGTGCAGTGGTACGCAGCCCTGCCGGGCCTCTTCCATGCCGGCGCGGCCCGTAAGTTTCGACCAGTGTCACCGACGCGGTCACCTCGACGTTCGTCTCGCCGATCGCCGCCAGCTGGCTTCGACTCAACGACTGGTTCCCGGGGGAGAGCGCCGAGTAGCGGCGCGGGTCAGAGAACCCGGCAGCAACTTGAGGACCTCACTCGTCTTGCGCGCGACCCGGTATGAGTACGTCATGCCGATGATGGCGTACGAGACTGGCCCCACATCAATCGTCAAGGCCTCGACGGCGCCGTTCAGCCTCCACCTCGTTTCTGCGCGCATCGTGCTCGTACGACTCTGCGAGTTCCAGAAGGCGCCTTCGTGTTCGAGGCCATGCCTTGGCGTCCTCTGCTGCGGCGCGGTATTCGTCGGCGAGATCCTTTTCTGACTCGCCACCGTCGAATACGCCCCGACTGGTCACTCCACGCTTGTTGTAGATTCCTACCCCTAGGCCCTTGTCCAGTCGGTCACTTCTGATCTCCTCCAGAAGGTCGCGAACCGCTCGAGGCGGGAACATGCCGTCAGGGTCAGGGGGCGTAAACGCGAGAATGTGTCCGATTTGGCTGTCCCCCGAACCCAGTCGATCATCGTGCATCAATCGCTCGCGAGCGTGAGTCACCCAGTCGCGCAGCTTGGCCAGATCGACGGTGCCGTTCTCGTCAATACCTGGCGGACGGCGCCAAGTGAGGAGCACCTCGGACGCGCGGCTGGCCATTCGGCTTCGGATCTCTCGCTCCTCATCCGTGCCGGAAAAGTCCTCGTCGGCTGTGTCCCTGCGGAAGCAGTACCCGACGAGTTCTGCGAAGAAGGCGGGATCTTCCGCTAGTGCAGCGTGCAGTGTTGGGGCATCGGCCTGGAAGCCCAAGGTCGGGAAGAGTTGCCACTCAACGTGAACGACGCGTTGAAGGCCCAGGGCGTCCCGATGCTGGGCGAGCAGCGAGAACAACACCTCAAGCTCGTGACGGCTCAACCGAGGCATCTCAGGGTCGGCCAACCCGCCGGCGATCAATCCCTCGAAGGCTTCGAGAGCCAGCTCGGCGGCTTCCTGTGACTCCGTGTGACGGTTGTAGAGCGCCAGCAGGTCCAGGGTGGCCGCGTGCCGGCCAACATCGAGCAGGGACCGGGCGACCACGAGCACGTGAGCGAAGGAGGCGCCCAACCCGAAGTAGCTGAACTCCTTCCAGTAGTGCTCCGAGACCGCCTCCGAGAGCTCCAGGAGCTTCTGCCATGCAGTGGGTGGGTCGAAGGTGGCTCGAAGTACACGAGCCTGGGTTCGAGGGTCCTCGGTCTGGCCTAAGAGGTCGACTAGAAGGTCGCCGCGGCCTGTACGGAGTCGCTGGGCGAGGTAGGCGAAAGCAACATCAACGCGCGGTGCCTCATTCTCCTCTAGCCACGCCACCATCTCCCGATCGAATGCGTCGGTGTGCTCGGCGAGTGCCGTCCCCACGAGCATCGGACGATCCGTCGTGTTGGCCAGGTCAGCGACCGCGTTGAGATCTCCGTCTTGAAGAACTTCCCCGATCGCTGTCGCACGCCGGTGGTTCAGCTCGTCCTCATAAGCGGCGAAGTCATCCCGCCGACGCAGATCTCCTAGCTCGATCCAGTCAGATACGAATAACCACGCGTTGCGTCGCACCGCGCTTCGGGGCTCTATCGCTGTGGCGGCTGCGTCGAGGAGTTGGAGATCATCTTCGGGCAACGCCCAATAAGTGTCTGCGTATTCGCGATGATGGGCAGCCTTTTCGCGGATGGCGTAATACAAATCAGCACGGGCAGTCTCGTCCGACAAGGACGCGCCCAAGTCGATTAGGCCATCGCACAGTCGGCGCCGGTGCGCGGGTGACAAGTGGTCGATCTTCGCTAAGAGTGCGAGGAGCCTGTCCGGGGATGCGTCCAAGTCGTCGAGGAGGAGTCCGACGACAGCTTCAACAGCTTGACCCACTTGGGCGGTCGCCAAGGGGCCTTCGTGTTTCCAGTCCCGGAATCGAGGCTCAGGATGTGACATCTGAAAGCCGTGCGCGTCGGGAATCAGGTCGATAAGGAGAGTCCGAGCGACGTCAGGGCTGTCGCGCAGCAGACGATGGAGCGCTCGCTCACGCTGTTCCCAAGACGCGGTTGTGTTGGGACACCAGCAGCTCAAGATCCCTGCGAGGCTCCCAATCGGACGGTTAGACCACTCGCCGCCGGGATCTAAGGCGGACAGCTGGGCGAGTATGTCCACCGCATCGTCGAAATAGTCAGGAGACCAGGCGAGTACCTCGATCGCCCACAAGAAGTTGGTGTGTACGGACGGGCTTGGGCTGCCCAAGGCGTCCCGACCCTGGTCAGTGAACATCTTCTGATAAAGGAGTGGCGTGCGTGCCAGCCCTTCGGCCATTGCCTGCATGAACTGGGTCGGCGCCGCTTCGGCCAGGAGGGGGAGGACGTCACCGAGCGACGTCCAGAGCTCGAACGATTCGTCTTGGTTCGCGTTCTCAAGCAAATCGCGCACCAACACTAGAGCCCACTCTCGACCGGTGAGCCCTCGTGGGGCTTGTACCGCTCCCTCGCCGGCTCCGAGCAGTGCCAGGGATTGCGCCAGTGCCGAACGGAGCGTCCTTGAGAACTTCCGACGGACGCCCTGTAACCCTGCGCGCCACCGCTCCTCCGGGGCAAGCTTCAACACCGGATCCCGCTCGCCAAGAACCTCCTGAACGGCATCCCGGAAGGCGGCCAGGTCATCAGGCGTGAGACGGCCGCCCAACAGAGTCCAGGCGTCTTCTGGCGAGAGCAGGTGCCACTGTTCCTCCACGCGTCCAAGGAAGGGCGTGTCGGGTGCTCCTGATAGTTGGAATGCGGCTTCCTGAATCTCGTCGTAGCTTCGGCCTACGCAACTTTCGACGATCCTTCTATCCTCTTGGTTGCTCCCTTCCCAGGCGCCAAGCAAGAGCAGACGTCGTCGAATGACGTCAGGCTGCGATGCCCACGCGGGTGTCCAGAGAACTGGTGTGACAGCCAGGGCGCGTCGCAGGGCTAGCAGACTGCGCCTGCCCAACGCACCGAGCTGGCCGGCCTTGTCATTTGGTATGCCGGCCGCCTTGAGGTGCGACTCCAGGAGTTGAGCGTTGATCGGGGGCACCAAGACGTCTCCGTCAGATCCCGGCGCCGCCAGGACGACGAGTTGATGCGGACTCTGAGCTGGCAGGTCGGCGGCCAGAGCTGCATCGCTCAGCAGGAGGACCAACGGCTGAGGTTGCGCCGCGAGCTGAGCCAGGCTGCCCGCATCGGTGACCGACAATGTCCGCGCGGCCTTTGCGGTCAGTCCCGTTTTGCCGACTTCCTTCATCGCGGCGGCGACGAATGCCCTCGCCTCTTCGAACCGGAGGTCGCCTCCAAGGGCGATGACACCAGGTCCGTGATCGAGACGAGCCAGGAACGCTGAGGCCTCAGCTTCTCGACCGGCGAGCACCATGCTCGCATTCAGCGGAGGTGTGGTCGAAGGCAGCCACGCGGCTTCCCACCATGACTGGATGGACTGGACTCCTGGCATGGACTTGCCGAGTTGGTCCGCCAGCCACGCCATCGTGGCGGGGGCGGAGTCCAGCCAAATGTGCAGCTGGTCGAGGTTGTAGGCCCGTACCTCCTTCCAGCGTCCTTCCTTGTTCCGTGCGCTCGCCCAGGTCCGCGACTTCTGCCAGACAGCAAGGATCGCCTCGACGTACGTGACCTCGCTCGCCTCGCGCCCTTCGGGTCCGGTCTTACGCTTCCCGTAGTCGCTGTCCGCCTTGGCCTGGGCGCCGGATTCGACCGACAACTCCCATGCCGACGTGCCGGCAGGGACGAACGTTGTGGCGCGGGTAGCAGTGGCGACGCCATCGAAACCCCCGACCGCAGTCCCGGATTCACCTGGCATGTCGAGCTCGGTGATTCCGTCCCCCGTCTCCAAGATCAACCGCCGAATCAGGACGGGAAAGACCGAGTCGAACCCAGTCGACCGAGCGGCCTCCCGGAGGTCGTCCCGCTTCAGTGGGGGCCAGGTCGCCATGCGTTGAAGCGTAGGGCGGTGGTCTGACAGGTGGTCCCAGCTGGTGACCGACAAAGCTGGCGCGTCCTGAGATGCTCCCGCCGTGCTGCTGACCTGTTCCGACGGTGCGAGCGTCGAGCTCCGCCCGACCCGCTACCAGTTCCCCGCCGCACCGAGTGAGCCGGGCGACTGGGACGCGAACTGGCTGAAGATCCACGGGCGCGTGAGGACGGCGGCGGGGGAGTCCTGGGAGTTCGACGACCCGTGCCTCACCACGTGGGAGGCGCGGGAGATCGGGGACTGGCTCCGGGCGGCTGCAGACGGACGCGTCCCGGTGATCGAAGCGCCCACCGAGGACTCGGAGGGGCTGCTCACCTTCACGGAGCCCAACCTCGGGTTCAGCCTCGGTGCCCGAGAGGGCGACTCCCTCGTCGTGCGTCTCCACCTCTCCCTCGAATCGGTGGCGGATCGACCTGGCGTCGGGGAGGAGGCGTCCTACGACTTCTACGGCTACAGCGTGCCGCTCCAGCTCGGGCGCGAGGAGTTGCTCGCCGCCGCACAGGCGTGGGACGAGGACGACAGGCCGTTCCCCGAGCGGTAGGCGTTCCACACCAGGCAGGGTCCGGCGGGACTGGCCCATCAACGACGACAGGGCGCCCACGACGTGGGCGCCCTGTACGTTCGGAACTGGCGTGCGCCAGCGATCTTGTGTCCGAGGGGGGACTTGAACCCCCACGCCCGATAAAGGGCACTAGCACCTCAAGCTAGCGCGTCTGCCATTCCGCCACCCGGACGAGTGCGTGACCAGGTTACCGGACGGACCGCCCCGCCCAGCGCACCCCCTCGGCAGCCGTCGGCCGGTCAGTGGCTGGTGGCCGTCACGCGGCCCCGGCCGGCCCGTTTCGCCCGGTAGAGCGCGTCGTCGGCTGCGGTGTAGAGACTCCCCACGGTCGGCACCTCCGAGCTGTGCGCCACCCCGATGCTCACCGACAGCGGCACCGACGTCCCGTCGTCCAGGTGCAGCGGGCGGGCCGCCACGGCGTGCAGCAGCTCCTGCGCCCGACTCGTCCCCGCGCGGGGCGAGCACCCGGGCAGCAGGACGGCGAGCTCGTCGCCGCCCAGCCGGGCGAGGACGGCGTCGTCGGCGCGGACGTGCTCGCGCAGCACCTCGGCCACGTGCACCAGGGCGGCATCGCCCGCGGGGTGCCCGTAGGCGTCGTTGATCATCTTGAACCGGTCGATGTCGATCAGCAGCATCGCCGTCCCCGCCGGGGGCGAGGAGCGCACCACAGACTCCATCGCCTCGTCGAAGGACCGCCGGTTCACCAGCCCGGTGAGCGCATCGACCCGGGCCAGCCCGTGCAGTGCGGCCACCAGCCGGTCCTGGGTCCGGTTGGCCCGGGTCTGCATCACCGCGACGACCACGAGCACGGCTCCGAAGAACACGGTGTCGGTGACGGCTCCGCGCGGCGGGAGCAGCACCAGCAACGTCGTCGCCTCGCCGGCGACGGCAGCCGTGGTCACCAGCACCACCGCTGCCTCGCGCAGGTGGGCGGAGGCCCACAGGACCGGGAAGGCGAAGAAGGCCTGCGCTGCGGCGGAGGGGTCCGCGGTCAGCACGTCGATCGCGCAGAGCAGTGCGACGCCGCCGACCCCCACGGCGGGTAGCAGCCCGGTGCGGTCCAGCGTCTCGGGCCGCACCCGGGCGCAGGCAACGGCGATCGCCAGCAGGATGACCACCAGCGCCCAGGAGGCGGTCTGGGCGGTCACGGTGCCGGTGCCCAGGCCCGCCACGTTGGACGCGAGCAGCACCGCCGCCGTCACGGTCAGGATGAGGGTGCAGGACCGCGTGGCGGCGCGTGGGTCACGCGCTCGGAAGGCGTCCATCCTGCTCACCCCGTTGATCTCGGCACCCAGCCCGCCGGACGCGAGTCCGCTCACCCCTCCGAGGGGCACCGAGCCCGGCGCAGGGGGAGTCCACGCGCCGTAGGCTCGCCCGATGAGCAGCCACGACGCGAACCCCACGCCGCTGTCCGGTGCCCAGTCCGAGGTCGCGGAGCTGCTGTCGGACCTGATCCGGATCGACACCACGAACACTGGTGACACCGCCACCAGCGCGGGGGAACGGAAGGCCGCCGAGTGGGTCGCGGCCAAGCTCGACGAGGTCGGGATCGACAGCGTCATCCACGAGTCCGAGCCGGGCCGGGCCAGCCTGGTCGCCCGGATCGAGGGCACGAACCGCGACCGCCCGGCCCTGCTGGTGCACGGCCACCTGGACGTCGTCCCGGCCGACCCGGGCGAGTGGAGCGTGCACCCGTTCTCCGGTGAGGAGCGGGACGGCTACATCTGGGGCCGCGGCGCGGTCGACATGAAGGACATGGACGCCATGACCCTGGCGCTGGTGCGCGACTGGGCCCGCACCGGCGTCAAGCCCGACCGGGACATCGTGCTGGCCTTCGTCGCCGACGAGGAGGCCGGTGGCCGCAAGGGCGCCCACTTCATGGTCGAGCAGCACGCCGACCTGTTCGAGGGCTGCACCGAGGCGATCAGCGAGGTCGGCGGCTTCAGCATCACCGTCCGCGACGACCTGCGCCTCTACCTGGTGCAGACCGCGGAGAAGGGGCTGGCCTGGATGAAGCTCACCGCCACCGGCCGCCCCGGGCACGGCTCGTTCGTGCACGACGACAACG
>Ga0210040_10002637_pt1 | contig 25101 bp, 18 predicted proteins | sample CryGeyCG12114_NA_FD_185462 | JGI IMG/M metagenome (GOLD analysis project Ga0210040, IMG submission 185462) | Groundwater microbial communities from aquifer - Crystal Geyser CG19_WC_8/21/14_NA (SPAdes) (version 2) | ecosystem: Environmental > Aquatic > Deep subsurface > Groundwater | place: USA... | reverse complement strand
CGAAACATCAAATACCAATGGCTCGACTTTAATGCTTTTATTAACTTCGATTCCTTAACTTTTTACCTTAAAGATATCCTTGATAATATTAATTCTAAATATTCGATTATTTTTGTCTGAGTACTTATTTTAATATTATATTATTATTTAGAATTCAGGTTAAATAAACTTACTCGTAAATAAGGCTTTTCATATACTTTATCTAAAGTACCCATAGTAGAAAATTTCGTCTGAAAAATTGTACCGGCTTCTGTTTCTTGCGCCGCATACCAGGCGGGTTTATCATCATAATCACCTATGTTTAACTTTAACATTCTGTTATGAATAAACCAAACCCTTTTATACTTCGCCACCTCACTTAATTCTGGTTGCATTAATTTCAAAAATTCGTCTTTATCTTTAGCCAGCATTTTTTTATCGCTTCCGGCTATAACATTTTTGAAGTCAAAACCATATGCTTCTTTATAGTATAAATAAGTATGCAGGAAATTCCAGTAGATATAAACCACATCACCTTCCTGGTATTGGTCTTTTATATATAATAAAGCATCTCTTTCACCGGCATTCTTCCTTCCGCCAAATAAATCGGGGTGTAAAAGATCGCTGGCCGATGTATACAAAGGCCAGAGTAATAATAATACCGGCAGTAAATAAGCCATAAACCTGTTTGCCCGAAACAAAGCCAAAAGCTGAACACATCCAATAGCGATAAAAATTAATGCCAGAGGAGCTAAAAATACCAAAAGCCGTTCGTAAAAGGGATAAAGTTTAAGTCCGGAGGCGAGTAAAGTCAGGAGTAAGGGGAACGTTAAAATCAAAAAGTGCTTACTGTTCTTCTTATAAAGCACTATCATTCCCCAGCCCCATAAAAATAAGGTAAACAGCGCCATACTGCCTTTTACAATAGAAGCAAATTTAGTAATACTACTATCTCCAAAATTCCACAACATTCCCAAAGGATAATCCAGGAAACGGTAAAAAGCCTGAAAAAACCATCTTGCTTCATTAACGGAAGCAGGAGGTAGAGGCATAAAGCCTCCTCGTAAACTAAACCAGGTAGTTAACCAGGCCGAATCGGCGTGCTTGTAAGTAAATAGAAAAAAGTTAAGCGCAAAGGAAAACAACCACATGGAAAAGGGTATTATCAACCGGAAAAAGTGGCGCCATTCTTTCCGGAACATATAATAAAGACATGTGCCGATAGCTATACCGGCCAGGATAAAAATGGCAGAATAAGAAAACCATAATAGTAGCGCTCCCCAAAGCCCCCAGCTAAATAAACTACTTAATTCTTTTTTGTCCTGGTATTTAATGTACAAATACAGGCTTAAAATAGTAGCCAGCAATTCCGATCCGTACTGCTTAATTTCTACGGTATGATAAATTAGGGGAGGAGCAAATGCCAGAACGCCAAAAGCAACTAAGGCCCCGACTAGTTTAAGAAAATACCGGGCTACGGGCAAAAAAAAGAACAAAGAAGCAATGCCGCAAAGAAAAGGAATGAGCCGCAAGGCCATTTCTTTTTTGCCGAATACCACTACCATTAATTTAACGGCCCACAAAAAGCCAATGGGCGCTTTCTGTTCATACTCCAAAGGCGGGGTAGCAAGCCGGATAAAATCAAAATTTATTAAACTGGTAGCTAAGTAAGCTTCATCAATCCAAAGCGACCGGTTATAGATATAATGAAATACTCTAAATAATATACCTAATGCCAGTATGGTTCCATATACTATTCGCCAATTGGTACTAGTAGTTTCGGATGAAGCAGGAGCGTAATCGTTTGACTGCAGTAATAAATTCTGACTTGAAAAATTCATTTAAGGGTATAATAAGAAAAAATGATCTACGAAAATTAAGAATTTAGGTAGATATATTGTAATAGATATATTAGTATTGTTCATCAGCAGAAATCAAACTAATTTACTAAAAAAAGAGTATATAAGCCCGTTTGTATATAATGCTTTTTTTGAATTTAAGATTATAATTAAAACGTACAAATTAAATTTAAACCTATTCTGATTACATAAATATTATAAATTTACACATGGGTAAAATTAGTAATATTAAATAATAAATATATAACTCAAATTTATAAATTTTTAAATAAAATATTCATATTTTTGTCGTGTTTACAAATTATCGCAACATTAGTTAATTCTTTATTTTTTTTAAAGAAAAATTATAGTAAATAAGTATATATCGTATATTACTACTTAGATAAAAATTTAACTTTATCTGGAGCAGATTAGTCCGGCAGCATGGTGCAAAATAACAACATTGATTGGGATTCTATTAAATTGGTCATATTTGATGTAGATGGCACCTTATATGATCAATCCCGGCTTCGAAAAAAAATGATGGGTGCCTTGCTGCAGTATTATATGGTACGGCCCTGGCGATTGAATGAAATGCGCATATTAGCTCATTTCCGTTCGGAGCGGGAAAAAAAGGCCGGGGCCATTGGTCCTGATTTAGAAAATCTACAATATACTTGGTGTTCTCAAAAAGGTGGCTATGCCGTACCTAAAGTAAAAGAGGTAGTAGCAAAATGGATATTCGATATTCCTAACCAATATTTACCGGATTGCACCTATCCGGGCACTCAAGACTTTTTTGCAGCCCTGCGCCAGCACGGAATTAAAATTGGTATTTATTCGGATTATAAGGCGCACGATAAATTAGAAGCTATGGGTTTAGCCGCCGACTACATAGTAGCTTCTACCGACCCAGAAGTAGACCGGTTGAAACCTGACCCACAAGGTTTGCTTTATCTGGTGGCACAAGCCGGCGTAAACTTAAGTGAGTGTTTATTTATAGGAGACCGGCAAGAAATGGATGGCGATTGCGCCTTAAAAGCAGGAATGGATTATTTAATAATAGATAAACAACCATACCGCGAATTTAATCATTACCAAAGACTTACAGATCAACTTACCCAAACCAAATCACAATTAGTATGATGCCCAATTCTACCATTCCTGAATCAACTGTAATCAATCCGGAACCAATTCTTATTCCCGCTTCTTTTAAAGACTATGTAGCCATTGCTCGTCCCGATAACTGGGCAAAAAACGTGTTTATGGTTCCGGGTATGCTGTTTGCCTTCATCGTTTACCAGGTGCCCATAGATTTAAACTTAATTTACCGCATCATTATTGGCGTAGCGAGTACTTGTTTAGTGGCCTCTGCCAATTATGTTATTAACGAATATTTGGATGCGGAATTTGATAAATTTCACCCACTTAAGAAAAAAAGAACTTCGGTAGTACGGGTAGTAAACCCCTTATTGGTTTATTTCGAATATATTTTGCTGGGCTCCGTAGGCTTGGGTTTAGCTTATTATATTTCGGCTGAATTTTTAGTAATTTCTTTGTTATTGCTGGTAATGGGCGTTATTTATAATGTGCGGCCATTTCGTTCGAAAGAACGGGTTTACCTCGATGTTTTGTCAGAATCCATCAATAACCCTATTCGTTTTGCTTTGGGTTGGTTTATTTTTACGCCCGTGGTAGCTTTGCCCGCCAATATCTGGGATGTAACCTGGCTTACTTTTCCACCAACCAGTATAATTGTGGCTTATTGGATGGGCGGCGCTTTCTTAATGGCAACTAAACGTTTTGCCGAGTACCGCCTGATAAACGATCCAAAGCTAGCCGGTCTTTACCGTCGTTCATTTCAATTTTATACCGAAAACAGCCTGTTAATTTCGATGTTCTTTTATGCGATTACCTGCGCGTTTTTCTTAGGTATATTCTTGTTAAAGAACCGGCTCGAATTATTAATCAGCTTTCCGTTCTTTGCTTTGTTATTTTCCTGGTATTTAAGAATTGGTTTACTGAAAGACTCACCGGTACAAGGTTCGGAAAAGCTATATACCCGCAAATATTTTATGACGTATGTAGTATTATTCTGTGCCCTGCTGGTAGTACTTATGTTTGTTGATATACCGGCGCTGCAATGGTTCCTGAAAGATGCCGCATTTGATACCATTATATTATTAAGATAAGATCTGACAAAAAACCAGCCGGGCATAATAGCTAATGTTATTCCCGGCTGGTTTTGTATCTAATTCCTTGTTGTTTTAACTTATTGTAGCCTTTTGCTGGTACTTCCATCATCAGCAATCATTCTGAAAGTATCCAACCAATTACCTGCTTGTTCAATTCTTTCAGAATGAATCGAACAAGTACTTTTAATGTTCTAATCTGTTATTTTGTATAAGCTCTATTAGTTATAATTTAAGTGAATAATTTTTAGGATAATATCTCTTATATAAATTTTACATTTAAACTTTATATTCTTATCTTTGCGCTTTATATTGAATATACAACTGGAAAAAAGACAGATTAGTCGTATTACCTGATGAAATTAACAACCGAAACGAAACAAGAAATTTTTGAAAAAAGCAGTCTGAGCAAATCTAAAACCGATACTGGTTCCGCAGAATCTCAAATTGCCCTTTTTACCCACCGGATCAATCACCTGACGGAACATCTTAAATCAAATAAGAAAGATTTCTCTACCCGTTTGGGCCTTTTAAAATTGGTAGGTAAACGCCGCCGGTTATTAAACTACTTAACTAAATCTGATATCGAAAGATATCGGGCTATCATCAGCGAACTCGGTATCAGAAAATAAATAAAAACTAGTAGGGAATTCAGCACACGGGTTCCCTACTATTTTTATAGCAATTCTATTTTTTCTTAGTTTATCCTCCACAGTACGTAACCCAGGCCTCGCTGCCTGGTTTGTTAATTTAAAAAAGAATGTCCTATAAAGTTATAAATAAAACCATTCGTTTGGCTGATGGTCGGGAAATATCCCTGGAAACCGGCAAGCTGGCGAAACAAGCCGATGGCGCCGTGGTAGTGAAAATGGGTAGTACCATGTTACTGGCTACTGTTGTATCGGCTAAAGATGCAAAAGAAGGAGTTGATTTTTTACCTCTTTCCGTTGATTACCAGGAAAAATTTGCTTCCTCAGGTAAAATACCGGGTGGTTTCCTGAAGCGGGAAGCCCGTTTATCAGATTATGAAATCCTGATCAGCCGCTTAGTAGACCGTATTTTGCGGCCCATGTTTCCGGATGATTATCATGCTGATACTCAAGTTTTAATCAGCTTAATTTCGGCGGATGCGGAGATATTGCCCGATGCGCTGGCAGCATTAGCGGCTTCGGCAGCTATCATGGTATCGGATATTCCGTTTAACGGTCCCATATCCGAAGTAAGAGTTGCTCGTATTGATGGTCATTTTATTATAAATCCGCCATTATCCAGCCTGAACCGGGCCGATATAGACCTGATTGTGGGTGCGTCTTTGGAAGGCGTAGCTATGGTGGAAGGCGAAATGAACGAAGTTTCGGAAGAGGAAATGCTGGCTGCTATTCAGTTTGCGCACGAATCTATAAAGGAACAATGCCGTATTCAGCTGGAATTTGCCCAAGAAGCCGGGGCTACCACCAAACGCATGTATTCGCACGAAACCAACGACGATACATTAAAAGAACAATTATATCAGGCCGTTTACGAAAAAGCGTATCAGGTTGCCGCTTCCGGTAATAACATAAAAGCCGAACGTAAAAAAGCATTTAGTGCCATTAAAGAAGAATTTGTAGCTTCTTTACCGGAAGATCAGGAAGTGTCGAAATCACTTATTTCAAAATATTATCATGATGCCGAAAAAGCGGCCGTGCGCAATGTCGTTCTGAATGAACGCCGTCGTTTAGATGGTCGCCGTTTAGACGAAATCCGTCCGATTTGGTCAGAAATTGGTTATTTGCCTTCTACTCACGGTTCGGCGGTATTTACCCGCGGCGAAACGCAATCGTTAACCACGGTTACGTTGGGTACCAAGCTAGATGAACAGATGATTGATGGTGCGATGTTCTCGGGCTATAATAAATTTATTTTGCACTATAATTTCCCGGCATTTTCTACCGGCGAAGTAAAGCCTAATCGCGGTCCGGGTCGCCGGGAAGTTGGTCATGGCAATTTAGCTATGCGGGCCTTACGCAAAGTATTACCTAACGAAGAAGAAAACCCTTACACCATTCGGATTGTTTCGGATATTCTGGAATCGAACGGATCTTCTTCCATGGCCACCGTTTGTGCGGGTAGTTTAGCTTTAATGGATGCCGGGGTTAAAGTAAAAGGTCCGGTTGCAGGTATTGCAATGGGTTTAATTACCGATACCGAAACCGGCAATTTTGCCGTATTATCCGATATTCTGGGGGATGAAGATCATTTAGGAGATATGGATTTTAAAGTGACGGGTACCAAAGATGGTATTACGGCTTGCCAGATGGATATTAAAGTCTTGAGTTTAAGCAATGATGTGTTATCGCAAGCTTTAGCCCAAGCCAAACAAGGCCGCTTACACATCCTGGGAGAAATGGCTAAAACTATTTCGGAACCAGCGTCTGATTACAAGCCACATACTCCGCGCTCGCAAAACCTGATTGTAGATAAAGAATTTATTGGCGCTATCATTGGGCCAGGTGGTAAAGTAATTCAGCAAATACAAAAAGATACCGGCGCCACTATTCAAATCGAAGAGAAAAACGATAAAGGATATGTAAATATTTTTGCGGTGAACCAGGAAGCCATGCAGGAAGCAGTGCGTAAAATTAAAGCCATTGTATCGGTGCCAGAAGTAGGCGAAGTATACGAAGGCAAGGTGAAATCTATTCAGCCTTACGGTGCCTTTGTAGAATTTATGCCGGGTAAAGATGGCTTGCTGCATATTTCCGAAGTGAAATGGGAGCGTTTGGAATCACTAGAAGGTATTTTGGAAGTAGGCGAAGATATCCGGGTGAAGCTGGTAGACGTAGATAAAAAAACGGGTAAATTTAAACTTTCCCGGAAAGCTTTATTAGAAAGACCGGATGCCGGATCGCAAAATAAATAAGCTGCTTTTCAGCGAACTATTTTAAGTATATCTGCGGTTAAGATAGAGAGTACTGGTAATAAGAACGCTAGTAAAAACAGACAAGGTTTATATTTTTAGTGAATTTGAAAGAACTTAAATATATCCTTGTTTGTTGGGCAATCTTAGAAGAAGCATATTAAAAGTAACCAGGTGCTTTATCCAAGTAGAATCATCTTTAAAAATTATAAAATATTTTCAAAATTACGCTAAATGAGACAGCTTAAAATCAGTAAACAAATCACTAACCGCGAAAGCCAATCACTTGATAAGTATTTACAGGAAATTGGTAAAGTTGATTTGCTTACTCCCGATGAAGAAGTAACCTTAGCCCAACGCATTAAAGAAGGCGACCAGTTTGCCCTTGAAAAACTGACCAAAGCTAACTTGCGTTTTGTGGTTTCGGTAGCAAAACAATATCAAAACCAGGGACTGTCTTTAGGTGACTTAATCAACGAAGGAAACTTAGGATTGATTAAAGCGGCAAAACGTTTTGATGAAACTCGGGGCTTTAAATTTATTTCGTATGCTGTTTGGTGGATTCGTCAATCGATTTTACAAGCTTTGGCTGAACAATCCCGAATTGTGCGTTTACCTTTAAACCGGGTAGGTTCCTTAAACAAAATTTCAAAATCTTTTTCTGAATTAGAACAAAAGTTTGAAAGAGAGCCGTCGCCGGAAGAAATTGCCGAAGTACTGGAACTAACCACTTCTGAAGTAGTAGATACCCTCAAAATTTCCGGCCGCCACGTATCGGTAGATGCCCCATTTGTGCAAGGCGAAGAAAACCGTTTGTTAGATGTATTGGAAAACGAAGACGAAGAATCGCCGGATACCGGCCTGATGAACGACTCGTTACGCAAAGAAGTACAGCGGGCCTTATCTACCTTAACTAAACGCGAAGCGGATGTAATAACGCTTTATTTCGGCCTTAATGGCGAACATTCTTTAACTTTAGAAGAGATTGGTGAAAAATTTAATTTAACCCGCGAGCGGGTACGTCAAATCAAAGAAAAAGCCATTCGCCGGTTACGCCATACTTCGCGCAGCAAAGCTCTAAAACCTTACTTAGGTTAGTTAATTTTAATTTCTTTTGAAAGCCTTAGCCTTCCCGTTAAGGCTTTTTCATTTAGAAGCCTTTTCTACAAAGCTTAAAATAAGTAGTTTGTTTTTTCTTTAAGTAAGTTTTTCCTGCATATGTTTAACAATTTATAAGTAGCCAGATTTCTATTTTTAACTTAATGCTGTTTTATATTGTTCATAATATTATAAACCTAATTTTCTTTTCGGAGCAGCTTTGGGGTTTAAATGCTGGCAAAGGAGTTAAATAAAGGCAATGACGGTAAGCTTATAAATATTTTGTAATATTGCACCCGGAAATTAAGTTGTAAATTGAATAATGGAATCTGAAAATATAAAATGTCTAATAATTGGTTCTGGTCCGGCTGGCTATTCGGCGGCTATATATGCGGCCCGGGCAGGTCTAAAACCAGTTATGTACCAGGGTTTACAACCCGGTGGTCAGCTCACGATCACCAATGACGTGGAAAATTATCCTGGCTATCCCGAAGGGATCAATGGTCCGGAGATGATGGAAGATTTTAAAAAACAAGCAACTCGGTTTGGTACCGATATCCGGTACGGTATTGCGACGGATGTTGATTTCTCGGACCAGCCTTTAAAAGTTACCATTGATGATAACCTGGAGTTAACCGCCGATACCGTTATCATTGCTACCGGCGCTTCCGCTAAATGGTTAGGCCTGGAGTCAGAAGCACGGTTGAACGGGAGTGGGGTTTCGGCTTGTGCGGTGTGTGATGGATTTTTTTACCGGGGCCTGGAAGTAGCCATAGTGGGAGCCGGGGATACGGCTTGCGAAGAAGCGAGTTACCTGGCTAATTTATGTGCGAAAGTTTACATGATTATTCGCCGGAGTGAAATGCGGGCTTCTTCGATTATGCAGGAACGCGTTAAGAAAAACCCGAAAATTGAAATACTTTGGAATACCGTTACCGAAGAAATTTTGGGTGACACGGCGGTAGAAGCAATGCGGGTAAAAAATGCGGTTACCGGCGAAGTAGAAGATATTCCGGTTAGTGGTTTTTTCGTGGCCATCGGGCACGATCCCAATTCCAAAATATTCCAGAAATATTTAAAACACGATGAACAAGGTTACCTGAAAACCATACCAGGAACCACTCAAACCAACATAGACGGTGTATTTGCGTGCGGCGATGTCCAGGACAATGTCTACCGGCAGGCCGTAACGGCGGCGGGTACGGGATGTATGGCCGCCTTAGATGCCGAACGGTATTTAGTCTCCAAAGAACTACATTAAAATGGGCCGGTACATTTACTGGCCTTTTATTAATTTACAAGACAATAAAAATAGACACACTTGGTTAAAATTGTACTCCGGTTTAGAACGATAAATTAGTTCGCCGGAGATACCAGTGTTTCTAAATTTAAATTAGAATGTTATTGAATACTTCCGGTATAAGATATTTATTTATTTTACTTTTTGTTTTTGGGGGCGCAATAAACGGCTTGGCTCAAAACAAACCAACTAAACCTAAATCAAAAGATTTCTTCAAGGTTAAAGCTCCTAAAATTCAGTATGTAAAACCCGATACTACTGCCTTAATTGAATATGAACAATTGCCGGACGATGCTTCGGATGCAAATAAGTCAGTTCCATTTAATCCTTCCAAAAAGCTCTCCATTGTTAACGAAGATACCTCTTCTCTCGATTTGGGAGAACAAAGTATTGTCGAGATGTCTGAGGAAATTTTAATGGATAGTACCTGGATTAAAGTAGCTGGTTATTATGCTATTTGGGATACTCGTAATATAAATCCTTACCGGATGGATGGTCGCCAATTAAAAGAAGAAAAACCTTTAAAATTGGTAGATAAAACAAATAACCGGCGCAGTGAAATGCCATTAACCACTACTCCCATTACGTCTGATTTTGGCTTTCGGGGTTACCGCTGGCACTACGGCACCGACTTGGACTTGGATACCGGCGATTCGGTGCGTTCGGTTTTTGATGGCGTAGTGCGGATTGTAAAGTGGGATGGTGGCGGCTACGGCAATTACGTGGTGGTCCGACATTATAATGGTTTAGAAACTTTATACGGGCACTTAAGTAAACAATTAGTAAAAACCGGCCAATTTGTTAAAGCCGGCGATTTACTAGGCTGGGGCGGGAGTACAGGTCGCAGTTCCGGCCCACATTTGCACTTTGAAGTCCGGTACATGGGTAACCCGTTTGATCCGGAACGGGTATATGACTTTCCGGATTATGCGCTCATGTCGGATGAATTTAAAGTAAGTGCTGCCCTGTTCAATTATTACAACCAAGCTAAAAAAGTAAGAGCCCGTACCACTGTTTACCATACCATCCGGAGCGGCGAGGTATTAGGCACTATTGCTCGTAAATACGGGGTTTCCGTTGCGCAAATTACCCGTTTAAACGGTATGTCAACCCGGACTACGCTGCGGCCGGGCCGGCGATTACGCATTAAATAATTGATTATGAAATTAGATATTCTGGCTTTTGCCTCGCACCCGGATGATGCCGAACTGGGTTGTTCCGGTACTTTAATCGCGCATGCCTACTTAGGCCGCAAAGTAGGGATAGTTGATTTAACGGCTGGTGAGCTAGGAACCCGGGGAACTCCCGAAATCAGAGCGCAGGAATCGGCGGCGGCTACGGAGCTATTAGGTTTACAAGTGCGCGTAAATTTAGGTTTGCCCGATGGCTTTTTCCGGTCGGATCGGGAAAGTCTGTTAGCAGTAGTTAAGGTTTTACGGACGTACCAGCCGGAAATTGTGCTGATGAATGCCATTCATGACCGGCATCCGGACCACGGCCGGGGATCTAATTTAGTAGCGGAAGCCTGCTTTTTGTCCGGCTTAAAACAAATAAAAACCTTGACTATAGCAGGAGAGGAGCAAACCGCCTGGCGACCCAAAACGGTGTATCATTATATTCAGGATCGGTACATTGAGCCCGACTTAGTAGTAGATATAACTGATTTCTGGGAGAAAAAGGTACAAACTATTAAAGCTTTTAAATCACAGTTCTTCGACCCGAATAACACCGAACCTAATACCTACATCTCCAATCCGGAATTCTTACATTTTATAGAAGCCCGTGCCCGGGAAATGGGCCACAAAATAGGCGTTACTTTTGGCGAAGGATTTACGTGCGAACGGCAAATAGGGGTTCGTAATTTATTTGATTTGGTTTAGAGTATTTTAATTTACTGGTTAAATTATTTAGTTGTTTTCATACCGTTCAAAGTAAAGTGTAAAATGCCTTTTAATGCATTTTACACAGTATTTTAAAATTTTAAATTAAAATCATCTATTAAATCAATTATTACATCTGAGGGGTCTAGCTTTTTGTACTTTCTTAGAAGCATTTCCTTTAAATGTTCATTATTGACAAATAGAATTAACTTGTTGTTTTCAATGAAAATATCTTTTCGTTTTTCCAGTCCACTTCTATTAGGTGATTTCTTTGAACAAATGATTCCAAATCTTCCTATAGACTTTTTTTAAATAGTCATCTATTTGAAGCAGAACGTGTTTATCTATATCACTTCCGTTTTCAGAATAATTTTTGAATTCAAAAACTATATACTTAGCATTGTAATCATCTCGGATAAATTTCCAATTATCATTGCTATTTCGATTGGGGAAAATTGCATCTCTTATATCTATTCCATTCTCCCTTCTAGCCTGAATTTTAGGTTCTCCTAAAGGGGGAATAAAAAGATACTTTAGAACTTCTAAACATATATCTTCATATTTTTTCCATCCATCATTCCCCTCAGGACAGTCGTCCAATTTTTTAATTAAGCCTTGAACTTTCTCTAGCTCTTTGTCTATGATTGATGATTTTAATTTATTTCTTTCAGAAGCTGCCTGAGAAAGTATTTGCTTACCAACTCTGAGAACTGAAATAATCTTCTTATTAGTTCATGACCTTCCCAAACAACAATATTCGTTTCTGAATGAGCAAGGAAGTCTTTGGATGCATTAGTTAGTTCAGAATTCGTTATTAGAAGTACTCTACTAACTTTTTCAAAAGATGCTAAACCATATAGCCTTCTTAGAGTATCAACTGAAATCTTTTGACTTGTGTAGAATTTGGATTCAATTATAATCTTTTCATTATTCCCAAATACGTTTTGGGAATGAGCGACAAAATCATAGGCACCATCTCTTGTTGGAGGAGTTCTTTGCACTTTGAAACCCTCATGAAGTAATAGGTCATAAATTAAATCCTCAAACGTTCTCCTATCGAATTTGGACCAGTCTTGAATTTCATAACCCTCTTTGGGTAGTTGGACAAGAGCTTTTTTCAATGCTTCCAGTCCTTTTTCTCTGTCTTTAAAAAAATCTGCATATAAATAACCTGATAAATCTGAAGGAACTTCTGAGTCATCAATTTTTATAGGAAGTATTGAAATTCCTTTTTTTATAGCATTCAACAAAAGTGCTGAGTTCATTTCGTATCGAAGCCAGTCAGAGTTTTTAGATGAATGACTTAGAATAAGAATGAAAGCACTACTTGAATTTAGTCCTTCATTTATTTTTTCCTTTATGCTTTCTCCTAAACCAATTTCAGATTGATCATACCAAAAATCAATGTCTAAGTCTTTTAATCTATCTTTAAGCCAAAGAACAAATTCATTGTCTTGGTGAGAAAAACTTATGAAAACTTTTTTCTTCATTGTAATTTATGGTGTACAATTACCGAATTTATGTAGTAATTTCGGTTATCTGCACTATGGGTGGTTAGTTTATTCTTAATATCCAATCAAAAACGACATATAACCGGAACTGGAGTAATGGATATACTAAATATCAATTACTCCAAAAATGTATGAAGTAAATAAATATTTACAAGCGGTAATCCGGTAGCTGTAGTATTTGATTTACTTTAATTCAACATTAATATAGTCGCTACTTTTATTAGTAAAATTTATGCAACTACTTTTTAAGTAAAATCTAAAAAAAACTTCTCTAATTTATGCTCTCCGGTTTTTATTCCAGTTAGATACGGCTGCTCCAGTATTGACTTCACTAGTTGCTATTTTCGGTTTTGCTGTTTCAAACAAATACGCAGCCATCACCGCCGCTAATTCCGTCTCTTCATCGGTGTTTATTGGAATTAACGCTTCCGGGTTGAAGTAGTGCTGGATAAATTTAGTGTCAAAGTTACCGGACCGGAAGGCTTCGTGCTGCATTACAAATTTACCGAAGGCCAGGGTGTTTTCAATGCCGGTAATCTGGTATTCGTCAATAGCCCGAACCATGCGATCAATGGCTTCGGCCCGGGTAGCGCCAAAGGTTACTAACTTGGCAATCATCGGATCGTAATAAATAGGAATGTCCATGCCTTCTTCAAAACCATCATCCACCCGCACGCCTACACCTTGGGGTCTTTTGTAAGTAGTTAGTTTACCAATATCCGGTAGAAAATTATTTTTCGGATCTTCGGCGTAAACCCGTAATTCCATCGCATGACCCAAAATCTTTAAATCGGCTTGGGTAAAGGATAGGGGTTCGCCTTGCGCTACTTTTATTTGTTCTTTTACCAGGTCCAAGCCCGTTATTTGTTCCGTTACAGGGTGTTCCACCTGGAGGCGGGTATTCATTTCCAGAAAATAAAAATTTAGGTTTTCATCAAGCAAAAATTCTACGGTACCGGCTCCCACGTAATGACAGGCTTTGGCTACGTTTACGGCACAAGTTCCCATTTGCGCGCGCAGTTCCGGCGTTAGTACAGCCGATGGGGCTTCTTCAATTACTTTCTGATGCCGGCGCTGAATAGAACATTCCCGCTCAAATAAATGGACAATGTTGCCGTGCGTATCACCTAAAACCTGAATTTCGATGTGCCGGGGCGAGCCAATGTATTTTTCAATAAAAACGGAGCCATCGCCAAAAGCCGATACTGCTTCGTTTACCGCTACCTGCATTTGTTCGGCAAATACCTCGGCAGCTTCTACAATGCGCATGCCTTTGCCGCCGCCACCCGCCGCCGCTTTAATCAAAATCGGAAAACCAACTTGCTCCGCAATTGCTTGGGCTTCTTCCAGATTGGTAATAGCCGTTTCCGTGCCGGGCACCATGGGAATGTTATAGTGCGATACCGCCGCTTTGGCCGCTAATTTATTCCCCATCAGCTTAATACTTGCGGGCTCCGGGCCTATAAATATTAATCCGGCGGCTTTTACTTTAGTTGCAAATAAGGCATTTTCAGATAAAAAACCGTATCCCGGATGAATAGCATCTACCTGCAGCTTTTTACAAACTTCCAGAATGGTATCCATTTTTAAATACGAATCGGCTGAGTGGGGACCACCCACACAAACCGCTTCGTCGGCGTATTGCACGTGCAGGGCCGTGCGGTCTGCTTCGCTGTAAATGGCCACCGTTTTAATGCCCATTTCTTTCGCGCTGCGCATAACCCGTAAAGCAATCTCGCCCCGATTGGCTACTAATATTTTATTTATTTTTCTCATGCCGAAATCTTTCATATCTTACTTCAAAGAAAAGAATTTATTCTGAAAGCTAAACAGAGATATCCGGTAAATAAAATCGACCAGTTGGCTAGAAAGCTCGGCCAGTGGTTTTGTATTTACGTTTATAAAGTTCTAAATTTGATCCGGCTTTTGACTTATTTTAGCTTAAAAGTCTATTATTAAAACTTATTCCTCATTTAAATATATAGGTAGTGGATTTATTTGAAAAATTATTAGCTAACAGAGGCCCCTTAGGAAGTCATTCGCATTATGCTCACGGATATTTTACTTTTCCAAAGCTGGAAGGAGAAATAAAACCACGGATGATTTTCCGGGGTAAAGAAGTGCTTACCTGGAGTTTGAATAATTATTTAGGTTTAGCAAATCATCCGGAGGTGAGAAAAGCTGATGCCGAAGCAGCGGCGGAATTTGGGATGGCTTTGCCAATGGGAGCCCGCATGATGTCGGGCAACTCGAACCAACACGAACGCTTGGAAGCGGAGTTAGCATCATTTGTTCAGAAGCCCGATGCCATGCTTTTAAATTTTGGTTATCAGGGCGTAGTTTCCATTATTGATTCTTTAGTAGATCGGCACGACGTAATTGTGTACGATGCTGAATCGCATGCCTGTATTATTGATGGGGTGCGTCTGCACCAGGGCAAGCGTTTTGTGTTTGCGCACAACAACATGGAAAATCTGGAGAAGCAGTTGCAACGAGCTACCCGCTTAGTGAACGAAACAGGCGGCGCTATCCTGGTAATTACCGAAGGGGTATTTGGTATGTCGGGTAATTTAGGTAACCTGCCGGCCATTGTGGCTTTAAAAGAAAAATATGATTTCCGGATATTTATTGATGATGCCCATGGATTTGGTACGCAAGGAAAAACCGGCGCTGGCGCTGGTGAACATTTTGGCGTCCAGGACGGCATTGATATATACTTTTCTACGTTTGCCAAATCTATGGCTAGCATTGGGGCTTTTGTAGCCGGACCCGAGCAGGTAATTGAATATTTACGGTATAACATGCGTTCGCAGATATTTGCTAAATCCTTGCCGATGCCAATTGTAATGGGAGCTTTAAAGCGCTTGGAATTATTGCGGACGCAGCCGCAGTTAAAAGATAAACTGTGGGAAATAACCCACGCTTTACAAAATGGTTTGCGGGAAAGAGGCTTTAATATTGGTACTACTCAATCGTGCGTAACTCCGGTTTTTTTAAAAGGCAATATTGATGCCCCGGCTTTAACCATAGACTTGCGGGAGAATTATAGCATATTTTGCTCTATTGTAGTGTACCCGGTTGTACCCAAAGATGTAATTATGTTGCGCCTGATACCAACGGCAGTGCATACACTGGAGGATGTGGCCGAAACCATCCGGGCATTCGAGAAAATTGCAGAAAAACTAGATAAAGGACAATATTCTAAGGCTGTAGTACCAGCCTAAAAGTAAAATTGCTAAAAACAGGCCAAAAAAAGCCCTTTTTTTTGCATCTAATTCAATAATTACTATATTAGAGCGACCAAATACATTGTTTCACAAATTAAAAAAACACAAATGAACAAGTTTAGTAAAGTTCGCGATTTAGTAATGTCACTGGAAGGTGATTTCGAAAAGTTCTATGATAAAGGCAATTCTGCTGCTGGTACCCGGGTTCGGAAAGGCATGCAAGATCTGAAAAACATGGCGCAGGAATTAAGAAAAGAAGTTCAAGACATGAAAAACGCTGCTGGTGGTGAAGAGGAAAGTGCTCCTGCTAAAGGTGGCAGCAAGTCTGGCAGCAAATCTAAAAAGTAGTTTGTAAATTTACTTACAAATAAAAAAGTGACCTTATCCGGTCACTTTTTTATTTAAACAGTTTTGCATTATTTAAAGAACTCGAACTAGGTAATAATTTTTCTTCCCTTTTTGGATTACAAGGTAAGCATCGTGTAATTTCTCTAGTTGGACCAACTCGGTATGAGCATTTATTTTTTGCCGGTTTATACTTACGCCACCATCCTGCAGCATACTTTTAGCCTTGCCCCGCGATTCAAAAATCTGGAATTCGGTAGTATCGGCTAAAAATTCTACCACGGATGTGGCCGCGGCAAAATCGGCAGCTGAAACCTGGATGAAAGGCACTCCTTCAAAAACGGCTAAAAGCATGCTTTCGGGCAAATTCCGGAGCGTTTCCAAATCACCTTTCCCAAATAATATTTCTGAGGCATCTACCGCCGCCTGGTAATCTGCTTCTGAATGTACCCGGATGGTTACGTCTTTCGCTAATGCTTTCTGTAAAACCCGGAGATGAGGCGCTTGTCTGTGTTCCGCCGTTAAGCTGGTTATTTCGGCTTCTGGTAAAAGCGTGAATACTTTTATTAGTTTTTCCGCTTCTTCATCGGCCAGGTTCAGCCAAAATTGGTAAAATTTGTAAGGAGAAGTCAGCATAGGATCTAACCAAATATTGGCACCTTCCGATTTTCCAAATTTTGTCCCGTCGGCTTTGGTTACCAACTTCCCGACCAAAGCATAGGCTTTGCCGCTATCTATTCGGCGTATCAGTTCGGTACCGGTGGTAATGTTGCCCCATTGATCAGAGGCGCCCATTTGAAGCAGCACATTTTTATGTTTGTATAAATGATAGAAATCGTATCCTTGAATAAGTTGGTAAGCAAATTCAGTAAACGAAAGGCCTTCCACGCGTCCTTCGCCCTCTTCATCGGCATGAATCCGTTTTTGCACCGATTCCTTTTTCATCATGTAATTCACGGTAAGGTGTTTACCGGCATCCCGCAAAAAATCTAAAAAACTAAAATCTTTAAACCAATCGTAGTTGTTTACAATTTCGGCAGCATTGGCCCCGCAATCAAAATCCAAGAATTTAGTTAACTGCTTTCTTATGCCTTCCTGGTTGGCCCGTAACACTTCTTCGGATAAAAGATTACGTTCCGTTGATTTTCCCGAAGGATCGCCAATCATGCCGGTGGCGCCCCCCACCAGCGCAACGGGTTTATGGCCCGCCCGTTGTAAATGCACCAACAGCATAATGGTGGCTAAACTGCCAATGTGTAAAGAAACGGCGGTCGGGTCGAAACCGATGTAACCGGTGGTCATTTCTTTGGCTAGTTGTTCTTCGGTGCCCGGCATAAAATCGTGGAGCATGCCCCGCCAACGTAATTCTTCAATCAAGTTCATAGTATAAAGTAAGTGACAGGTATTTAAAGCGCCTGCTTCATTTAAAAGTTAATCTGGTTTTAAACGCCAAAGATATTACAAAATCATTTTACATTGCTACCCCAAACCAGCAGCTTCCCTAATTTATAACTCAACAAACAAATTGCTTCTTGCTCCGGCGTATATCTGGTTTTCGGCAAAAGATAAATCGGTATATTAGCACTCTAAATGCAACATATGGCGAGTCAACGTAAAGCAGCTCTCGGGTTTATATTTGTTACCCTTTTATTAGATGTTATTGGGTTTGGCATTATTATTCCGGTATTTCCCAAACTGATTAGCCAGTTAATTCACGGTTCGTTAAGTGAAGCTTCGGTGTATGGTGGTTGGCTGATGTTTGCCTTTTCTATTACGCAATTTTTATTTTCCCCGGTACTAGGCAATCTTAGCGATCGATATGGCCGGCGGCCAATTTTGTTAATCTCTTTGTTTGGTTTTGGCTTAGATTATTTATTCCTGGTTTTTGCCCCTACGATAACCTGGCTTTTTGTGGGCCGGATTATTGCCGGCATTACTGGAGCCAGCATGACCACCGCTACCGCTTATATCGCCGATATCAGCACGCCGGAAAAACGGGCTCAGAACTTTGGCTTAGTAGGAGCAGCATTTGGGTTGGGCTTTATCATTGGGCCAGTTATTGGTGGCTTGCTAGGGCAATACGGGCCCCGGGTTCCTTTTTACGCCGCGGCTGCTTTAACCTTTCTAAACTGGCTATATGGTTACTTTATTCTGCCCGAATCGTTGAGTTTGGAAAACCAACGGAATTTCAGTTGGAAACGAGCCAATCCGGTTGGTTCGTTGTTGCAAATAAAAAAGTATCCTGTTATTGCCGGCCTAACAAGTTCGTTGATTTTTATTTATATCGCTGCCCATGCCACGCAAAGTACCTGGACTTTTTATACGATGGAAAAATTTAACTGGAACGAAGCTTGGGTTGGTTATTCGTTAGGATTTGTGGGGCTGATGGTGGCTTTGGTGCAAGGCGGTTTAATCCGGTATATTAATCCTAAATTAGGTAATAAGCGCTCTATTGTTTTGGGTTTGGGGCTGTACGTAATTAGCTTTGTATTATTTGCTTTTGCCTCTAAAGCCTGGATGATGTTTGCTTTTACCGTACCGTATTGCTTGGGTGGCATTGCGGGTCCGGCTATTCAGGGATTAATCTCGGGTCAGGTTCCCGCCAATGAACAAGGAGAGCTGCAAGGCGCTTTAACCAGTTTAATTAGTGTAACCTCTATTATCGGACCGCCTATAATGACCAACCTATTTGCTTATTATTCCGATAAGCAAGGAGCAATATACTTTCCGGGAGCTCCTTTTTTACTCGGCGCTTTGCTTACTTTAATTAGCCTGTTTTTAACAATTCGGTCTTTAAGTAAAAAAGAACCAGTGCCGGATATAGTACCTTCGGGTGTATAAGATATATTCCGGGAGAAGAATATTTAACTTACCTCTTTCCTTGTCTCATCCGTTAACCTGCCCTATTTTTGTCTTATGACGGCCGAAGAGATATTAGTTAAGTTAAAGAACCGACAATACGCCCCCATTTATTTTTTACAGGGAGAAGAACCTTATTTTATTGATCAGATTGCGGATTACCTAGAAGCCAACGTGTTGCAGGAGCACGAAAAAGGTTTTAACCAGGTAGTGCTGTACGGCAAAGATGTAGATGTCAGTACTATTTTGATGCAGGCGAAGCGTTATCCCATGATGTCCGAACGGCAGGTTGTGATTGTAAAAGAAGCCCAAACCATTCCTGATATTGACAAGGAAAGCGGAATTAAACAACTCGAAGCTTATTTTCAACATCCGTTACCATCCACCATTCTCGTGTTTTGTTACAAACACAAGGTGCTGGATGGCCGCAAAGCATTTGCCAAAACCGTTAACAAACACGCGGTATTACTCACTACCAAAAAGCTGTACGAAAACCAGGTGCCTTCCTGGATAAATAGTTACGTAAAATCGAAGAATTTGCAGATAAATCAAAAAGCGGTCATACTACTGAGTGAATACATTGGAGCCGATATTTCCCGGTTGGCCAACGAAATAGATAAATTAATTCTGAATGTAAAAGGCGGCCAAACCATCGATGAAAACCTGGTGCAGGAAAATGTCGGCATCAGCAAAGAATATAATATTTTTGAATTGCAAACGGCTTTAATTAACCAGGATGTGCTGAAAGCCAATCGCATTGCCAACTACTTTGAAGCAAACCCGAAGAGTAATCCTTTAATCCCGAATATTACCTTGTTATTTTCTTTTTTTACCAAATTACTGTGCTTGCATGCGGCTCCGGATAAATCGGAAAGTGCGGTAAGCAAAAGTTTAGGCAACCGGAGTTTTCTGGTGCGGGAATATGTACAAGCCTTGCGCACCTATAGTTACGGCCGTACGGCCCAAATTATTCATTTTATTCGCCTGGCCGATTTGCAAACCAAAGGCATCGCTGGCGGAAACTTATCGGAAGGGGAAATATTAAGAGAATTGATTTTCAAAATTTTGCATCCGGTGCCAGCCGAAGTTTTAACGGATTAACCAATATTGAAAGAAAGATTCCGTTATTCAGGATAGTATATCCGGATATAAACTATATTATATCTTTTAAATTTCGGCAGTTTCAGATTTAAGTATTTTATTAAGAATAGCTGACTCGCAGCCATTTTTTATTATTTTTGAAAGCTCTAGGGTTTGGACCCGATGAGCTTAAATTTTAAATATGAATAAATTTCATAAAATTATTATCACCTCCGCTTTGGTAGGAAGTGCTCATTTTACACAGGCACAACATACCCAGGCTTTTACATCCGTTGAAAGCTATTTTCAGGAAGGACTGGAGCTTTATGACCGGGAAAAATACGGTCCGGCCCAGGTAGCATTTTCCAAGTACGTAAGTTTGCTGCATGACGATGCTAAAACCGCCGATGCGCAATATTACTACGCCGTTAGTGGTTTGCATTTGATGCACGGGAATGCTGAAAAATTAATTCTGGATTTTGCCGCCGCTCATCCTACGCATCCCAAAGCATCGATGGCGTATTACGAATTAGGTTTATACCAGTTCAACAAAAAGAATTATGAAAAGGCCATTGAGTACCTGGAAAAAGCCCCGACCGACCGGTTAGATAACCAACAAGCCAAAGAAGCGGAATTTAAACTGGCGTATTCTTATTTTACCCAGAAAACATTTGATAAAGCAAAAGTTTTGTTCGACCGGAATAAAACAGGCGAGCACAAGTATGTATATGCTTCTAACTACTACGCCGGTTATTTAGCTTCCCGGAACGGGGATTTCGCATCGGCCAAAAAAGACTTACGGGTAGCGGAAAAAAATGAATCGTATCGCCAGGTAGTTCCTTTTCTGCTTACGGAAATTTCCTATAAAGAAGGCAACCTGGACGAGGTGATTTCTTACGGCGAGCAGGTTTTAGGAGCCAAGCCTTTGCCTCAAAATGCCGACGAAATTCAGTTATTAGTAGCCGATGCTTATTTTCAAAAAGAGAATTATAAAAAAGCAAATCCGTTTTTCCGGGAGTATGTAAAGGGCAAGAAAACCATCGAAAATACCATTGAATATAAAACCGGTTTTTCTGATTATAAAGTTGGCGATTACAAAAGTGCCATTAATTACTTAAAAAACGTTGCCCCGCAAAAAGATTTATTAGGCCAGAATGCCGCTTATCATTTGGGTTTAAGTTACCTGAAGGAAAACAATAAACAATACGCCTTAGCAGCCTTTGATCAGGGCCGGAAATTAGATTTTGATAAACCCGTAACGGAAGCCTCATTATTTAAATATGCCCAGCTAAGTTATGAAATGGGCCGTTACAACGAAGCTATAAATGCGCTAGCCGAGTTTAACAAAAAATTTCCCAAGTCTAAACTCGATTCCGAAGTAGATGATTTATTGAGCGAAGCCTATCTAAATTCGAATGATTACCCGCAAGCCATTCGGCACATTGAATCGTTGAGTAACCGCAGCGAACGGATAAACCGTACCTACCAACGGGTAACTTATTACCAGGCCGTTAATTTATTCAACGATAGCCGTTTTCAGGAAGCCGTGGCCATGCTGGATAAATCGTTGCTGCATGCCTACGATAATGAAGTACGGGCCGGTAGTTATTTTCTGAAAGGTGAAGCTTTTTCCATTGCGCAGCGCTACGAAGATGCCATTACGGCTTATGGCGCCGTTTTCCGGACTACCAATGCCAACAAGACTGATTATTATGTAAAAACGCGCTACGGTATTGGCTATGCCTATTATAATAATAAACAATACGATAAAGCCCTTACGCATTTTAAAGCTTATATTAACGATAATGCGGTAACGCCCAATAATCCCAATCTGAATGATGCTATAATCCGGTTAGCCGATTGTTATTATATTGCCAAAGATTATAACCAGGCAATCAGCTTGTACGATAAAGCTATTGCTCAAAATGCCGTAGATCGGGATTACGCCTATTTTCAAAAAGGAGTTATTCTGGGTTTAAATGGCAACCGGGAAGCCGCCGTAGAAAATCTACGTACCTTATTAAGCAAATTTCCGAAATCGCAATATGCCGACGAAGCGGTTTACCAAAAAGCGTTATTAGATTTTGAAGGAGGAAGTTACGCCACGGCTATTGCGGGTTTTACCGACCTGATCGAAAACCGCACGGCCAGCCGGTTAGTACCAAATGCGCTGCAAAAACGCGGATTAGCGTACAACAACCTCCGAAAACCAAACGAAGCCATTGCCGATTTTAAGCGGGTACTGGACGAGTTTCCCACGGCCAAAATTGCCTCTAATGCGCTTTACAGTTTACAAGAAACCTTAGCATCTTCTAACCAAACCGAAGCTTTTGAACCTTATTTAACGCGTTTTAAATCGGCTAATCCGCAAAGCGATGCTTTAGAAAGCATTGAATTTGAAGCCTCCAAATCGTTATATTTCAACGAGAAATATGCGCAGGCAATCACCAAACTGGAAAGCTATCTAAAGACCTATCCCAATACTACTTTTGCGAGTGATGCCCGCTACTTTTTAGCTGATTCTTACCTGAAACAAAACGATAAAGCCACCGCTTTGACCCGGTTCAAAGAGGTGGTGGAAGAAAACAAATCGGAATACTTAAACCGCGCTATTTTGCGGGTGGCGGAAACAGAATTCGAAAATAAAAATTATCCGGAAGCCATTAAATATTTCACCCGTTTGCGGGAAGTTTCAGCGAATAAAAAAGAACAGGCCAATGCTTTGTTGGGCCTGATGCGCAGCTATTATTTATCTAATGATTACAACAACACCCGCCTCATTGCCGATGAACTAATCGGACAGGGAAATGCGGCTTTAAACGCTTACAATGCGGCGCTGTTGCACAAAGGAAAAGCCACTTACGCGTTGGGTAATCTGGACGAAGCTTTGACTCAATTAAATGCCACCGTTACCAGTGCCACCGATGTAAATGGGGCTGAGGCGCAGTATTTAGTTGCCGAAATTCTAAATAAACAAACGAAATACAAGGAGTCGAATGATGTTGCCTTAAAAATAAGTACTACTTTCGCTACTTATGATTATTGGTTGGTTAAATCATTTTTATTAATTGCGGATAATTATACTGCTCAGAAAGAATACTTCCAGGCGCGCGCTACCCTTAATTCTATCATTGAAAATGCTACTATTAAGGAATTAATTGAGGAAGCTAAAACCAAATTAGCGGCCTTAGACGCAGTTTCAGAAGCGGAAGACCCGGCTAAAAAATAATAGGAGCAGTATCCAAAAAAACGAATATGAATAGAAAATTAAAATCGGCCGGCATTGTTATTTTATGCGGCTTGGGTTTTTTAAGCAGCTTAGGCGTTGCTGCCCAAGACACCAAACCCGGCTGGAACGAACCTAACAAACTGGAAGACGCGGAAATTATAGTAGAAAAAAACCGGGTGAACGAACTCCCCGAGGCTAATCGCAATTACGAGAAATTCCGGATTCCGGCGGCCGAAAAGAAATCGGAAGCAGTTGTTTATCGGTTTGCTGATTACAAATTAACTGACCTGAAATTAAATTTGCCCATCCGGGTACTAACCATAAAACCCGAAGAACTTACAAAATTGTACGGCAATTACGTGAAGCTAGGTTTAGGTAATTACGGTACGCCGTATTTTAAAGGTTATTTTCATAACAAGCGCAGCAACGAATTAGCTTATGGCGCCGAGGTAAGCCATGCATCTTCTTCCAAAGGTCCGGTCGAAAATTCCGGCGTAAGCAACTCGGCCATAAACCTGCACGGCGAACAATATAGCGGCGATGTTACCCTGGGCGGCAGGTTAAATTACGGGTATGATCGCTATAATTTTTACGGCTATAATCATGCTATTGAAAAAGTTGACCTGGATACTATTAAGCAAACCTTTAACCGTTTAGGAGCAGAGCTTTACTTTAATAATAAATTAGGAAAGAGCCCGCTGCAATTCCGGGGTAGTTTAGGTTACGATTACGTGAAAGATAATTACCAAGCCCGGGAATCTAATTTTAAAGTAAATCTGGGCGGTGGCTATGTCTTAAATGAAACGGCTGCTTTTAACGTAGACGGCGATTTTTCTTATATATCTTTTAAAGATGCCGGTTCGGTAGGCCGGACTTATTTTCGGTTAAAGCCCGCATATGTTAAAAAAGCTGATTTGTTTCAGGTTACGTTAGGTGCAACCATTGGGTATACCAACGATACCATTAACACAGCGCGTTCCTTTAATTTTTATCCCAACGTACGGTTAGCTTACGAATTGGTAGATGACCAGATACAAGTTTTCGGGGGGATAGATGGCGACCTGGAAAGAACTACTTATAACCAACTTACCCAAGAAAATCCTTACCTGAACCAAAATGTTGCAGTAGCCGACGTAAATAAAGTGCTGGAGTTTTACGGCGGACTTACCGGTAACCTAAGCCCGGCGGTTAAGTTTACAGCGCAAGTAGCCCTGCAAAGTTTTAGAAATTTATATTTCTTCAATAATAGTCCTTCTGATTCGGCTAAGTTCGATATCGTTTATGATAACGGAACCACTTCGGTTTTAAATTTTTCCGGCGATTTAAGTTACAATCAATCAGAACGTTTGCGCCTGGGTATTAAAGCCGATTATAACCGGTATACGTTGGATGAATTAACCAAACCATTCCATCGGCCAGCCACCCAAATGAACCTGTATGGCTCTTATAACTTGAACGACAAAATATTTTTACATTCGGAACTTTACTATATTAGCAGTACTTTCGGGGAAATAGTCCGAGGATCAGAAAGTTTTCTTTACCGGGTACTGAAAGAAACGGATGATATTGTTGATTTAAATCTGAAGGTTGATTACCGTTTTTCAGATAAATTTTCAACATTTGTAATGGCAAACAATATATTGGGTAAGAAATACCAGCGTTAT
>Ga0210040_10002636_pt1 | contig 25102 bp, 29 predicted proteins | sample CryGeyCG12114_NA_FD_185462 | JGI IMG/M metagenome (GOLD analysis project Ga0210040, IMG submission 185462) | Groundwater microbial communities from aquifer - Crystal Geyser CG19_WC_8/21/14_NA (SPAdes) (version 2) | ecosystem: Environmental > Aquatic > Deep subsurface > Groundwater | place: USA... | reverse complement strand
TCATTTTGTGGAATTAGTGATTGCATTACCTATAATTTTTGCTGTGAGATAAATTTTTCGACTCTCGCTTTATAATTTGTGGACCTCAAATAACTAATTTTTGAGGACAAAGTAAATAATTTCACAAAAATGTGTTTAAAGTTAACGATACCTCAAACAACCAACTTGTTTACTGCTTTTTTACGCTTTTACTTCGAAAAATAGTAAACCTTGTGGACTTTTTCCACTAAATTATCTATTTAAGCAATAGAATGCTGAGTATTTTTTATCATTCATAGTTTCATAGATGTCAATGTTAAATGAGCGAGTAACAACGTATAAACGTACCAACTATTGCAAACGCTAGTTACTCTTATGAATTTATTAAAATTCATAATATAATTATCCAAAAAAAACTTGTGATCATTTTTAAACGAGCAATCATGGGGACAGACATGTCACAGTGATGTCAGCCGCTAAAAATTCCACTATTGAAAAAAATCCTCAAATGGGTTTGAATCGAAACAAGATAAATGAGATAACATAATGATCCATAGTTTGCTGACAGCCCATATGATGCATTTGGTTGCATATTTAAGCAAACAAATATACAAGCCTAAAGCCTAGCGGCTGGAGCTCGTCGCGAAACTAATAAAGTCTCCTATCTTATCATGAACACCTTTTAAATCATTAAAGATAGTGTTACGTATGGAGTAATTCATGCTGCGTTAGTAATATACTGAGAGAGATGATTCATTATCATCACTCATATTGTTCATAAATACCACTGGCGTAAAACTATAAGTGGGCATAAAGTTCTCCAGTTGTTTTGCACACTACTAAACGCAAATTAACTACTGTTCTCTTAACATTTCCAAGTTGAAGTATTAAGCAACGAACATGAAATATTCCAAGCGTGTGAACGGTAGCAGCCAACTAAGGTTGCTACTATTAACAGCTCTAGTGTTTTTCAGCTATTTTATAACCCTTGCAGCTGCTTCCCCGATCAAATCAGAAATCAGTCCAAAGAATACTGACGACGATAAAGAGGATGACAAAAAGTATATTTAGAATCCTAAAATTTTCAGTGCAATACTTTAAAAATACACTTTGGCTAACTGAAAATTGTTTGTACATCCAGATTGTCTGCAATGGATTACGTATACATCGCCTTGGGAGTTGTTGTTGCTGTAATCCTATTATCATGTGTAATTTCGTACTTATTCTGCGCATGCGTTCAAGAAATTATTTGTCTTCCTTTTAAATGTCTAAAAGGAATCCTGTGTTGTTGTTGCGATTAAAAAGGACATCGAATGTACATAGTATTATATTATTGATATTTACTACTTTTTGCCTTATTAAAAAGAGTGATAATCCATTGTTACCATCCCAGTTGGCTCGTTATTATTTCTATAGTTTGATTCTATTATTGCACGTCTTGTGCGCAATATAATGAAGACAGTAGGGCAAAACACATAATAATTTTATTGTAGGATTAAAAATCTACCATCGATGTGCAAGTACACAAATATAATTATCTCAAGTATTTACGTCCTTAATCTGCGGAACGCATTTTCCAAATGTTCCATTCTACCTTCCTGCATAAATGGGTATGCCCGATGCCATATTTATACTGACGTAGATTTCTTCGCTCGTACTTCTCCCTGTCAATCAGATTATAGTAGGTAGAAGTGAAAAGTCTGCACTGGTTGTCTGGAAGAATAAATGCGCGTAGAAATCTGCGACAGTACAAAGCCTCGAGTGTACCCTTATTGTCTTACTGTGCCTAAAAACAGTTTGTTAACTGAATAGGAAATATTTGAGAACTACCAAAATGAAATTGGTCGCATCAGCGATCAGCACCTAAATAATTTCTCCCAACTGTGGTGTTTGGTTGAAATAATATTGAAACTAAAAATGGGTAAGCATTAATGATTTGCCGCACTATCGAAGCCAATTTACAAATTTGGTTTTGATTAGAGAGAAATGATTTTTAGAAAATGTTAAATCCCTCAAGTTTGTAAATTTAATGTAGCAATGATGAATGTTTGGTCGGAGCCAGGAATTCGCTAACATGGCTACTCCCCAGAACCATCCTTCCACCATGACTACATCACGGAAATAATTTAATAATATTATAAGTCTTGCTTAATTTTATTCTTACGCAGATCATAGGTTGGATTATATAGGGCGCAAAATTGATGACAAAAGATCTTGAGAGAGAGAGCATTGTGCATAGTATGAAACAAGACAGTGGGACAGAGCTGAGGGGCTGCATGCTAATAAATAATAACGATTGATATTTGTATTTAAGGAGTTTCATTCACTTCAGATTCTTGAGCAACACTTGCATCAGCTGTTGCTGTAGAAGTTCCTGGTGAATCTTCTCTTTTTTCCCCGTCCGTTTCATCCACGTCTGCCATATATTCCCCGTCACTAGCCTCTGGCGGTATATTAGTTTCGGCATTTTCATTATCATTTTCAGGCTCTTCCTCATCTTCCTCTTCACTACTGCTTTCACCTTTGAAAGCTTTTACTTTGGCTTGCAACAGAGCTGTTCGACTTTTTAGGTCAGCTTTTTCCTTTTCAAGATTTTCGATGGTTAGTTGGAGAGCAGCATTTTTCTTGGCCACAATGTCCAAGTATTTGGAAATTTCGTCATATTCCCCTCTGTGAACTGTGTCCACGTAGTCTGCTTCAAAAACTACCAGCCTGTGGGAAAACGTTGTTTTTTATGGTCACACTTTAAAAAAAATTAATATGGTCAACCAAAATTTACTTTTTATAAGATTTGCGAAGTCGTCTTCTAGCTACCGCTATCATTTTACGGATAGCCACTTCATCTTTGTACTGAACATCTTCAGCATGCTTTCCCTGCAATTTGTCTGCGATTGGAGAATCATACGAATTAGAGCCAGTAGGAGAACTAACAATTTCTCGGGCCAATAAGTCAACTTTGGTTCGGTAATTGACTTTCAACTTTCTTGATTTCATGGCCTCTTCTTTGAATACTTGTCGAAGTCTTAAAAGTATTAAAATTCAGTATTATTTTTTCATTTACTTAATTAGTAACCTCGATTGGAATTATATTTCGATACATCTTACCGCCATAGCATGGAAAATATACTCAAAAGTGCATGATTTTGCCTAAATTTAGGACGAATACAAACAATATTAGATACTCTTGCATTCAGGGCCGAATGTAAGATGAGTCTCAATGATTTTACCATTCATCATGCTCCAATAATTTATGAAGAATTATTTCAGATCGACACAATTTCCATTCTCCAGCTTGATCCATTTGTCGCACAAGTTTGCCCAACCGTTTCCTCATTTGAACTTCTTCGGCTTTAGACTTGTCCCTTTTCACGCACTCATCTTCACAAATTCTAATGATATCATCGTACTCCTGCTTTATTTCCGAAAGCAACGGAGACACTGTGGAAAAATGTTCAGCCAAAAATCCCATTGCTTTTTCATATACCCTGTATCTGGTGATGAGTCTATCGCTGCATTCTAGTTTCGTATTATTCGGTATTTTTGGTGCCGCTTTCATAAATTCTTTCATATTTGCTCCACCATCCCCTGAACTGCCCATTACATTCCTGGGCAGTTTTATTAGCTTTCTCATATTGTCATACAGAGCTCCAAAGAATTCATCTTTGCTTGGATCTTTTGCTTCAAATAGATCCAAGCAACCCGTCACAAACCCATGGCAGATTCGAGCTGCCTCAGATGTTTTCACTCCTTGTACTCTACATGCGTCCTAAAAAAGTTTAAATATTATTTCGTTATGGTTAATGATTAATGCCGCATTGACTAAAATAATAATTGCACGCGTGCGTTTTGCACCACGTTGCAAAGTTGCAATTTTGCAACACCGAAAAGCGAAGTCACATTTCTACAAAAAGCCCTGGTATTAAGTTTATAATTAATTTGGCTCAATGTTTTCATAAAAGACCGGCGCATAATCATAGCATTACCCTCTTAGCCACTGAAATTAGAATACAATAATACCACAACGATAATATATGGGTTCAGTAATAAGTATGTTTGATGCATCGATGCATGCATGCATGCACATTTCTAGATAAATGTTAGAACTGAACGGAAATTACGGAAATTTACCAAAAAGGGGTCAGGCATCTCCTTTTCCAAATAGTAAGACCTTTGATTCTGAATACCATAGTCCTCTAAAAAGTATTTTTTGCCTAAATCCTTGGAAGAAAACTTATTCCCATACAACCCGGTTCGTACAGAAATATTTTTCAAACTTCCCGATGAAGCTTGAAACACGTGTTTGTTTGATTTTCTCAAACTGCCCAACCTCGCGCAACTTTTACCCTCTTGGGTCATTTCACTATTACATGCCAAAAGTTTATCCAAGGAGTCCCAAAATCCTTTTTCTTCCACATCTTCCTCGTCATCATTGTATTCAACTACACCACTTTCTACTGGAGTGATTCCCCCATCCTTGAGATTGTCAGTACGAACAGCTATGGGACTCATTTCTCCAGACTTGTTGACAACATCGTCTTCCAAAGCTTCAGCTTCTGCAGCTCTTTTCTTATCTTCACATTCTTTGTGATCCAAAACGTGTCCGGAATATTTTATAGCTAAATCTTTTCTTTTCCCTTGGCGTATAAATCCTTTCCTTGTTACTGTGTCGTAAGCTTTCATAAAATAATCTTCCATGTTTCGCACTTTTCCTGTCCTCGTTTTTACGAGCTGAGCGGCCAAAAGATTTTGCAAGAACGCATCGACTCGCTCTCTTTTTGCACCGTGAAATAATTCGCGCACACTGGCGGCAATTGTGTCTTTCAAACCATCTCTTTGTCTCAAGAATTCACCGTATTGCTCCAAGTCTTTCAAGTTTACTTTCATACTGGCGGCAAATCTTAAATCCTCTTCATCAAAGTAATTTGCTGGTTGCTCTGGTTGTCCATTAAGATGATCCTCTGTTTTCAAGCTTTTGGGACCATTGCTCGATCTTTTGTCTTTCTTTGGCCCTGTTGTTGTCTGGGTCGTAGTTTTTATGGCATTGGCAGGTTTCGTGCTTTGAAGATTGTTGGCTGGTTTGAATGTGGATTTTGTTGTTTTATTTACAGCGTTAGTAGTAGACTGATGATTTTGCGGGTTACTTTTTTGTGCCATTTTGGATGTGAAAATTTGTGGAACAGATTTCACCGCAGTTTTTGATATTTTTTTGGATTTGATAGATGTTAAAGGTTTTTTTGGACGAGCGTTACTCCTGTTTGTTGTGTTCTTTGATTTCATGCTTTTTGAGTCAGTGACTTGGTTAGGTTTGTAGTTGGATGCAAGTCCTATCTTGCTGGAACTAGCATTGTCATATGATGACTTTTTCACTAGAATTTTTGTGCCTATGGTCGAAGGCTTGTTCGTACTCATTGTGATAGCTGTACTGTTTGAATTCTCGTTTATCAATTAGAGATAACTCAAGTTAACGTACATTTACATTACACGTGCATTTAAAAAAAATGTTGAAAAGTATGTGGAAATGTGAAGAGAATATGCAAATTATAATGCAGAGGGTTTTGAATGTCCTTATGCATCCATGACAATTTTATTGAGAAGCTGAATAGTTTTTAAACTTGAGTTATTCGTTAGTTTGTACCTTTTTAACGTGCATGCAAGTTTACCATTGCTAAAGTAAACGTAATTGTGAATTCGCTTTTAAGTAGACCATATAACTATGAATCTTCTTGTCCTTGACTAGAAAAATGCTTAATTATAGCTCCAATTCCTTCAATACTCCCAGGAATAGTTCTGGCAATAGTTCCCGTATTCGAGTTGACATCGTCAAACATCAGAATTTTCTCAGAAGTCTTCAACAAATCCATAACTTCCTTGAGACGTTCAGCTTGATTCACTTTATCAATTTTTCCTTCATGGAATTCCTTGTTTGCAGCAAATAGTACGGCAGCGTGGAGCTCATACATTGTTATTCCTAGAATTGGAAAGACAAGTCTTTTCAAATCCTAAAAAGTACTTACATTATTTCTTCACTAAAAAAGTATTTTCCTTGTCCCACCTCTAATCCTTGACATGCCCGGCTCAATGATATCTAATATTTCCAAAAATTTTCTACAAAACATTTCCTTCCTCTTTATATCTCCCAAATCTAAATCTTCCATCAGCCAGCCGTTGAATCGTCCATAAAACTGGCTTAATGAATGTACCACGCCTAGCATCAGGTAGTGGTTCGGATGGAGGACTACATCACTGTATTTTGTGAGTACCATCTCAAGCATTGGAATGAGTTTGTTCCTATCTTTGATGCTTTCTATCTCTTCCTTAATGGGTTTCACAATCGATTCCATACAGCTAGCATTAATTGAATGACTGCAACCCAGGCAGGTCCATTTTGAATCGTAATCTAAAGGCTCGTCCGGCAACATATAGCTGGATGAGCTTGGAGTGCAATTTTTAGGGCACTTAAGTGCAGACAAATATGTTTGCATTTCTGTGGGATCGCAACATCGTTCGCAGCCACAATCAAATAGCTTTGACTCTCGGATGAATTTTCGACGCTCCATTGTTCCATCTAATGTGGAAGCATATGTGGTTGTGATCATGCCACCCTTCGGAACGTCTACTGAAGTTCGAATCACCATGTGGTTATCAACTGTGACACAGTGGTGTGTGTTGGATATGCAGTTATGGGCCATAAGTGCAGATTCCGGGAACAATCCACAAATCCTGAAATGCAGGGAAAATACTTTCTTTTAATTTGTAACGGAAGAAAGAAGATACTGCTACGAGAATTGATGGCAATTTGATTACTGTGTAGTTGTTGTTTTGATTTCAAAAGTGTTTATATCTGAGTAGCCTATAACAGAATGAATAGCCATGTCATCAAATTCAGTCATTTGACATCGTTCTCTTAAGAATTTGACGACGTTTATCTGATTTCGATTCCATGTGTCAATGGATTTTTGTCGCATGGAATTATGATGTTCCATTGTATTTAGCCGATCCCACTTTTTAGGATCTTGCTCTTTCAGACATAGACAACGTAAAGTGAGAATGGATTCGTATATGGGATGATGTTCATTGTAGTTGAGGAGCTTGATTTCAAATTTTGCTTTTCTGAATATTTTGCACTCGTTCATAGAGTGAATTTCCAACTGGAAAAAATAATTAAGCTTCATATTTGACATTCCTGATGCATGGAATTTTGGTTTTTGATTTAAAATTATATGTTAGAATGTCAGTATAGTACCCGTATGCAAATGAAGCGTCATTCACGTTATTACACATATACATGCAAATAAGAAAGAAAAAATTGACAGGCATTATTACGACATAGTTTTCTTTTAGTAAATAAACTCACAGCTAATATTTTTACTTGTTCAAAAACGAACCTTTTCGCATTCGGAATTGCATACAGGAAATTTACATTTGGAGCAACGATAGAGTTCCTTGGTCAGTCTTTTATGACAGCCTAAGCAAATAGGAAGCGAGTCTTGCTTTGGACCAATCGCTAAATATGGTTCTTTTATAACTACTGTGCCTGCAGTAAGATTCCGTGATGCAACCAGATATCTGCCATAAATTTCACTCGTTTTGACCTTATATGGCTTACACTGGTTCTTGTGCAACTTCCAGTGTTGCTTTTGATGTTCTGCAGAGCAGTAGGCTGCAGAATTGCACCCGGAGCATTTCTTACTTCCAGGTGAGTCACACACCAGACAAGATTCACAATTTTTGTTTGGTTTCATTTAAAAATTAATTTAATTCCGAACAGAGTTAAATTACGACGGTTCAGTACACTAATAATATGAGTAGACCAGATGCCAACTTGTTTTTCGTGTGTGACAATAATATCCACCTACACTATGAGATAAAACGTGCAAGATATGGGGCTGGGCCTGGGCGGCTAAAAATAAACTTGGCTGTAAAACTGGTCCTGTTTAATCTAGAGCAATGCAGCATATCCATATACTCAGTACTCTGGTACGTTATATCCCTTCAACCATTCAACAAAGACCATCGAGAGCACCAAAAAATGAGCAAACAAACTTTTTATTCTTTAAAAATAGAATATGAACACAAAACTAAACACGCTGTAGTAGAGCACTAAACGACACTTGGATTAATGCGTAAAATCGACAAACTTGTATAATATTTGTTAGTCCGCAACAAAATTACAAAAAATATCAAAACATTATAAATAGACATGAGAAAACTTTGATATATTAATTTTCAGTCTTAAAAATCACCATTCTTCTTCTTCAACGTCACAGGAATTGACTACAACATTTTCTATTGTTACAATATTTTCATCATCAGTGTTATATTCAGATTCGGACGAAGTACAGTCATCAATCATGTCTTGAAGTTTCTTCGAGTACTCAGATACCGAAAGCAACACATGCGGATCCCCATCTATATCAGATATTTCATATCCGTTTTCAATTAGCACCGATCTGAAAAGTACAAACAACAAGTTAGCATATTTAGGTCCAACAGGGTCAGTTTTTTATTGAAGTTCTTTAGATAGACTGTATTAACAATTATCAGCTTACTTAATAAAACGTAGCCCTTTGGCTTCGTCAGGTAACTGTTGTATTTTGGACAAAAATTCAATTTTCAAAGGCACAGTAGTCAAATCATCTGCCTCATATTCTTCGATCATAGTTGGAGTCATGGAGAAATGATCAATGTTGTAAATCAATTCTTGAAGAATTATCTCCGCAGGGGTCCGAGTTTCAACGCGAAACGGATATTCAATGGAAGCAACTTTGGAGTAGCAATTATCTCTAATAATCTCACTAGACTTAGGATCAACAGTCTTTTTTTCAGAAACGCGACGAAAAATAGCCATTTGAGATACACAACCATACAGTAAGGTCTGTTCTTCCGTCCCTTCACAAATGCCTTGAGTTTCGAAAGAATAATATGGATATTGCGAAACAATTTTTTCACACCAATCGTTGAATTCATTTCGAGTCCATTCAAACCGATGATCCCAATGACGGAATTTATCTGCTGGTAACTTGAAAACTTCATTGAAATCTTTATTAGGGGTCGTGATGATAACATACGGAGGACTCAATACACCAAATACTGTAGACGAAAATCCTTGTACAATTTCAGGATCTAAATGCTCAATCAATTCTACAGCTATTACTGCCCATATATTTTCCTTCAGTAATCGGGAATCTACTTGAGTTACACATCCGCCATAAGATTCAACAAGCAAGGGACTGCTACGTTCCCAAGAATGCAAATATTCTGCAACCAAAGGTTTCAGCCTATGCTTCACCTGTGAACAAACACAAAGAAATCATTATTATTAACCCATTAAGTAATGAAAGCAAAAATGCAATTAGTAAATATCCGTTCTTACATTTTGAAGCAATTTTTCATCTTTGTCAACAAAAAGCAGTTTCTCCACATTAGGAAGATGTTTCAGATACTTGAGCATACCATATTCTGCACATCCGTACTCCAAAATGGCTTTTGGAGTTTTGTTTTCCGATTGAATCAATTGATCATTCAAGAATTTGGACACAGCGAGGTATCTTTGAATATACACAGGGGGGTTGAAAAATACTGTGTCTGTTCCTTCTATTTCATCATTGCATAACTTGATATCTGACTCTGTTTCGGTTGTTGGATCACCAGTAGATTCCTCTTCAATTCCAGAATCATTAACTCCAGCAGCAGCCTCACTTGTCTTGGGAGGAGGCATTACAACTGCATCTACACTGCACTGGTTTTCAAATGCATCGGCGATTTCCTCTGCTGATAAAGTAACGTCATATTTTCGCTTAAACTTCTGTGACATTTTATACTAGCCTAAAGGTAATTTATTCTATTTAACTAACTGACTGAACAATAAAAATAGCCACTAGAAGGTGATGAAAAACTGACAAAAGGTAAAATTAAAATAAATTATTACAGAACTGAAACTAAATTTTTGCTTGTTGTGCTTGCGATGGTTGCTTTAGAATGAAATTCAAAAGTCAACTTCCGCGCTTTAGACAGTCAATGATATCGCTAGCTTTTTTGTCTTAAATTACTGGTATAGCAAAATGGCGTCCTGCATAGATTGTAAACAAAAATATGGCGATTTCCTATATAGCTGGATAACTGAAGTAAAATTTTTCCCTTTATTGTTCATTGTTGCATTTTAAATTGTAACAGCCTGAATAATTTTAGCCCATGGATTTAAAAAATGCTCAGGCACTGCATGATGGGCTACAACGATTTGAATCCCAAGGCTTGAGTTTCTATTACTGTGAAGTAGTGATTTTTTTTAGCAATTTTGACCCATCATTCCAGGGTGAATAAAAGGAAGTTGGTCGTTTCCAAAAAAAGTGACTACATAACGGAGAATCATCTTTCCTTGAAGCCAAGCATATGGAGCAAATCTTATATCCGCACGAAAAAAATATTTCGTCTTGTCGTCCTAAACTAGCCAGCCTTTTACTCATACTATAATAATACCCATAATAACCATTGCTTAATTTCTGTTTTTGAATTGTAATTATACAGTGTACAGTGTACGTACGTAACTAGAAAAAAATGCTGTTCATAATATTTGGCTCCATATTTCAGCAGGCTATCTTACGATACGATTTTGGAATTTGGAATCTTATGAATTAAACTATATTAATGCTTCTTTTTTCAATTTAATGTTTAACTTGGCAGTTGTGACCATAAATCGCAAGTGACCATGGATAAATGGATACTGAAATAATTTTAGGGCAAGTAGTATTACAATTAAATTAACATGCAAGTTCTACGTGTTTATTAGCTTAGGAGTACACTATTTTGTATGAAAATTTTACCGTTCAACGCATAAATTGATTTTTACTTTCATTTAAACTTAAACTAAAGACATAATGCAGAGCACTATAATAGTCTTAAGACATACTCGTAGCTGGCATCCGTATATAAACATGCATGACTTTAATCATGCACCCATTGAAGTAATAACATGCATATAACCATGAACACCGTTTATTCGAATAAAAAAGAAACGAAGGCCCATATGCAATCCCACCCAATACTTTTCCGTAATCTAAACGTATGAAAAGTCAATCAGTTAATGCGTTCGAAAGTTATGACGGACACACCGGACACACAAAATAAAATTACACAGTAATTCGTTTTTACCCTCATATAAAAGCAATGAAACAATTTATTGAGGACCGCAACTATTTGGATCCCACGGCTGCTCGGGCAAATCTTCCAGCGAAAGATCTCTAATGAATTCTGTTACCTCATCAACCAAAAGTGTGATGAATAAGGAGTCCGGTTCCAAAAAATCTATAAATATAGCCGGTTCTTCTTCACCACCCGCATATACTTCTTGAACTAAATCTGTCGTAATTTCAACTTCAAAAGCTGAGGCGAATTCGGGACTCTCATTGAGCCAGCCTTCACCCCATCTTCCATATGATAGAAACAGTTGCTCCACATCTGCTGATCTGTTCCGCAATGATATTGTAAGCTCGCCTAAAAAATATTGTCAATATGCTTAAAAGTCTTCAAACTGTATGTGTCTTGAAAATTTTAAAATTTTACCAAAAGCTGCATGTCCATATTCTCCAACAACTTCTTCAAGAACAATTTTCAACTCCTTTGAATCCCCGATACATTTGAATGCTTTGGGATGTTTTCCACATTTAATAGTTTTAAATGCAGGTTTTTCGTATATTAAATTTGTAATAAGACTGCCAGGATAAGGGGTGATAAATTTCTCCTTCACATCATCTGTGACACAAATTAATTAAAAATAAGGATTACAAAAAATTATTCGTGATTACGATGAAATAATATGCACCTTTCATCAGTTGAAAAATAAAATTGTTCAAAGCATCAAATTGGTCACGACCCAGATTGCCGGGTCCATTCGTTGATGTAAATACCCCCAAGTCTAAGCGGGGATACAAACTCATAAAGCTGACAAAGCTGCCCACATTGCCTCCATGCGAAACTCTTTCCGTACCTAAAGTAATTGAGAAGTTTGAATTACTATTCCAACACCATCTTACATAACCCCAAATCATTTAAAATCTAACCATCATGAAGGCCCAGAAAAAAACCCAGCCCATATCCGTAGTCTCCACTCAATACACCTTGTTCATTCCAGTCCACGTTTGAATCCAAGGGAACTGCATTAGATAACCTCGTTAGCCATCTCATTATATTCTGCAAACCAGAAGTAAAAAAATATAAGTTTGAAATGGATTAAAAATTGACTTTCCACTATAATTGAAAATAACGCACCTCTGGGACAATTTGAATCCCGTCAAGCCGCCCATATGATAGATGAAAGCGCATGTATCTAGCCATATCAACTGCGTTTGTAAGTATTCCTCCGGAGCCGATAGCAATTGACACTTTCCTAAAAAGCGATTCAATAAATTATAGCATTGCAAGTTTGTATTCATTTTATGGAATTGCCATTAAGTTTTTACCTCAGTAGTGCACTATTGAAATAATGGGTTTCATTGTTTCTATAATAGTAACACAAAGCCCGATTTGGCATGTTATCATGGTCATCTGTTTCTTTAACATATGTGCTGTTCACCATCCCCAGTTCTTCAAAAAATTCGTCAACCTATCGTTTAAAGAAAAGTTAATCAGATTTTTGAGACGCGAAAACCATATTTTCTGAAATGTAATTAACACAATTTGTTTTTATTGTTGGACCTACCATAGTTTCAAAAGGTTTTCCAGCAATTACTTCAGCTATGTATGAAGCCATACTGGTCATAGCATTGTTGTAAACAAAGTAAGAACGGAATGGACATACTTCTTCTGCATATCTTTGACGACTTGGCATAAAAAAAATGTTTGGTTAGATTTTAGAAAGCTCTCAAGCTTGAAAATGGGATATTATTGGTGTCTGGTGTGTCAGAATAGTAATAGTTACAAGTACAACAGAACACAAACTGAAATTTTAGACTTACTAATGCCATTCATGTTTGTCTGCGTAAGGAGCAACAGCTAATCCCAAAAAGTCAGGTCGTACGCATGAGCGGTGAGCAAGTAAGTCGCGCAAGTTTGTGTTTTCAGATCGAAATCTGTCAATTAAGATTCATGCATACACTTAGGAATAAAAAAACACATCAATCTGTTATGTGTACGTAAACTATAATCGTAATTCACAAACCGATCGCTCATCGTAAAGTTCAAATATGGTAGTAGCTGTCTAATTGGTGTGTCTAAAGCAGATTCTCCGAGTTCAGGAAAATATTGAGCTAAAGTTTTTGCTACAATTGTGGCTGTAAAGCTCTGCATGCATTAAATTTTATTTGTTTATTTATTATTACTGGATTGTAGCCAATTGCCACTAAGTTAACCATACCTTTGATATAGAGCCGATTGCAAACAATGTATTTTCATTTGCCTCAATCTGCTGGTCTAAGTTTCTGTACCCATAACCTTTGAGATACGTGGCTGTTCCTTTTAAAACCGCTAATGTCATTCCAGGAATGTTATTCGAGGGCAAGAATACATCTTCAATGTATCTGTCTATTTGTTCTTCCACAACTGGATCTAGTTGCCCGTATGCCATAACAAATATGGTCAATAATACAAAGCTGGCTCCTCTCGCCATTTTGAAACGCTAAAAATTTGATTAGGTCAATGATACGGAGTACGCTGTACTAAAAAAACTGGCCAAGTTTTGCCTCTGAGTTACATTTATAGCTCCATTTTTTTGGCAAATGTATGATTCATGACCTGATTATACATATGTAAGTGTAAAGTTTAAGGTGAGTAATCACTTGATTGATGCTTTCGACATGATTAGACGAGTGCACTAATTGATACAACGTTCTTTGTTACTAGCCGATCTTTTGTACAGTGATAAACATGAACTGAAATCAACCAGCTGGTAACAAATACTAAACATCTATTGTTTCATGAGTGGAAGATGGATGAATCATATATATGTATAATGCAAGGTCATTTTTTTAGTATCGCATTCCCGGCCCTGAATTATATTTTAAGTATTTACAACAAATATTTGTACAGGTTTGAAGCACTTACAATTAAAGTTTCCACTAGTATGCCGGGCTGAATAATCTAGATTTAATATGACAATAACAAGCATAATATCTCTGACTCTGACAGTTGCAAACTCTTTATGTGAGTGAGCAAGAAGATACTTCATCAAGGTGTGAACAATATAAGCTAATTATATATAAAATAATATAATAGCTAATTTGAGACTATGATACTTGTATTAAACTTTATTTTAAAAACATGAAGAATAGGAATTGTCATAGCGTGATTAAGAAGTACAAAATGATGGGATTGCTCCCGAAACGATACTTTAATTAAATTGAGTTGAAGGTATCGGAGAATTGCATTAGAAATCAAATCGGGAATTTTATATTTATTTATTATTTATTAATTATTTATAATGACATAACATATCAATATGACTGGTGAAAAAATTCAAATCAAAGTAAACCTCATAATACATATTTGAAACACAACACAACATGTCGGTTATATGGCGTGCATATTAAGCAACTAATTCAGGACCACAACTACTCGGATCCCACGGTTGAACAGGTAAATCTTCGAGTGAAAGATCTTTAATAAATTCTGAAACTTCGTCGGTGAAAAACATGATAAATAAGGAATCCGGTTCCAAAAAATCTATAAATACGGCAGTTTCCACTTTTGCAAATATATAAACTTCTTGAATTAAATCGGTCGTAATTTCCAATTCAAACGCTGAGGCAAAAGTGGGATTCTCATTCAGCCAACCTTCACCCCATGTTCCATATGATAGATACAATTGCTCCACATCTGCTGATCTGTTCCGCAACGATATTGTAAGCTCACCTAAAAATAATCTCAAGTCTTTAGCTATAAATATTATGCACTCATTTATTTCTCAAGTTGCAAAATCTTACCGTAAGCAGCATTTCCATATTCTCCAACTACTTCTTTGGGAATAATTTTAGTCCCTTTAGAGTCCCCTTTGCATTTAAATACTTGGGGATGATTCCCACATTTACTAGTTTGAAAAGGAGGTTTATCAAAAAGTATGTTTGTTTTGAGTCTGTCAGGACTAGGGATTGGAGAGATTTTTTTTACGCCGCTGGTATCTAAAATAACCAAAAGCATATTAGACCAAAAAAAATAATTTCAACGATGAGATCAGGAATTACCTTTCATTAGTTGAAAGATGAAGTTGTTCAGAGCGTCCATCTGAGCTTGACTAACATCACCTGGTCCACTTGTCGAGAAAAATATTCCCAAATCTACCCGAGGGTACAAACTCATAAAGCTGACAAAGCTGCCCACATTGCCTCCATGTGAAACTCTTTCCGTACCTGAAGTTTATTGAGCTATTCTATAAGCCCACCGTATACATAACCCCCAATCGTTTAAAATCTAACCATCATGAAGGCCCAGAAAAAAACCCAGCCCATATCCGTAGTCTCCACTCAATACACCTTGTTCATTCCAGTCCACGTTTGAATCCAAGGGAACTGCATTAGATAACCTCGTTAGCCATCTCATTACATTCTGAAAATAACAAGATGACAAATATACCTACGGAGAAAACCTTTGCTGTGCGCTGTGCTTATTCAGTTCAATAGTTTTACCTCGGGGATAATTTGACTCCCCTCAATCAGTCCATAGGATAAATGAAAGCGCAGATATCTAGCCATATCTACTGCACTGGTGAGTATCCGTCCAGACCCCAATGCTATTGAAACTTTCCTATTAAATCAAATCGTTGATTATAAAAATTGGATGCGGACGAATTATTTAGCCGAATTGGTTGTACTTAAGTAGTTCATTGTTGAATGGACGTGTTTCTTTGTCTTTATAAAAGTAGCCTAATGCCCTATTGGGCATGTTATCATGATCATCTGTTTCTTTGATATACGTGCTGCTTGTCATCCCCAAGTCTTCAAACAATTCTTCTACCTATATTTTCTTAAATTGTGAATTCAATTTTGATTTTCTTACGGGAATTTTTATTATACTGTTCAACGTACCATGGTCTCAAAGGGTTTTCCAGCAATTACTTCAGCAATATATGAAGCCATACTAGTCATACCGTTGTTGTAAATGAAGTCAGAACGGAATGGGCATATTTCTTTTGCATATCTTTGACGACTACGTAATAGAAGAATCGTTTCAATTTTATTGTATTCATTATTTATTTAGTTACTAACGAATTTTCAGATTAATTTGAGTTATTGGTGCTTCTGCTTACTAAAGCCATTCATATTTGTCTTCATAGGGTTTTGCTACTAGTAAACCCCAAAAGTCGGGTTGCAAACATGTGCGGTGGGCAAGTAAATCTCGAATGTTTGTATTTTCCGATCGGAATCTAAAACAAAAGTACAACAATGTGAAATTAAACAATTATATTTTTACATTATCTTTATTAATTCACACACCTATCACTCAACGTAAAATTTAAAGAGGGTAGTAGTTGTCTGATTGGTATACATCTAAAACAGATTCCCCGAGTTGAGGGAAATGTTGAGCTAAAGTTCTTGCTACGATCGTGGCTGTAAAGCTCTGCATATAAAAAAATCGACTTGATTAAATTTTATATTATACTGACTTATTGACTGATAATAAGACTTTTTCATCCTCACCTTAGATATTGAACCAATACCAAACAACGTATTTTCATTGGTTTCCATTTGCTGCTCTATATTTCTATAACCGTAACCTTTGATAAACGCGTCTGTACCTTTTACAATAGTTATTGTCATTCCGGGTACATGATTCACAGGCAAGAATACATCTTTAATGTATCTTTCGATTTGCTCTTCTACAATTGGATCCAATTGCGCGTGTGTCATAAATATTATGGAAAAAAATATGAAGATAGCTCCTTTGGCCATCTTGAAAGGTCCATAAAATTTGGTCGATGAAATGATGCGCTATAAGCTGTACTGTATACCATAAACTGCCCAAGTTTGAGTTCGGAGATGCATATTTTATGCATTGCAACTTCATGATTTTACTTGATCAGCAGTGTAAAATTGTGTATGGGAATAATAATCAATTGACTTAATTGATTAATGCTGGGAGATACACCAAGTGATTTCATCTTCTTTGTTCTAACCGATATAGTATAGCGACTACAGATAAAGATACAGAAGTTATTCATAAATGATTACATTGTTATGTAGATTGAAGTTTAGTAGCATGAATAACCAATCAAATATGAATATATTCTATCGAGGATTCGAGGAAATTATCACAAATTCTCAAACTCTGATTTGTTTTTGGATATTCATAAACACTTTTCTGATGTTTATTCGATCTTTCTATATTATATGAATACAGTGCTATCTGTATGAAGTACATATACTACTCTGTGTCTAGCTGGCACTAAAGAGTAGAATCTTCAGTTTAAAAACATTTAAAAACATATCAAGACTAGTGTGCAACTAATACATTTAACATTGTTATTTAGTAATATATAGCTGTGCTACAAATAAATTAAAACAAATGCATAATACAAGACAATCTATACTATCTGGTCCTCTAATACTGTAATTCGCTACATGTAGCACAATTACTAGCTATATTAATTCCAATCCGAAAAATCATAGTCTAAAGATGGAATACTACTCACAGAATCATAATCTTTATGCAATGCCGAAAGTCCAGCAAACTCTAGCATAATAGAAAATTGTAGCAAAAACATCCTAGCTATAAAATTGATTGAATTTAATAACGTAACTAGTCCCATTAAAGACCATCTGATTGCTTGCTTAATTGAAAAGAATGCAATGGAGAAAATTGGAAATCCTGTGAGCAAACTAAGCAAACCATAACCTCCTTTTTTGGGTTCCAATGCGAAATGAAAACTGACATCATTGGGACCATCATGTCCATATCTATTATTGCTCCTTGAGGTCCCGTAAGTGTTTTTGACCAGATGAGTGTCAGTGATGCTTCTAGAAAAAAACATTACTTTCATGGCATGGCCAGAAAAAACAGCTGCATGAATAAGTTGCATACAATTTCGAACCTGGAGTGTTTAATCTTATTTTTCAAACTAAAGTCCAATGAATCATTCTCCTTTGCTATTGATGTGTGGATGAAAAACAAGATGAAAACAAAAAAACTGGAGGAGCACAACATTCTTCTACTAAACACATGGTAAAGTTGAAATCCTGATTGTGATTTGCATATGCGTGTGGTCGGCATAATTTATTGCACTGTGGTTTTTAAATGCGTTTCTAAATCCTATTTGATCAAGTATTTTCACTTGTTCTTAACTGGTAATCTTCCGTTGAAACGTACAATTAACTGTGCAGTGCGTGAAAATACTCCACTATTGTGTATGCACAGACTTTGATAACTACTGGTTAATTTTTTACACTTTGGTGTACTGTGGTAGTGGGTCTCATTCATATTGAAAATGAGAGTGCAGACTGAAGTCACTGACGACTAGAACTGCCATTTTTTGTACTACGTGCAATATTGCATGCATCAAAAAGGATGCAACACTATACAGATTGTTAAACTTTACTTTCTTCTCTGCTCCACAAATGAATGCTTGAAAAGACAAGTTGCCAAGACCGGTTTTCTGACCACGAAATTTACTATTTTAAACATGAATTCTTCTCACCTTATGATGAGTTAATTGATGTGATGCTTTAACTTTTTGTGTTTGTTTATTCACTTCCATCTAGAGTAGAAAGGTATTTTTTTCTTGATTTTTTTTCGTTTGTGTTAGAAACCAATTATTAAAAAATTGTTTGATGCATGGCAATTTCGAATAGAAAAACGAATTACATACAATGTCATGACTAGAACCTGATTTTGGTAATGCAATAAAGTGAAAGTTGTTTTTTGTCTGTGAATTTGGCATTCAATTTTGCATGTGTCGTCCGCAAGTGACGTATGTCAAATCGCTTTACAAAACCGATATTTGAGAAGGACGAAAGAGGTTTTGGACTCGAAGCAGGTACCTGAAGATTTCATGAATCACTATTTTGCAGTTTTTACTTTGGTACTTCCTGACTATTAGATTTAACCACTGTCTTTTATATTATATGAAGTTAGCTAATAGTAATGCCGGAAAATATTAAACTTTATTGTCTATTCACATTAACTTCCTCCACAAATGGATGATGTGTGGTATAAATGACTAAATTACTTTGTTGCAACACCCATAACTTGCCGGGCAATTAAATTGAATACACCTTTTGTATTAAAGCAGACTCTTTTTTGGTCTACATCGGAGAACCCAGCTTTCAAAATCTCTAGATCTGTATTGTGATTGGGTATGCATCCATCATACATCAAAGGCCAAATCCCAGATTTGCCAAGTATATGTTGACAAGTCCCGATAAAAGTTGATTCTCTATCCAGTACATGCTCCAAGTAATAAAATTTTCCTCCCTAAAAAATTTTTTATTTGACGACTTGATAAATTGATGTCAGGTTGAAATGACTGCTAAAAATCATACCGGTACGAGAACTCGTAAAATTTCTTGAAAAACTCTTTGCTGATTTTTTACACTGCACAAAACATGCGTGCCAATTACTGCATCGACACTTCGTGATTCAATAGATCTCATGTCTTCCGCACTTTCAACCGCAAATTTTTCCAAGATTGTGCTATTGTGCAATTGTGCTATACGTCATTGAAAAAGATGCCAGTGTGTAAACAAACTTAAATCTTTATAAAATTTCGCAGTCATTAAAAATTAGAATACTCTTAAAGAAATAAATCCCGAATGTATTCCACAATTTGTAGCATGTAATTGCATAGTCAAAAAATTTTACTTTTTCCATGCTTTCTTGAAAATATTTTTCCATGTAAGGGTTAGGATCCGTCGCTACTAACTTGGCATTGGAGGGATAAAACTCGACGTTGGTTCCTGTCATCACACAGAGCAATTAAAGTTCGATTTATTTATTTTTAAAGTAAGTCACATCTAAAAGTAACAGTACTCCTTAACTAAACTATGCGAGTACACACTTGCCTGTGCCAACCCCAAATTCCAACAGTCGAAAGCATCCGTCTTCTCTCAGCTCAGGAATATTAGATTTTGTTGATGGCAGTGGACTAAAAAGTTCACTTTTGAAATCCTTTGCAAGCTTCCTCAGTTCGGGTGCAATTTCAGCCATAAGTATTGCAAAATTCCTTTACAGAAAACAGAACGACAGAAATGCAAACAGGTTTTTCAGCATCCATATTTGTTAAAGAATATTGAATATATATTTTTTTAAATGGTTCAAAATTGAAAAAATACCGTTTCTTATCATTCTTATTGACAGCTTTTCGATACAACCAAATGCTTGAAATGATTGCCGTAGGTAGCCCAACACATTTTAAGATGGTCTGGTAGTCAATATTTTGAGGTATCACATTTTTTAATTCCAATTCCTTCCAACTCCAATTATACTCCATGATGTGTACAAGAGCTACGTTAAATTAAAAATGCATTAATTTTTAACAAGAAAAACAATTTTCTGTGACATGCCGAACAATGATGTTTCATTAATTACATCATGAGTTTCGCAGACTGTGCTTTCAAATTGGCACTAAATGGTTGAATGGTAATTGGCATAGAACGTATAGGTATATTGGTTTTCCTAAATGCTCAGCTTAAGTAACTACAGACTGACCCCATAGCCCTGCTGCTTTATTGGTGTAGTTAGTTTTTGCGCTGCATTGTATGATTCATTAATAAGTCAAAGTCAACCAAATTAATAATTGCAGAATCTTGGTCTCCCTTCGGTGACACTTCTTAACCTACTTGCTAGATAGTTGTTGTTTTGTTACTAATAATTTATGTGTTTTATAATTTACAACAACTTAACTAAAAACCTCAACATGCTGCAACAACAACCCATATTTTAATTGCTACAAAATCTGACAAATTATTTATTTTAAGCTTACTTAAAAAGTTTTTACATGTGTAACAAAGAATTGTATGTAAAGCAAGTCTACTGCGCAACTTAAACGCGCATACGGAAGACGCTAACCAACCAAGCCAACGCCGATCGACCAATCAAATCTTATTTGTTTACTTTTCGTCAGTTCATGTTAAATTCTGACGCCGAACTTTTAAATTGCATCGAATGGTGATGATAGCAATGTTTTGCTAAGGCTCAAATTTTAAACTCTATAAATTTGAAAACGGCGTAAACCACCAGCAATTATGTACTTGCTTTGTCTGTGCTGGAATTTTATGTACAGAAAGTTGTATTCTTGAATTCATTCAGAATAAATGTTCATTCTGAGCCTGAATTTTATCTATTGCTGAATTTAGAGGTGACATCGTGACATTGCCATAATTTTGCAACAGTTTTGACCAAATCGATGTTTTGCTTTAATTTAAAAGATAAATTTCTGCACAATAGTATACGTCAAATTTAACACATGTTTTTGTTCCTATACGCTGTTCATATTCGTATGAATTAGATATGAAATGATATGAAAGCTGAAGTATGGGAGTAAACTTTATTGCTAACTGTATAACTGTACACTACTGTGCTTTATATCATTTGCATTCCCGAGATTATCCCGACACATCGTTCTACTGCAGGCAGATACTGCGTTCACATGTATGGTATCAAGTTTCAAGTATGCTCGTATCAACATCAACAAAGATAAAGTCAGGCTATAAGGTCAATGGTTCATTCCTGTTTTTATTATGATTTAGTTGTGTAAAAACCAGCCAGTAAGTTGTTGAAACGCAGTTTTGTAAACACAAACTAAACTTACTAGACAGCCATGAGTCAATTTGGGAAATTTTTGCAAAGCAAAGCACAAGTCGGGAACCCATACTCTGGGGATGCATTTCTTCAGCGTCTTCTTCAAAGATTACTACCGTCACAGGTAAAATAAATATTAAAAAATATCGTGAAAAATGGAAAAGAATGTCATTCTCAAACATATCCACAGATCTTCTCTGCCGTAGACAAAGATCTGAGCCGGCTAGGTAACCGAGTTCAAACTGAAATCGAGCCATTAGGGTTGGAATGTGAAATTAATCCACCACAGTTGATGCAATATGACGCATGGGGTAAACGTGTGGATTTAGTTGGTACGCACTAAAACAAGAGCTAAGGTAAAAATCTTTTCAATGACACTGAGTTAATAAATTGCTTGCTTTTAAGTAACTTGTGATGCGTGGAGAAAACAAAAGGAAATTAGTGCGGAAGAAGGTATCGTGGCATTGGGATATGAGAGACCATATGATGAATTCAGTAGGATTTATCAATTCGCAAAATTATTTTTGTACGCACCTTCTTCTGGAGTGTATTCTTGTCCATTAGCGATGACTGATGGAGCTGCTAAAACTATACAAGTATTTTATCTTGAGCTCTAATAATATTTTGTGAAGTATCGGAAGTTTGTTTATTTTATTGGTTTATGCATTTTTTAGGCTTTGAAATTAAGCCAACATCAGGATATCTTCAAGCATTTAATATCGAGAGATCCAAAAACATTTTGGACAAGTGGACAATGGATGACAGAAAAAAAGGGTTACAATAATTTATACGACAAAAATAGTTTAAACTTTTGAAATAAACAGGTAGCACAGTGTTAATTTGAGATTAATTTAATAGGTGGATCTGATGTAGCAAACGGAACAGAAACTACAGCTGTAAAACAAAGCAATGGGAAATACAAGTTGTATGGCTACAAATGGTTTTCATCCGCTACTGATGCAGATATTGCATTAACGCTAGCACGCATTGTGGAATCAGATGGGACGACCACAGAAGTAAATATTTAAAACCAATTAGTTTGAATTGATAATTTATGGAATAATATTATCGCGAATATGTATTCATAATGATCCTCAGGGAAGTCAAGGACTTTCCATGTTTCTGGTAAAAACAAGAAATCCAAGTGAAAATGGATCGCAAGAGCTCAATAATATTCAAATTGTGAAGCTGAAAAACAAACTTGGGACTAGAGGTCTTCCAACGGCAGAATTAATTTTGGATGGAACGGAAGCAGATTTGGTTTCAGAACCAGGCAGAGGTGTAGCTTCTATTTCGCACATGTTGACCATTACAAGAATGTACAATACACTTGGTAGTGCTGTAGCTATGCGACGGTGTGTGAGGATTTTGGCAATATTACTTACTAATAAATGTTTACCTATCTCTCGTCAGTTACAGCGCATTGGTTGTCTTGCTTTACAGAGTAGTACTTCTTGCACGAGATTACAGCAAATCTAGAGAATGTTTTGGACAACCCATTGCGGATTATCCACTACATATGAATACAATCGCTGCTTTAGATTTACAAGCTAGAGGAGCTACTGCGGTCATTTTTGAAATGGCTAGGTCAATTGCTCTAACTTATAAGGAATTAGACGAAATTACTATGAAAAGAAGAAATTAGTCTTTAAATTCTGTATTTATTCAATTAGGTTACTTGGAATCACAGAGTGTGGCAAAGGAAGTCCAGAAGATGAACAATTTCTGAGGATTTTGACTCCTGTTGCCAAGTTATACACAGGTAAAAAGTGTGTACAAGTAGCATCTGAAGGGCTGGAGTGTTTTGGAGGTCAAGGATACATTGAGGACACGGGATTACCAGCAATTCTAAGGAATGCTCAAGTGACACCGATTTGGTATGTTGTATTATATTGATATTTTATGTGGGATTTACATTTGTAAGAAAAATTACAATGTTTATTGTATAACTATTGCAAATATCTACACTACATTTACGTAGGGAGGGGACAACCAACATTTTGTCAATGGATATGCTTCGGTCGCTAGCTAAATCAAAAGGCAAAGTTCTAGTTAACTTCGAAAATGTGATTAAATCTCGATTAGCAGCATCTTGTGATAAAGCGAAATCGCTATCTAACTCCAAAAATCTATTGGAGACTATCGAAAAGCTGCTTGATGAATTGAACGTATTGATGCAAGTTTTTCGTAAAGGTGAAGTTCCACAGACCATTTCTAGAGCTAGAGTACTAGCATTTTCCATCGCAGAAATCACGATCGGTAAGCAAATAAAATGATTATCCCCTCATTAAATCTAACCTGTAGTTTCTAAATGGCTCAAACTGCCAGTCTTAATACATGCTAACTAACACAAGGAGATAGACCAAATTGTGCTAATGACAAAATCACGAATATGAATATTTATATAATACTAATATGCTAGGTTGTCTTCTTTGCGAGCATGCGGTGAGTGAAGTTGGGACCGAAACAGATATGATCTCAGCAGTAAGATGGGTCTGCCGAATGCCGAGTTTGCAGAGTGAGATAAAAATTCATGACGAATGCACAGAGCCCGGCTCTACTGATGTTGTCTTTGATGGCTACAGTAATCAAGCAAAAAGTAAACTATGAACAATCATGAATACAAAAAAACGTGTTATATAATTATTTCCGGATAATAAACAGTTTCATTATATATTACAGCTTATAGCTCTCCTTATGGTCCACATTGTATATAGCTTAAAGTAAGGGTATGCAATACAATCTGGTCATCAACTAGTATCATTGGTTTCGAAAGTCAGTAGTTAGTTTTTTAAAACCCGAAGTATCTCAAAGGCAATGAATAGGAATCCACTACCAAATAAATCTCCCAAAGCCGTCAGGTATGGAATACTTGATGTGTCCGGATCCACTCGGCGTTTCCAGCATAAGTTTGTAAGAACTTTGCAAATGTACAATAGAAGCGCCACCTATAAAAATTATACGCAAGAGTATGCATGGAATTTAGAATAAGGAGGTGAAATATAAACAAAAGAACCAAATTCATACTATTCTTTTACCTGAATAAGTGCTGCACAAATAAAAGTTAATACGAACAGCGGACCGTAATTTGAATCCGAATTTTTACCATTTATAAAATGAGCTGCTGCGGTAAATATGAGGTGACCGGGAATTACCATGACTAGCAGTAACCGGGCAGACATTGAATGACAATCTGGATAAAATTAAATTCGTGTTAATTTTTTTTGTACTGGAAATTAAAATCAGCACCGAAATTGGATGCACAAGGTATTATGAAACATTATAACTCTACACAATAGAATAAAATTCACACCTGGCGAAGCAAAAACAGACCATGGAGATTCGCAAACTTTCCCATCATTAGGTAAAACTCCTTTTTCCGAGTCTTTGTGTAAAGCAGTGGAGA
>Ga0210040_10002635_pt1 | contig 25103 bp, 19 predicted proteins | sample CryGeyCG12114_NA_FD_185462 | JGI IMG/M metagenome (GOLD analysis project Ga0210040, IMG submission 185462) | Groundwater microbial communities from aquifer - Crystal Geyser CG19_WC_8/21/14_NA (SPAdes) (version 2) | ecosystem: Environmental > Aquatic > Deep subsurface > Groundwater | place: USA... | reverse complement strand
CCAGCAATATGGTGAGAAAGAAGATCATCACGCTGTATCGCTCGTTGAAGAAATAGAAGGTCAGAAACACAGCGACAGGAAGCAGGCCCAGTTTGAGTGCATGCGCATCGCCTGCAAGCCAGACGATCCCGATGCCTGCCAGGACGCCAAGCACCGTTCCGGCAATCCTGCGTAGTGTCTTGAGCAGCACTTCGCCTCGTGACTGCGTCCGGCTGAAAACAACAAAAACCGTAATTACGGCCCAGTACCATCGATCGTGAGAAAGCATCTCGCCGCCGATCATCGCCAAGATCGCAGCGCCAGCCGCTTGCGCGGCAATTCGGGTGTGCACGCGCAAGTGTTTCTGATCCTGCGTCTTGTCCTCCGGCCCATCTGCATCTGTCTCATTCGGATAGGACTGGTTTTGCCGGTCTGGAGGTTGCGAAAGGCGTTGAAGCGCCCGGTCCAGCGCGCAGATGGCCTGTTCTACCCGACCTGTGGGCGTTGGAAGGCTCGGATGCGCGCGGCGCCCGATCAGGTGATCGTGCAAGGCGTCGAGAGATGGCCGCGCCTTGCTGGCCTCGCCATCGTTCATGACGATCTGCCTGACGAGCCGCTCGGCTGCGGTCTCGACCTCGAACAGATGGAAGCCGAGATAGGAATTGTCGGCTTCCTGTCCGCTGGCTTCCAGATCGGCTCTGGCTCTGGTGATCGCCTCCCGCAACTTGCCAAGCTGACGCTGTATCGAGGATCGGTTCTGACCGGCTGAATCGTTCAGGATCTCCTCGAGAACAAGCGCGACTTCGCGTCGGATCGCCATCAGGACGTTCGGCAATTCGGCTGCGGGGCGGCGAGGAATGACGAAAGCTGGAACGAGGAAGGCCGAAACGGCGGCGACCCCGAGGCCGGCCATGTGCCAAGGCAGGGCGGCAAGCTCCGGCTGCAGGAACGCCCCGAAGAAGAAGCTCACAAAGGCGCCGAAGCCGGCAGCGGTCCAGGGGCTGCCCCAACGCCGGGCGTAGATCGCAGCAAAGATGAGGGCGGCGAACGAGCCATGGTTTAGCCAGCTCGTCTTTATCAGAGAAGATGCGGTGAAGGAGAGCGCCGCAGCCGCGGCTAGCACGGCGATGGACGCAAGTTGATCCCGCCGCTTGATGTTCTGAACAAGGACCGGGGCAAAGATGCTGATTGGAAAGCCCAAGGCCATCGTCATGATCGGTCGTCCGGTGACGCGGCCGACCAGCCAGATGCTCAGCAGGGTCAGGAGGAAGGATATCGTTGCCCGCGCTGCTCGCTTTAAGGCCTGACGCCCAGGATCGCTCGCTTCAAAACGAGCGCGAACACTGTCTAGAAAACGAACAGGGCGTGACGCCGCGCTCATGCGACGTCCTTTGGTTCACGCGACGAAATGCCTGGCCGACAAACTCGTCCCGGAGAGACTTGGTGCATGACTGACCGACGCGGGGCGACGTGTTCTATCATTTGCAGGTCGCTTGAATTTTGCAGCTTGCTCCTGACAAGTACCGGCCTCCCTGTATCGTACTAGGATGCCAAGCATGGCCCTTCTGATCGGTTCCCCAAACACGCGCAGGCCAACGGCGGCTGACTCGCCTGGCAATCGCCGCACCGATCCTGCCCGTAATGCACTCATTCGCGAACGGCTGGAGTGATCCCGGAAGAAACCGACGGGGTTCGCCGACGCTAGTTTTGGGCGGTATGGGCGGGCTGTCTGCTCGACGCCCGGCACCTGCTCACCGAAGTGTTGGCTGGGGCGGCAGGATACCCAGACAGGAATGATCCAAGCACTTGAAACGAAGGGTTTCTCCGTCTTGCCCGGCTGTGGTTCGCCACGGCAGGGTGCCACGGCAGGATACCACGACCATTGTGCGGCATTCAGAACGTCACTCGCAAGCACGGCACCTACTACTACCGACGCCTCATCCGTTTAGGCCGTGATAAGCCTTTCCGCCTACGGATGTCCCTGAGGACGACCAGCCGGAAACGTGCAGCCCTGCTCGCCCCGGCCTTGACGCTGATTTGCGAGAGGGTGGCGATGACGATGATGGCGGATCTCGCCCGCGACGGTTTGACGGCCGCGCAGCGTGCCGAGATCTTTCGCCGGCAGATGCTAGTTGAACGCGATCGCCTTGAGGCGATGCATGCCGGACTGCAAATCGTGCCGCCCGAGGACTACGCGGACATTGAGAAGGCGCTATCGCTACGCCTCGGCGCGGGTGAGCTGGCGGCGGCTGACGGGTAGTGAATGGCCAGATCGACGACTTCCTAGTAGGGCACACGGATCCCGATGACGACGATGCCCCGATCATGGTGCTGGCGTGGTCTGATCTCGCTGCCTCGATGGCCGTGGAAGGCGCGGACGAGGCAGCAGTCGCGCGCCTCGCAGATCTCGGACTTGAGCAATCCCAACTACGCGCGGTGATGGCCCGCAAGGTTGTCCACCAAGCACGGGCCGAGGTGCTTCGCGAGTTCCGCGAGGCCCTCGCCAACCCCGCTCTCGCATACCCGTCTGTCCCAGTTGCTCCGTTCGAACAGGCGGGCCCGCATCTCGCGGGATCGCCGCCCCCCGCTTCGCCTCAGCCTGTGCTCCGTGGACCTTATGCCACCATGACACCCATCGAGGCGGTGCAGAAATTCTTCGAGCACCATCCAGGCACCGGCGGCAAGACCGGCGACAGCCGCAGGAGGGACGGCACGGCTTGGACCCGGAAGACGCGCGAGCAGTTCAAGCTCCCCGCACTCCTGCTCGAAGAGGTGATGGGAGGCAGACCACTGGCGACGATCACCCATGATGACTTGGTGGAACTCAACGACTGCTTCGAGAAGCTTCACGGGCCGTCATTTCGCAAGTCGCCCAAGCACCGCGAGATGACGATCTGGGAAATCATCGACGAAACGGAAGCGAAGATCGTTGAAGGTGAGAAAGCAGCCGCCCGGGAAGCTAAGCGGAACGCGAAGAGCGGCTCGACCAAGTCTGAGCCGATCAAGCGGCTGACCCGCGACGATCTTGGGCTGGGTATTGCCACAACCAACCGGCACTGGGGCTTCCTGCGCCAGCTCACTGATTGGTTTCACCGTCACCAGCCGTTGGCCGAGCTCGACTACAGCGCGTTCATCATGAACGACACGCGAAACCCTCGCGATCTTAGACCTGCCTATACGGCCGAGCAGGGTGAATTTCTCTTCCACTTACCACCTTGGACAGGCGCGAGCTCGACCGAGAAGCGGATGAAGCCGGGCGACCTGATCATCCACGATTCCTGGTATTGGGTGCCGTTGATCGGTTGGTATGCCGGGATGCGTCGTGACGAGATATGCGGCCTCCATCTCGACGAGATTGAGTGCATCGATGGCGATTGGCAGTTCGTGGTGCGACCCAACGCGACCAGAAGGGTCAAGACCGTTCAGTCGGTCAGACGGCTCCCCTTCGCCGACGAACTAGAAAGACTTGGACTGCCCCGCTACGTCGGCGCGTTGCGTGAGGCCGGCGAAACTATGCTGTTTCCTGAACTCGTGCCGGAGAGCGGCAAGGGAACTTTGGGGGGGACGGTTTCTACAAGCTCCGCTGGACCAAGATTGCGAAAGCTCTTCCGTTCCTCGAACCGGGCCAAGCCATTCATTCCTTCCTACACACAGCAATCGACGGGATGAAGGTAGGCAACGTCTCTTCCGAGATCAGGGCGGACTTCGGTGGCCAAGCCCTGTCGTCTCAAACCGAGGGCCGGTATTCGAAGGTGCACCTGGAACTCATTCGCGAAGCCATCAAAGCGATTCCGAATGTAACTGGCCACCTGAATACCGCTCCAATTAGGCTGCTTCCGGCACGCCTTCGAGCCCCCCGAAAGGCACGTAACCGAACGGTGTTCAAAGGATAATCTGGCCGCTTTCGCCCTCTTCGGACGCTTTCTTGACTAGCCGCTATTCGCCCGAAAAACAGACAGTGCCGATTTGTCGCCGGTTCGGCCAGGGTGGGCTTCTGCACACTTGCGGAGTGAGAGTTGCGACTCTGAAATTCTACTTCCGGTCCACACTTGCTGGAGGCTTAGAGCCTCGCTTGCATGCGCTTCATCATATCTCATGATTGCCGGCCTGGTGGGCAAGCATTGCTCGAATGAACATCACCGCGACAAAGATATAATTTCGCCCTGTTTGCGCGGATATAATCCACGGGGAGCCTATATCGGCATCAGCCCCGTGATCGGCCGCATTGCGGACGTGGCCAACATATTTGCAGACATTGAGCAGCTTGGGCGGAAAGTGCCCGGCCTGCACCAAACGATCCATCTTCGCGTTGACACCGTTAGCCCCACCGATGTTGGTCCCGTTACCGGCTGCGACAGCGACCAGAAAGTTCTCAACTGCAATTCCGGCTTGCAAGACGGCTTCACGTCCATTGCTGGCGGCTGCATGCCGAAGCCCGGCAACGAGGGGCAAGAGCACATGATCGTGATCAACCTGTCCCGCGGCAGTTCCGAGTTCCTGTCTGATCGTTAGTGTCGCCTCCGCTACGTCGCGGCTTCCGGCCGATAGTTCATCCAGCAGAGAGGTCAGCCCACGCGCATCGCGTTCATAGGTATTGCCTTGTCCAGCAGTAAGTGCTCCGCTGTATGTCGCTAAGCTAAGCAAGGTTTCCTTGATCTGCTCTCGGTGTCCATCGAGATCAAGTTTGACCCGTGTGCGCTGAGCCGCATCGGAGACATTGCTGGTTGCTTCTAGTTCCTCACGAAACACGATGAATGGGTCATAAGATTCGATAGTCACCCGCAGAATAGCCGCTTTTTCTTTGTCCTGTGGGGTGCGCAGGAAACGACATAGAGGATTATTAGTTGAAAATTGACCTGCATGCTCGGAAAGCAAGCCTAGATCCGCTGCAAGCTTGAGGGCACTATCTGCAGTTGGCTGAAGCAGGTCTGTGAACGCTGCGATCGCCGCTGCATCACTCTCGCCTAGCGAAACGACCGCTTCGGTGACGATGATCACTTGCTCGGCAGTTGCCTGGTAGAAAGGACGGGCCAACGGCTAATCCTCGCGGGCCTCGTTCATCTCTCGACTTGAGAAATCATCCACTACCTTTCGCAGCTTAGGGCCAAGAGTGTCCAAGTCCTTCGCTTCGCAGCGGACTTCAATCCTTATCGAAATGGACAGCGGTGAATCGGTGTCAATCCTCGCCTCCATGGACCGAACACTAGTTGCCGTTGGGATCTTCTCCGGAACGGTCGCTTCGGAGGCCACCCGTGTGACAGGAGAACTAACAACAAGCTTTCCATCTTCTTCTGCAAGATGCCCGGACCGCTTTAATAGTTCGATCACCGCCCCTGTCCCCGTCGTGGTCGAACCGGTCTTTGACAGGCCCGCACTGTAGGCGATGTGTGAGCGTAGCGCCGATGCATCCATACCCTTGCGGATTCTGACGGCGGCCAACACGTTCTTCAGGAACTCGTTGTCGGCCACAATGTCGGCGAGGATGGCTTCCACCTCCTCGGCCATGTTGTGCATCAATGCGAAGCCTAGCTTCGAGCCCACTTCTGTCGGGGCTTTATTCTTGCCACCCTCCAAAAGACCGATTGAGAGCAGGAATCCTACGTTCTTGCTGATTGCTGTAGTGTGCATCCCGGTGTTTTTGGCGATGTCAGATAACGACGCCGACTTTTTAACACTGGCGTAGCCTTGGATGACCTTGAATACCTCCTCCAGAGACGAGGCGGGAAGTTTGAAGCTGCTATCCTTAGTATCTGCCGTAGCCATCAACATCCTCCAGACTGGACACGAGCGTATATAGATTCGGGTGGAGCGCAACATGCGGTGACGTCTTGGCCTTTGCGCTTGTCACCCGGGGATTGGCGAAGGTGATTGCGCTACTCCTCGGAGGTCGAGCCGCGCGACATTAGGATCAGCTTAGGGCGTTTCACCGGGGCTTTCTGGATTGGCGACGCGTCAGGGCGTCGGCGCAGGGCGCGCTCGACGATTACCGGCAATTCGCGATGTTCACGGCGGCTGCGCAATGCCGCGGACGGAGCGTTCTCAACCCCTGAGCCGGGTGGCGGCAATGCCGGCAGTTCTGCCGGCTGGTCTCGCAGTCGTGGGGGAGCATCCTCCTCCTCCCACTCGCTACGACGTCGGGACGCAATTGCCGCTTCAACGCTACGGCGGGAGATCCTTGGGCTCAAAATCTTCGTCTCAGAAGACGCGACCTCTACCGGCGGGCACAGAATCGTCGAGAGCGGGAAGAAAAGGTGGCGCAAATACTGAATCCGCTTCCATCGAGGGCGCTTACCTTTGGCTTTTGCTTTTACCAAAGCCCGGATTATTGCGCTCACCTCACGTCCGTCGGCGAGCTGAATTCCCATCACGGCGTTGTTCGATTCTACACAGGCCGACTGTGGATTATAAAAGGCGTAGAGAGGGATAGTCGGAATGCTCTCGTGTGCCGAGGACCGGATTAGAGTCGACGCCTGACCGCCAGTTCCATGTGGATGATCAAGTTCGCGATAGGACCCCCACTGCCAGTTTTTGGCGTGTGGGATCAGGCGCTTCGCCTGGACGCGATACTGGATCCTGTCACCTGTGGCCGGCTCAAGTAGCAAGATGTCGAAGTCGCCACCTGTCTTCACCTCAGGTGGCACCAGCACAGTGGCGTCATCACCTCCGATCTTAAGAAGCGATGCAAATGTCCGTGACGCTATCTTCGCGAAATCGGCGGCCGATTCTTGTCTCCAGTTCCAAAAAGTCCGCAGCCATGGAGGGAATGCGGTCGGCTAAGTCGCATCCGGATGAAAAAAGGGGTGTCATGACCTGACCTAAGTTTTCGGCCTGTTCGGGATGTCGAACGACTCACTAGAGCAGCACCCGCTGTTAGCAACGTGGATGCAGAACGTTGCCTGTCGCTGAATGTCTGCTTTACCGTGACTCAGCTTTGCAAGCGGGCGGCCATGAACGGGCACCACAAGACGTTAAAACAGCTTGTTAAGTAAACCGGGCTCGCTCGCTTTCAAACGTTCCAACATAGTATTTACGTAGAACATGTCTGGCGATGCCACCGACGGCAGAACAACCACTAAGTAGTCAGGCTGATCGATGTTCAAGGTAAATGTCACTAGCCCCACGCCATGGATGCTGCAAAGAGATTTCAGGCGATTCATATCGTCGCTGCTGGTGCTGTTCGGCACGACGATGTAACTTTTGTGGCTGAACAACCGATAGGCGACGGCCTGACCAAAGGCGACAACCGGTTGTCCAGGGACGGCTTTGATCTCGGCAGTCACGATCTGGGGTTCGAACTTGAAAATGTCTTGAGCACGGGGCTTTAGGACGCCGATGACGTCAGGCGTCCCCCACTTTCCGCCGAAGCTACTTCCGCCCAAAGCCATGGCGACGGTCGCCTCGTCATTTTCTTCAAGCCATTCGGCGAAGCTCGCGTAGAAATCCTGTTCGGTTATCGCTTTCGGCCCGTTCGCTTTAACCTGCAGCGATGCAGTCGCAGCGTCTTCTTCTTGAGCATCGCTGGATTGGGCCACAACGTATTTTTCAAGCTGGTAAGTGCCGCGCGCGACCTTGATAATCTGGTCGTCCGACTGGAACAGCACTTGGATCGCACCGTGAATGCTATTCGGCGGTGTATCCGGCGCTTCGCTTTGAATGCGCTTTAGCAGCTCGCCCCAGCGTATGCCCCCCTCTTCCTGCTCAAGGATATCAAGTGCACGCGCATGGATTTGCTTTCGATTGAGCTTCATGCCCCCCCTCCGATTTTTCTGCTGAGACGCGCGCGAAAATCCTGGTTCTTGGCGCGCTCGGCCATCCAGAAGATGACCTGCCCCCTGCTAATCTCCTCCAGCCTCGCGCCGATGTTAGCTTTTTCCGCGGTGTCCTCGCTATCTGCGAGATGGGCACCCTTGTATTCCAGGACCAGCAAGCGGCCATCGGTCAGCTCGGCGACAAAATCTGGGTAGAACCTGTCTGTCGAAGTCGGCAGCCAGTAGGCGTTGGCCCCGCGCACGATGTTCCGCACCCAATGCTTCACCATAGGGTGGTCATCGAGCGTAATGGCGCACTGGTATTCCTCGCCGGCGTCTTTCAGGTCGTCCGGGCGCGGGTAAAAATGCTTCTGCCACTTGTAGCGGCCAGCGTAGGGCTTTGGCGGGAAGTATCTGCCCTCCGCAAAGGTGAAGCCATTCTCGCCCAGCCCTAGCGATGGCGTGATCTCCCCGAGCAGCAGCTGCATACCTGCTTGCCCAGCCTCGGCCCGGAGACACTTTACGCGCGCCGCGATTGCCCGCCGGAGGACGTCCTTCGCCCTGACGAGCGCTGCAAGAGAAAAGCCCAACTTGTCGACCAAGCGGACAACGACCTGACGGCAATACTCGAGGAACACCGGCTGCGATATGTCGGTCTGCCGGGTCATCCAATCCAACCAGCGAGACAGATCGGCAGCCGTCCAGGCGGTTTCGTCCTGGAGCTGGAGCATCAGCTGCGATGCGTCCCGGCTAATCCGCACCTGCCCGTCATCTACGTCGACAACAACGGTGTCAGGCGTCTCGTTGATGGCGAAGCCCGGCAGGTCCGGATCGACACCTTCGAGAGACCAGCCCGCAAGATCGAGCAACGTCGTCGGCTCCACCAAGTCTAGTTCGCCGAACTGCTCAAGCACCAAGCCCGGCACCGTGAAGCTCTCGCCCCTCTGGGAAGGGCTGGCCGCTGCCTGCCTTCGCTCCACGTGAGCGGCGATGGCAGGGCGTGGGTCCTCGTCTCCGGCCAGCGGCGCCAGCATTTCTCCGATCTGGTCGAGCACTTCATCGCTCGCCTCGGGATTGATAACGACCGAAACACCCTCTCCCTCACTTATGATAGTGATGGCATCGCGCAGGGGCTGGGGCATGGCCGCGAGGTTGGGGCGCGCTTGCAGGGTCACGGGGGGTAGGGGCGAACGAGCGGGCAGGGGAAGAACTGCTGCTGCCGCGTCCGATGCCTGCTGCGCGATGATCTCATCGCGTGCGGTCCGCTCATCGAACCCCATTGCAACGAGCGTGTCCTTGAGCTTGTTTGCGGCGGCGTGAAAGCCAACACCGGTCACATGGGCATAGGCCCGGTTCAGTTCCTCGACCGGCCGCCGCTGCGCAAAAGGCATTCGAAGGACACGGCCGAGCAGCTGCTCCACAGCAGTGGCCGACTGAATGTTGGCGACTGAGCAGAACACGTAGGCAAAGGAACAGTCCCAGCCCTCGCGCAGCGCCTCTACCGTTATGACATGCTCGATGAGGCAGTCCTCGGCGAAGAGGTCGATCCCATCGAGTTCCCGCTGGTCGCCGGTGGCAATGGCGATGGCCTCATCCGCGATGCCATGCTCAATCAGCTTGGCTTTCACCACGTCCACGGTGGCCTCTGCTCCCTCGGTCCTCGCCTGCGCCTGATAAAGCACGATCGGACGGATCGGCTCCTTCGCTTCGGTCGCAATTCGGTCGAGCCCTGCGCGTTGCTGCAGGGCATGGACGACAGCCGATTCCCAGCCCGAGTGTTGAGTCAGGTGGATCGGGAGCTTGATCATGTGCTCCGCCTTCAACTCGTCAGCGGTCGCAGAGACGATCACGTTTGAGCGGACGGGCGTGGCGGTGAACTCAATGATGGCGGAGGGGTCGAGCCGGGCGCCGGTCTCTTCGGAGAGGCCGGTGACGAAGTTGTGGGCTTCGTCCACAATCATCACAGGCCGCACCAGCCGCATGACATTGGCGAAGGACCAGCTGATTTCACCTGGCCGCGGGTTCTCTCGGGTGCGCTCGCCTTCCGGATTGCGCATCAGTCCCTCGGGCAGTGCGCGGCCCTTGAAGAAGCCCTCGAAATGTTCGTCGTCTTTGTAGACGTTGCGCTGCGCAGCCTGCGCGACGCGAAAGGACTGGAGGGTGGCGACGAAGACATGGGCCGCGCTCGCCAGATCCTGCGGCGTAATCTGCCGCCGCTCCTCGATGCCGAGCACCCGGACATTGCCTCCGAAGGCGGTTTCCAGAGCGGCCCGATAGGGATGGCCGGGCGTCTTCATCGCATCAAGCGTCTGTTCTCCGATCTTTGCCGAAGGCACTAACCATAGGGCGACGGGATATTGCGGCCCGTCAATCCGGTGGCGATGCGCTACGCCGACGGCATGCGCGCCGAGCAGCGTCTTGCCCCCGCCGGTCGGCAGGCGAAGGCAGCAATAGGGAACGCGCGGCAACGTGCTCAGAGGTTCGTAGGCCGAAGCGTAGAACCCCGGTTCTCCGATCTGGCACGCGATATTGTAGGCGACCGAATGCGGCTTTGTGACTGCTTCCGACAGGAATGTCTCTAGAGCGTCGAGCGCGCGCTCCTGATACTTCTTGAGCTGCATCACCGCGCCTTCACGTCATAGGGAATCTGCTTGAAGGTGACGCCCGCGGCCTTCAGCCGCGCAGGCGACATCCGACAGGCCTCGCCGTAGATCACCCACTGGCCTGTGTGGTTCGGCAATTCTGCGGCCAGGGAGGCGAACAGCGGCGCTGTCAGCACGTTTCCTCCCGCTGGGCTGCGGTCACCTAGGATGCCGTTGTAAAGCAGTGCATAGGCCCTGCCGTTATGCACTCCCAACACGGGTGAGCGAGCGTTGCCGGCGCGCGGAGCGGGGTGCCCCGTTTCGGCGAACCAGGTATGCGCGGCGAGGGCCCGGAAGTCGATGTCCGGGTCGATCCGGCCGGTCGCATCGAAGGCGGGCGGTCCGAGGCGGTAGAAGCGATATCCTCCTCCACCCTTCCATTCGACTGCTTCGGAAATGCCACCCTGATCGCCACCAATCACCTTGTCGAGCCGCGGCTTACAATGCGTCTCGGCATGCTCACCCATTTCGATCCCGATCCACTTGCGACCCATTTTGTGGGCGACGGCAGCCGTGGTGCCGGAGCCGAGGAAGCTATCGAGCACAAGGTCACCCGGACTGGTTGCGATCTGCAGAATGCGCTGCATGAGGCGTTCCGGCTTTGGAGTTCCGAAACTCACGCCGGCACCGAAAAGCGCATTCGCCTCCTTCTTGCTTTCGTCAGTGTGGCCAACCTCTTCGTGCGGCCACCAAGTCCATGGAACGAGTCCCTCAACCTCCGAAAGGAAACGAATTACGCTTGGCTGGCCATTACCATCCCGTCCCCAATAAATGCGCCCTTCCGCCTTCAACTTAAGAAATTCACTTTGCACCATGGACCAGCAGCGGCCTTCAGGCGGAACGTGAACCTTGCCGTTTTCGGCAACGATCTCATACATCTGGTTGGGCCGATATCCTTGCGCGGTCATCGGTAGGCCACGCCAGCGCTTAGCTGGATCAGTTTCGTTGGGATTATCGAGGCTTCGGTAAATCTTGGCCTGCTTCTCGTCTAACGGGAGGCGATTGCGCCTCGTCTTAAACCCGTCAGGATCTTTGGCGTAGACCATTATATACTCGTGGACGTCTCCAATCGCCCCTCGATTCTCCCGGGAATACCTCTTCTGCCAGATTGGGCTTGCCACAAAGCTTTTGCGCCCAAACACCTCGTCCATGATGACCTTAAGGTAGTGCCCCTCATTGTCGTCGATGGACACCCAAATGCTGCCGTCCTCAGCCAACAGTTCGCGCAGCAACATCAGCCGGGGGTAGATCATCGCCAGCCACTGCGTATGTTCGAGATTGTCGTTGTAATGCTCGAATGCACTGCGCGTGTTGTAGGGCGGATCGATGTAGATGCACTTCACTTGTCCGGCATAGAACGGCAGCAGGGCTTTCAGCGCATCGAGGTTGTCGCCCTGGATCAGCATGTTCGCCGGGTCGGTGTCGCCGCCGTCCAATTCCGGCGCAGCTTTCAGCATCCGGTATGGCACCTTCGCCGCAGCAAGGATGTCTTCGCTGCGGCTCATCCAGTCGAGTATCGGCAAAATTCACCCCCGGTTTCGGCTGCTCGATAGCGTCTCCACCTGCGGATCGCCAGTTTCGGGCGGACAGTTTCGCCGCTCTGGGTGAGGCCTCCTCACCAGACGGGATGGCCATAATCCCGTCTGGTGGGCAGGTAGTCTAAGCAGCGCGAGAGAATGCTTGTGCCCAAGCTTGCTCCAACTCGGCAGCATAGTGGAGCAGCTCCGCTCTGCGAGCGTGGTCCGGACGTCGGCGCAAGAAGCCGGCAATTAGGCCAATGGCTGCAGGTTCGAACGGCAGGCCATTGGTTCCCTGCGCCACAAGCCATCCTGTCTTCGCCAATGCCAAGAGCAGGCAATCAAGCTCCACATGGTCGCGCAGCTCCTGCCAGTCTTCGGAAGTGGCTGGACGACTGACCCCAGGCTTCGCGGCCACCAGTTCGACCGGAACATTCATGCGCAGGAGCAGCTGACTCAGGTGGGTCCAGGTCTTTCCGCCGCCCTTCAGCATCAGGCCCAGATCGAGATGCGGTCGCGGCCCTTTCCTGCCCGGCTGATCGATCAGCTGTGGTGGCAGTGCGACGCCGTGGGCAATGCTGGCAAGCAGAAGCACCGGGATATCAGTCGCCAACCCGCCAAAGGTAAGGACTGGGGTATCAGCCCGAGCTCGCAGATAGTCGAACATGCGCCCGACGACGGCTTCCTCGTCGCCCCAGTCGTGCTCCGTCCATGATGTAAGAGCACCGGTTTCGACACGCCCCTCGTCATCGATCGAGAACTCCAGCACCGATGCTGCCATGATCCGTTTGACGGCGGTCGCCCGGAAGTCGGACTTGCGGTCCATCGCGCGGTGGGCTTCGTAAAGGTGCTCGTCCCAGAACATTTCAGTATCGAGCGCCAGGTAGGTCTTTGTTGCCATTGTCTGTTTTCCTTTCTCTCAGCAGTTGGCGATTTCCTACCTTCAGAAAGGAACTGGCCGAGCGCGCTGCAGCGCGCGCCAGGCCTCCCAAGCTGACGTGAAGAATACTTGGTCGCTGCGTCGGCACAGGCTGTGGAGGTAGCTCAACCATACGCACTGCGCTTCATCCGCGGCCCGGCGGGCGCGGGCGACAACAGACGAACCGCGACTGGCACGCTGGATCGAAAAGGCTGCGCCGGCTGCATCGAGCGTGTCGTCACGACATTCGAGCGGCAGCAGATGGAGGTCTGGGCGGAGCCGTTGTAGCAATTGCAGATCGCCGGGCGGCAAAGGATCGCCCGCGGCAAGGCTTGGGCGAATATAGCGTTCCAGTATTCGAGGCGCGAGCGTGATGAGCGTCGCGCCTTCTGGAATGCGTGCGGCGGTGCCCTCGAGAATTTCCGAGCGCGTTGTCTCCGGGCCGAAGCCATGGTGGTCGAGCGTGAAGCGCGCACCCTCTTCACCGCAATGGGTGACGTGAAACAGCGCGACGTTACGGACAGTAGAACGGTGGCTGAACTCACTGCGGTCACGGATGATGACGAGTGAGGTCAACATGTGCGGATGACACATGGCGGTATCGGTCATGTTTGATTCCCCTTTGTTTGAAGCAAAGCAGGCGGCGCTCCGCGTGGGCGCCGCCTGCTTGGTTGTGGTTGAAGATGCGGGGAGGATCAGGCTGCCATGGAGGCGGCGGAGGCCTGTGCCTTTCCCCCGGAGACTTATCTCACCTGTTGCCCGCCGAGACTTCCCGACCGCGACGCGGGTGCCCAGGTGCGTTCGGCGCGATAGCGCTCGGACGCGGGAAGCGGCACGATCACCGGTCGCATGCCTATCGTGCGCTTGTACCAGTCGTACTCATCACGGAAGTCGGTCTGCCGGACGTGCTTGTGCCAGAGCCTGTGGGTCCGTTCCGCGGCCCAGCGGTAGCGCTGTTCTCGCAGGTCCGTGCGATAGCCGTATGCTGCGTTCGCTGCCTCGAACCGCCAGGCGGGCGCGTCCATGCCGGCCATCACCTTGGCCGCGACGCTCTCGCCGTCGTTGCAAACGTGGTCGAGCAATTCGATTAGAGCAAGGACATCGTCCTGTGCCCGGTGGGCAGAGGGGTTGTAGCATCCGGCCTGCATCAGCAGGTAACCCTGCGGCCCCGGCTCAAAGCCGAGCTGGCGCCATCGCACATCACGCCAAACGCACCCCCACGGCAGTGGCCGCAACTCCGGCAGTAACTTTTCGACATGGGGCCGATCGAAGCCGGCGTTGAACGCAACCACACCATCACAGGTCTCGATAAATTGGATTAGCGGTTGGCGGGCGATCTCCTTGCCCGCGAGATCGGCGTCGGTCAGTCCTGTAAGCTCCCGGATTTCGCGGGAGAGGGGTTGGCCGGGATCGCGCACGCCAGTGCCTATCGATTCAACGCCAACTATCCGCCCGGCACCGTTCACAAGAACAATGGCGGCGCAGATTTCGATAACCAAGTGGCGGTCGACGTCGATACCCGTGGTTTCTACATCGATCACACAGAGCCGTCGCACGCTGTCATCATCAGGTGCGGACCGCGGCCAGTCGTTGCGACTGCGGGTGGGACGAATTACACGCTGCGGGTTGCGAGCAGGCGCGTTGCTGCCGGTATCATCCGGCTGCTGTTGTAAGCTGTTCATGTGTGGCCTCGTGTCAGAGGCCGGACGAAGGAATTTTTCCTTCTACCCACCGACCTCCTGCAACTAGGTTGCGATAAGGCCTTTCCGATGTGGGTTGCACGGAGGGGTGCAGGGACACTTAACCGTTACTGCCTGTTTGGCAGTATCGGGAAAATCGTCTATAATAGCGTCCATGGATCCCGCCGGCGGAAAAACTAAGCATGACGAAGGCACTTCGGTGTCGCTTTCGCGCGATGCGATCGCGGCGATCGGGATCGTTCTCGCTGCTGTGGCCGGATCTCTGCAGCATGTACGTGATCTGCGCTCTCGAAAGGTTTTTGCTTTCCGGCTGGTGGAGTCCGGAATTCTTTCGGCGCTGTTAAGTATAGCGGTGCTGGCTGTGCGGCTGATGCAGCGCACCAGATCGCAAGCCGCTGCGGCTGCCCAATCCACCGCGCTCGGTCATCTACGCCGACCGCCGCAAAGCTGCGCGGCGCCCTAATTACACTTTCTGGCTGAGCCTGCGCGCCCGCTGAACTGGCGGGAACGCACATCTGTATGCGCAGCTGGAGGAGCCCGTTGGCAGCGAGCCAAGGCATTTTCGCAGGTCTCGCAGCTTTCGCAGGTTTCGCACCTCTCGCAGGTCCCCAGCTCGCGGCTAGCGAGTATGATTTCATGAAGAAAAGTAAGGATTGGGTCCGCCAGGAGGATTTGGACAAGAAGCTAGAGGCGCTTGTCGAACACCTCGGGGAAATTCTCGAAAGTATGACGATCTGCGAAGTCGCCCAGCGACTTGGGGTCGAGGCGAACGGGGAGTTCTACAGGAAGTTCCGTGACTGGAAGCTGCGCCAGGAGGGCGTGGCCCAAGCGCCCGCGATCGGAATGCCATCTGACGCGAAAGCTCAACTTCGGTCAGCCCTCGACCGAATGGCCGATCAGGTGATGGACATCGCCGGGGCGACGATCCTCCGGGTCGGAGGGGATTACGCAAGAACGGCAGAGCTTCGCGTGATCGACGCGGAACGGCGCGTTGCCGCAGCCGAAGCCCGGGAGGAGTACCTTCTCGGTAAATGGACAGAAACCGAGACCAAGCTCGACTTCGCACTGGAAAGGGCTGATCTCGCCGAAGCAGAAGTAGGCAAGCTGACTCGTGAGATAGACTGGCTGTATGGCCGCCTCGAGGAACGGGGCGCCGTGCGCGAGGAGCTGCGACGCGAAAGGGTGTCGGAGGGAACACCAGCCGAGATGACCGGTCGTCCGCAGGCTGCGCGGGTAGAACCGGCCGCCCTCGACCGCGGCATTCCTCGTAACGAAGCCACGAGCGGGCCCGGCGCAAGCAGCAGCCTCTTGGGGACCCGGCGCGAGGCACCCACAGCCGAACCGAACCCGAGAGGGCCGAGAGGTCCCGAACAGCCGTCGACCAACGAGGCTGATGGCCAACAGGTCCGTCAAGCGGAGTTGTCGCTCGTCGAGAAGGTCAACGCTGAGAAAGCGGAGGCCAACAATGACGAAAACGGCTGAAGGGTTCGGCGCGCACGATAGCCTCACCGGCTATCGTGCGCCCGCGGCTTTTCCCGGGCCGGAAAAGCCACGCCCCGCAGCGGCCAGCGGAGGGGCGTTGGGGGTCCAGGGGCACTCCCTTGGCGCGCACCATAGCCCCACCGGCTGTGGTGCGCGTGCGGCTTTTCCGAGGCAGGAAAAGCCACGGCCCGCAGCGGTCAGCGGAGGGACGTCGGGGGTCCATGGGCTCTCCCCTGGCACGCCTTTTTTGCCGCAGGCAAAAAAGCATAGCGTGTTATGCTTTTTTTTGAGGCTCCGTCTGCTGGTCGGGAGGGGCGCGTGAAAAGCCCCGTTGCCGGCAAGGCTGGCTCAATCCGCCTCATGCACCTGACGCCATCACTTCTCGTGCTTGCGGAGAAACACGGCAAGCGGCTGGACGAACGATCTCAGCTTCGCAGGATCAACGATCAGCCACCGCTCACGACAACCGGGCTCGACCTGGTTGAACTGTTCGAAGAGCACATCAAGGGTGCGATGCTGCATGGTGGCAAAAAGCGCGCGACCCATATCAACCTCCAATTCCCCAAGGATCTCGTCGATGGCGAGGACCCGGAGTACATGCTGGGTCATGCTCGTGGGTTCATCGAAGCCGTCTTCGGGCATGAGGCAATCTTCGCGGATCGTGTCGATCGAGACGAGAGAGGTCGCCACAACGTCGACGTGTTTGTCGCGCCCAAGTATATCAAGCAGAACAAGAGTGGCCCGAAGGTCGCGATTTCAACGAGCCGGGACCTGAAGGAACTCGCAAGGGCCTACTACCCGACTCTGTTTGAGGACGAGAAGGACGAGAAGAAGAAATAGGACACCAGGCCGACCGTCAGTGGAAGCGCGCTGCAGGACGCCCTCTTGGATTACTTCAAATACGTGATGGAGCTTCCAGGGGTCGAGCGCGGGTCATTCAAGCTCGTGTCGGGTGACGACTGGAAGCAGGCCGAGCAGCTGCGTCTTAATGAACTCAAGGAAAAGATCGCGCGAGCGGAGTCAGGCGAAATGGCCGCCGCCACCCGGGAAAGCGAAGCGGGCGCTATTCGTGAGCAAGCAAAGTCGGAGCTTGGCGAGGTCCAGCGTGCGCTCCGCGAGCTTGAGGCCCTCCGGGCCAAAGCCGAAGAGGAAGCAAACCGCATCAAGCGCCAAGCGCAGCAGGACCGTCTCGCTGCCGCGTCGGAGCGAGCCGACGCGGAACGGCAAAGCCACGAGCAGCACGCCAGCCAGTTGGATGAGGTCGCCAGAATGCGCACCGCCGCTAAGGCCGAGTTCGATGCCGCGGAGCGTCACCGGCTCGAGCTTGAGGATGCGCTCGCCTGTGCGGCCGAAGCCCGCCAGAGAGGTGCTGAAGACGCGGCTGCAGCAATCCAGTCACTTCGCCAGGCAGAGGTCAAGCACGCTGCGGCTGTTGCCGAGCAAAAGAAGCTCGAGGATGCTCAAAGAGAGTTCGCGAAGAGCCGTGAGGTTCACGAAAAGCAACTCGCCCTGCTTGCCCGCGCCACCGATGAAGAGGCGGGCCTCGACCTTCGCTTGGCGGGCGAGGTGTTTACAATGAAGCGCACGCCAATGAGCGAGGCGGAGCGCGAGAGCTATGCCAAGCCTTGGCTCAAGGCTTTGATCTCGATGGCGCGTCGCCTGGCGGTCGCCCTGGATCGGGTTCGCGATTTCGCGCGCCGTTTGGTTGAGCGCGAGCGCAAGGTCGAGGATCGCGAATTCGCGGCCGCAAGCGGCGCAGCTCAGCTCAAAAAGGACCGTGCAGACCTGGAAGCCAAGCGTGCGACGCACGAGGCTGCGGTCCGCAATTTCGAATCGAGCCGCTTGAAACTGGAAGCGGATCAAGAAAGCGCCGCAAGAACGGCTGCGGAAGCGGCCAAGGCGTTGGAGAACGCGAAGAGGGAGAAGGTGAGCGCCAAGGCGGCCTCTACCATTCAATATCTATGGACCGTCGCCATGGAAGATCTCGAAGGTGTCGCCGAAGATGTCGAGATAACCAAGGAAGGCAAGATCGGCCTTAATCCGCGCGTTGCGAAGGATTTCCCGCCAGAGGTCGAGAAGTTCTTCACGGAAAACCAGCCACCGGAGTGGGCGAAAACTTTCGTGACTCAGCGTCATCAGTTAGCGAAAGCACTCAAGGACGCTGAGGCCAATCAGACGAAGGTATCTTCTGCCGCTAAACAGCTTTCCGAAATCGTGGCGAAAGCTGGCGCGGCTCTCACACCGGAGCAGCAGTCCATGAAGAGCCAGGCTGCGCAAGCATTGAGGCAATTCGGAGCTGGAGCAAGGAACCAGGGATGGTAGGCGTGGCGAGGTAAGTGTCAGGAGCTCGCCAATTTCTTGGGCGAGGTTAAGCACGGTGTGATGAGCTGCCCGCAAACATCGGGGGCCGCAGGACCCTCGCCGCGATCGATCAGCGAATGCGCTGCCCGCCTATCGGCTCAGCGTCCGGGTGTTCGCCTCGGCCTGGATCCGCAGCTCCAGCTCATGCGCCTCCGAGACACCGAGGCTGACGAGCCGGCCAAGCGCCGCATCGATCCGGCCGCGCGATGGGTGATCGCAGTGCAACAGGCATGGGTCACCGATCGCCGCGGTAATGAACCACGCCGCAACCCTCCGGCCGATGGCAAGGTCGCTCCACATCGACCGGTCACCGTCGGCGGCCTCGAGCCAAGTCTCGACCGCGAACAGCAAGAAGTCGAGGTGCCGCGCAGTCGACGCGACGCTCAAAGTGTTCATCGTGCAGAGCGCGACGAAGCCCGTCGGACCGCCGGGCATCATCGGCCGCAGTGTCTCAAGCAGCGGATCAACCCGGTCGAACACAGCAGGCACCAGATAGGTGTTGGTGCTGCCGAGCCCGTTGTAGAGATTCATCAGCAGCTTGGCGATCGGTGGACCGGTCTCAAGATCTATCCGGTGTTCCCCACGTCGGTCAGCGCGGGACCAACGGTTGAGCACCATTGTTCGCGCCACCAACTGCCGGCGCAGCGCGCACGCCCGATCAGGTGGCCTGCTTGGTTCGTTGAAATAGCGGACATCGGCCGCGTGAATGAGCGTGTCGACCACATCGCAATACGATTGGTCGGGCAGTTCGACGATCAACTTCAAGAGCGTGTCGAAGCGCTCCTGCGTGGCATCCATTATCGCTGACGCGACCAGAATATAGAAATGATGGTTCCAGTCGTCCGGCATCCGGTCGAGCTCGGCCTCGGCGGAATAGCCGTGACCGTTCAGCCGCGCGGACCAGGCCGCATATGCGTCGACGATCTCGCCATACCAATCCGGCCGCGCGCTGGAGTCGACGTTGAGCAGCCCGAGCCATTTCGCGAGCCCCTGGTTGTCGACATGGATTGAGGCTTCCTCGGAACGGTGCTTGAACGGGCCGTCATCACGTTCGAATTCAGTGCGCGATCCGTCCTGCGACAGGATAGCTCGCGGCGGGCGAGAAAAAGAGGGCCGCTCTTCGATAAGGGTAGGCCAAGCCGGCTCAGGTCCGCCATCGAGCCAGGCAATCTCCGCGGCGAATGCTTTTTGATCCTGGTCCGCTTTCTCCCTTACGTAGGCCTCCTGGGCCTCCGGCTCCTCGTCATAAGGATGCCAACGCCAGCGACAGCAGCTGAAGGCGATACGGACCACGGCCTTGAGCAAGCGCGGATCGGTCTCGTTGATACTCGCCAAGGCCGCGACGACCGCCGGAACGGCGGCTCGATCGTTCCGCGCGGCAGCTCGGAGCAAGAGATCACGGTCCGGGGTTAGGCGTCGCCAGCGCCAGAGATGGATCAGCGCGCACAGGCCCAGCGCCGGCCGGTTGAAGCCCAGCCTTTCGCTCGAACTGTAAGGATCGACTTCTTCGTCCAGAGCCTTGCCGATGACGGCTCGAACCCAGCCTTCATACTCTTCCAAAAGAGCGTCATCACCGTCGCGCGCGACCAGCATGGCGGTGGAGATCAAACGCGTCGATCGCGACCTGAGATCATCCGTGTCGCTATTGTGAGGTAGGTCGCCCGCGGCATATTCGGCGGCCTCACGTGCAAAGTCGGGCGAACCTTGGGCAGGATCGTTGGTGGCGAGCTGAATGCGCGCTTCGATGGTGCTCGAGCGAGCATGCGCCTGTCTGCGTTTGTCGAGCCGCTCGAGATGCTCTGCTTCAACCGGCGGGGACGTATAACGCAAGCCGCGTTCGCCCTCGACCCAGTTCGCCCGATCGGGCAAGTTCAGAGCATAGCGCCCCATGAACGCCGCATCGGCGAAGTTGGCATCGCCGTGATAGGTTCCGATCTCTTCGACGGCCTGGGTCAACAAGGCGCGGACGGCGCGCCCTGCATCGTCATCCTCGGAGTAAACGAACATCAACTGCTCAAGCACAAAGCGCCGTGACGGGCGCTTCGCAAGATCGGCAAGCCTGACGCGACCTGTTGGCTCTTGCTGGCCCACAGTCAGGCCCCCCATCATAGTTTCCACCGCAGCGCGCTCGCGATCGTTCGCGAGGAGATACGGATTGGCCACGAACGGAACGAGCGCCTCCCGCGTCTTCGGCCAGTGCGACATGAGCACGTCGAGTGCGATCAAGAGATACGCAGCGCAGCTGCCATGCGGTCCAAGGATGTCCTGCAGGACGGCATCCACATCCTCGCCCTTGTCGAGGCGCTCGTGCGACCAGGCTTCGAGCGCCATCAGAGCCGAACCCACAGAGGATTCTGGGGCCTGCATCTGGCGAGACCAGAAATACGTGCGGATCCATGGGAAGAAGCGCGGCTTGCCGGCGATCACGATCGTGTAACCATCGGTCTCCGTCGTCTTAAAATCTGTGCGGACCGCCAAGGCCGTGTCGACGAGCTTGCGAACAAGGCCGAGCCCGACTTCGCGGTTAGCGTTTAGAAGATCGAGGAAGGGCGGCTGCGCCGGCGACGCCGGCATGAAGTCGCTGTCCGCAAAACCGAAGGCGCGGCCCGTGCGATCGCGCCGAGATCGACCGCGCCGCGTGGGTTCGATGAGGTTCGCTTCGATGAGCGCCGCCAGTTCGACGGGGGCAACGCTTGCTAGGGTTGTGCTGAGCGGTCGGATCGCCTTCAACTTGTAGTGATCGGTCTCCGCCGCAACCGCCCTGAGATAGGCTTTCGCCTCATCCGGCGCATGCGCCGCGATCAGAAGCGCCATGATCCGAAGATCCTCGATCATGGTCTGGCGCGCCTGGCCCTCGAGGCGCGGCGCATCTTCGGCGGTGGGGATCGTGATCGCGGTGTCCCGCAAGTCGAGCTGCATCAGCCAGCCGAACAGCATTTTGGCCGTCGCTTGCCCGAACTCGCGAATGCCCATCAGTGGCAAGAACTGGATCTCGACAAGCTTCACGACCGTCCCAATCGCCTGGATTGGGATTGCGCCGGTATGCGCAATGCACCACGTGAGGACCATAGGCGCTGACATGGTAGACGCGATGCGCAGCGATCCCGGCGCCGCGATCGGGAGTTCAACGCCCTTTGCGGCCATCTGCGTGAAGGCGGTTGCTATGGACATCGTCTCAGTCGCAGCAATCGCGGTGCAAAGCTCAACGAGAAGCGCGCCACCTTTGGCGAGCAGCGCCGCGCGGCAGCGGATCAGAAGCTCGGACGACAGCTCGGATCGCACGATCGCCATGAGCGCCTGCCGGCGCCAAGCCTCGTGCGCGCCTGGTCTCGACAGGGCGTTTAGCAGTGCGACCCAGGTCGAGCCGTCCTGGGCCAGTTCAAGCGCGAAGCGGCCGGCAAACTCGACGCCGCGCGCAACCCTGGGCGAAGGCGGCAGGGAGAGGTCGACGCTGTCGAGTAGCTCGAGGTCTTCGGTGAGGCGCGCGCCGATCGCCCAGTCACGCAGCACGTCATGGTAGAAGCTCAGACAATCGCGCTTGGGTTCCGAGAGAGTCAGGCTGCGCAGCAAATGAGTTCGTGCCGGAGTGTCCGCCGTCACGTGGATAAGGTCCCGCCCGGTTAGCGCCTCCTGGGCGAGCTCGGCAAGGAGCCGTTGTCCCGCGCGGATCGCGTCGGGCTCCGCGCCGTCGGCGCTCCGCCACCAATGATCGGCGAGTGCCGCCTCAGTGCGGATATCGGCCGCGCTCGGCACCTTAAGCAACTGGGTCAGCCGATAGAGGTTGCGCGCTATGTTCGCGGCGGGGTGGCCCGGCGACAGCAGCGCGCGCAGCTCCGGCGCTGCTTCGCTGAGCACCGCAATCTCGTCGTCGTCGAGCTCGCCCACCACCACCCGGTGCGGCGGGCCGAGCCTTGTGAGCGCATCCGCGGCGAGCCAGTCGCTGTCCTCGACGGCGACATCGAGTCTGCGGGACACAACGACTGAGAACCCCGCGATCTCTGAAATCTCGCGCAGTAGATCATTGACCGTGCGGCGGCGCTCGGCCGACGTGAACATCTCAAGGCCGTCAATGAACAGGATCACGCCGCCGCTTGCGGCAAGGTCGCCTAGGAAGTCCTTGGCGGTCCCGGGAATATCAAGGCGCTGCGCGAGCGCCGACCAACCGCCGTCCGGCGTGCCGATCGGATCGAGCACGATGACATTGGCCTCCCGGCCTTGACGCTCGGCTAGATGCCGTAGGACCCAGGACTTGCCGACACCTGGTCTTCCGGTGACCTCGACGAAGCGATGAGCGTCGCGCGCTTCCTCCAGATCGGCGAGCGCGCCAAGGCGGGGGAGATTAACGCCGGCGACTGTGGTGCCGATCTCCATGAGCGCTTGGTGCGACATCTCCGCCAACTTGGCGCGTGCGAGCGCGAAGTTCCGATCGCCGGCCAGATGGAAGCTCCGCGCCTTCAGTCGCTCGATGAGCTCTTGGCGCGTGATCGAGCCACCGGCCTTGCCCGTATCGATGACAAGCTCGATGAGATTGCTCCAGAGCGCCCCGGCACGTGCTGCATCCTCCGGAGCCAGGACCTGGCGGGCCAGTGTCATCGCGTGCGCCTTCGCCTGCGGCGCGCCGGACTCGAAATCGAATTCCAGGATCAGAAACCGCCGGATGATCTGCCAGACGGCCTCGTCCTCGTTGGCGACGCCATTCGCGATAAGATGGGCGCGGAAGGTCGAAGCGAAGGCGCGCATCTGATCACTGGCGACGCCCTTGAGCGCGAGCCGCGCGAAGAACTGAGCGCCATTGTCTGCTTTCCGCGCCCATTCGAGCACGTCCTGGTATGGGCCGGAGATCGCATAGCTGGTGCGTTGGGTCGCAACCGCGAGCACATGGCGGTCGGTCGGCTTCTCCAGCGGGTCGCTCCGCACGATCTGTTCGCATACACTCACAAAGATCGGGTCTCTGGGCGCGAAGGTGATCGTGCGCTTCGACTGGATTTCGAGAATGGCGCTCCCCTTGTCCGAGACGCCGTGGACGATCAGATCATCGAGCGCATAGCCCTCGTTCTCCCCTTGAAACTGCACCCGCTCGATCCGAGCGCCGGGGAGGCCGCGCGCTTCGCTGCCGGCCAGCATCTGGAGCAGATAGTAGGCGCCAAGCTCGCCTTCTATATAGGTGCCGGCGCCCCCCCGCCCAACTGGGCTGGAGCCGCTGTCTTCCGCCGTCTCCCGTTCTCTCGGCTTCTGGTCCATTGCCAGCGATCGTCTCCGCGGCTCTCATGCCGCCCGGTTGCTGCGATAGCCTGATCGCGGAAGCAACTCGACTGGTCTTAGATGCCGATTTGCGTATCGCCTCGCAGGTGGGACGATGTTCGGGAGGGTGACAGGGCGTGGCCAATATTCGCGAATGGCTCGACCGAGGCGACAAATCCTCGATCAGAATGGTCGAACTCCTTCCGATCCTTATCCGACAGGCAAAGCTCGAGACCCCGGTCACTTACGGTGACGTTGCCCGGGAACTTAGGGTCCATCATCGAGCCGTCCACCACATCGCCGGATATATCGGCTTCACACTAAGCGCGGTTGCACAGCGACGCGGCTGGAAGAGGCGGCGTCCGCCGCCGATCCACGCGCTGATCGTCAATCACATGACTCGGCTTCCCGGGTCCGGGATCGATGGGTTCCTCTCTGAGCCGTATCAGAATGCGGCATCGACCGAGGAGAGGCGCGCCCTCCTCAAAGCCGTCTATTCAGAGGCCCGGCACTACCGGCATTGGCCGGAGATCTGCGCGCTCCTTGACGTGCCTCTGGATGCCAGTGTGCTCGCCGGCGCCGTCGAGAAGGCGCGCCGCGCCAAGGGTCGCGGAGGGGAGGGGCCGCACCATCTAGCGCTCAAGACCTACGTTAGTGAAAATCCGCAGGTCGTTGGCCTGGCCAGTGGGAGTGCGGCGGGTCAGGTTGAAAGGTCCACGGCCGCGGGCGACTGCGTCGACATCCTCTTCGAACGGCGCGGCTTGCGTCTTGCGGTCGAGGTGAAGCCCTTCCACGCACCCGACGGAGACATGCTGCGCGGCGTATTCCAATGCCTCAAGTATCGAACCGTGCTTGCCGCCGAAGCCGCGCTTGCTGGCGAAGGCGTTAAGACGCGCGTGCTTCTTGTCTTGGGCGGCGCTGCGCCCGGCGAGGTGATTTCGGTCGCGAACCGGCTCGGCATCCCGCTCCTGGAGAACGTCTCGATCCCGGGCGAGTGATTGCGAGTCAGACATCCGAGATCGCGCGCGACGAGCGCGACGTTCACCGCCAAAATCGGCGGAGACGATCAGCCATCGGGGGCAGCGAGCGGGGTGGGCCTTCGGCTTTCTCGATCACGGCCTGGTAGAGATCGTCTGTTCAGGACCGGCGCGTCATAGGTCGCCCGTCCGAGCGGTGTGCCTGAGCGACCCGTGCTCCTGCGACAGGGAGGTTGTGGATACCTTGGCGGATAAGGATGTGGAACCTGCCTGTCGGCTTGCACCTCGAGCCGCCCCGATTCATGGTGCCGAACTCGATACCGCGATGGGGTGCCACGGCAGGGTGCCACGCGGTTTTGACTCGCAGAGAAACCTACAGGTTTTCAGTTGCTTAGGATCTAATCAGAAACTGGCTGGGGCGGCAGGATTCGAACCTGCGAATGGCGGCATCAAAAGCCGCTGCCTTACCACTTGGCGACGCCCCAATAATGCGCGCCCCTATAGCCGACGGGTGCCCGCGCGCAAGCCGCGCGGAGC
>Ga0210040_10002633_pt1 | contig 25106 bp, 45 predicted proteins | sample CryGeyCG12114_NA_FD_185462 | JGI IMG/M metagenome (GOLD analysis project Ga0210040, IMG submission 185462) | Groundwater microbial communities from aquifer - Crystal Geyser CG19_WC_8/21/14_NA (SPAdes) (version 2) | ecosystem: Environmental > Aquatic > Deep subsurface > Groundwater | place: USA... | reverse complement strand
GCACGACGGGAAACAGGTTTGTATTAGGAGATGGAAAAACATTAACGATTATCAACCGAAATAATGCGTTCAATGATTTGTTCCTTGCTCAGGGAACAATGGCTACAAATGATTTTGGATTCAGAATACAGGGTGGTATGGCGGCTACTATAAGTTTTGATATTGTTATGCAAAAATGGTGGGCAGTTTCACTATTCGACAACAATTAGTAAACCTTAATTTTCTTTCGCCATCATTGATCCGGTCCCGATCAGCAGCCAGGTAGCGGAAACATTGTAGGTTTTAACGATCCGGGCAAGCTGGTCAATTTTGACCGAATAGGTTTCCGGGTTGTTTCGCATGTTGTAGTAATAGCCAGTGTTCATTTCAAACTTTCGGCAAAAGTCCCGGATGCCGTCAACTTCGTTCTGGCCGATCAGATGATCAACCGCCTGAAAAAACCGCTTTGTAATTTCTATTGATTCGCTTGTTTTCATAATAAAAGCCGTGACAAATTGCCACGGCCAATCAGTGTGTTCGATTTAGTTATATCAGTTCTTGTTAAACATTTGATGTGCAAGGGTATCATTGTTAACTACTGTATATGGAGTTGCTTCTTCAATTTTACGCCATCCCATTACTTCCTTTACATAATAGGGGTTCATCATTTTGACATTTAACAGGTAATTTGCCATTGTCTTACGCGCAGTATGGAAGCGGACGGTTTTTCTGATGCCGGCCATATTCATTAATGCATTAAGTACATGGGAAACTTTAACCAGATTGAAAGGTAATTTGTCAAGGCCTCCATATTCTTCAATAATGGCGGCGGCTTCGGGTAGGAGAGGAACCCTGAACATAGTGCCCGTTTTTCTTCTTTTGCCAATCAGGAAGTCGCCTGCCTTCATAGTAATGATCTCGCCGGGCTGAATATCTTTAGGGCTTTCGGCTTTCTTGATGATCTCGTCTTGTGTTTTGCTGTTTAACAGCATGTAATCGCCGATTGATAATCCGGTAAAGCAGCAGAACAGAAATGCGCTGCGTTGACGGTATGCCTGACCGGTAAGTTCAAGGCTCATTAATTTATGAACCTCTTCATTTTCCAGCCATACCAGATCGGTCGTGGTGCTATACTTGATTGATTCGCTTTTCTTGAAGACATTCTCATGGATGATGTTCTTCTTTACAGCGAACTCGAAAACCATTGAGAAAACAGGAAAGATTCTGGCAGCAGTACCCAGCGCATAAGAGCGCATCAGTTCAGATTTTATGCCGGCAACATCTTTCTCGCTAAAATTGCAGACAGGAGCATCATATATTTTCATAGTGAGCAAACACTTCTCCAATATTTTCCTGTATCTCATCCTGACGCTGTGTGTTCCTTTGCTGATCAGCTTGCCAAGCCCTTTCGCTTCCTCTGCTATGAATTCATCATAAATGTCAAGGAATGTCTTCTCGTCGGCATCCCTTCCATTTTTTACACGGTAATAAACCTGCTCGACAGCTTTTTCAAGATGATCCTTTGTAAATAGGAATTTCTTTTTCTCGTACTCATTATGAATACGATTGATCTCTTGTCTAATGCCGACCATGAAATTGTGGCATTCAAAGTACAGATCACATTTTTTGTTTGGGTTTTGGGTTTCAACATCGAACTCATGAGGATACATCGCTAGTGATTTCACTGATGATGTCATTTTCCTTCCGTTGACCGTAACCCGGACATATAGATGTCCGCGCTTTCCCTGTGTTCTCGACTTTTTTACGAAAAAGTAAATGTTCACTTTGTTCAGATTCATTTTGTAGGAGGTTTGTGAGTAATAACTACCCCCTAATTATGATTAATCAATGAAAAAATGAAGCTATTTTGTGGATTTGGGGTATCCTCGGTTATTCTTGAGGTCGCTGTGTCTCACCTTATTTTTGAGGTACAAAAGTGCTCCAAAACCTAACTTCTTACTTTTCAATCCAGTACGTCAAAGAGCAGTAACAAACTCAGTCAAAAAACGTGAATTTAACACGTTTGCAGAGAGGAAGAAAGACACGAACCAAACTGCAACTGATTAATTCACAGACCCTAAGTCTGAACTGCCCGTTACATGCGGTACATTTTAGCGTACATTCATGTATTTTAGGACGCTAACCGGAGTCAAACGAAACCTACGCTTACCATCTATTGAAATGATTGGCATTTGGTCATTTGTAAATCCAGGGCTTGAGATAGCGACCTTATTCTTTCCCGGCAGTAACGCCTTCTCGCGAATTGCTCTTTCGTACATTCTTTCCAATACTTTGTATTCAGATTGTAGCTGATCTACTTTTTTAAGTAGCTCCGCATCGACTGAATTCAAGGGATCTATAAATAATGGCCCTTCTCCGGTTACAAGCCATTCCAAGTTTACGTTTGGATACGCCCTTTTAATCTTTCCATATATCGATGAACTCGGATCTTTTGTTTCGCCACGAAGTATCTTATAAATAGGCTCTACCCGGGCAAATCCTAAATCCTTTCCGAATTGATAAACTGTAATTCCAAGAGCGTCGATCAACTTTTGGAACTTTTCTTGTTCTTTCATGCACTAAATCTTGTTTAAAGTTTGGAGATTATACACTAATAGTTGTATATTTGTGACTATTAAAACACTAATATATAGCTAATAGCTAACATAAAAGCGATATGGAAACAAATTTTTTAAATGTGGCTAGAATTAAGAGACTGAAGGAGTTAAGAAGTAAGTTGCCGAGTAGGTGTTCGTTTGCAAAAACAATAAGCTACAACCTTGCAAATCAAGGATTTAATATTTCACCTGACCATATATATCAAATGGTTAGGGGGCATAGAACGGTAAGTGAAAAAGTTCTGGATCAAATGCAAAAATTAGTGGTTGAATATGAAGACATGGGTGTTTCTGCATAATAAAGTACAATTATTAGTGTATTTATGCGACATTAGCAGAATTGATAAAATCCATTCACTGCCAATTCTAAATCCAGTCTAACAATGGCTAGACCTCCAAAAAACAACGCTGATTATTTTGGTCATGACCATGATATGCGGAACCATAGAAAAATAAAAGCCATAAGAGGAAAATTTGGCATAGCCGGGTATGCTATGTGGTCAATGTTTTTGGAGGTTCTTACCGGCTCTGAAGAAAACAAGTTTACTGACAATGAACTTGAAATTGAATTGCTAGCCGGTGATTTCGGAGTTTCTGTCACAGAAATACGCGAATTGATTGATTACTGTATCAGACTGGAACTGTTATTCTCAGAAAATGGGAAAATATACAGTAAAACACTTGATGAACGCCTGAAATCAGTTTACGAAAAGCGGAACCTTGCTAAGAAAAACTATCAAAAACACGTTGAAAGTAAGGATAATTCTACGGGTGAAGGGGTTTCTGTGACAGAAAAGACACAAAGTAAAGTTAAAGTAAAAGATAAAGTAAATATTAAAGAAGAAGAAATAAACAAAGAAGATGACGCTGATCGCGTCAGTGGTGAAGATCAAAATTCAGAATCTGATTTAAAAGAAGAAAAAAAAGAAAACCCTCCAAAAGTTCCGCCAAAAGGTTCCCGCGAATACGATCCGGCAAAAGAGGAAATGCCCTTCCCTACTGAGCGGTTTCGGGAGACTTGGTTGAAATGGATCAAGTACCGAAAAGAAATCAAAAAGAAGCTGACCGAAACAATGGCGCAGTCTCAGCTTGCAAAACTTGGGACGTACTCAGAGGGACTTGCAATCGAATTCATCATGCAGTCAATTGAATCGGGATGGACCGGATTGTTTTTCGAAATCAAAACAGGCAGAAGCCAATTTGCCCGGCCAAGTCCCGAACAGCAACACGTGCCCGGCAAGATTGAAGCAAGTATGATCTCAATCAATGCCGCAGCAGACAACATCAGACGTAGACGAGAACTTGAAGCATTATCATAATGGAAATTACATCAACACGTAGCACAGCTGCAGCGCAGTACATTCCGGAAAAGCTGGCAGAGAACCTGACCAAATCAGAAAGTGATCTTGTGGCGCTTTCACTGGCAACGGAACGGAACCCGAAAATCAAGGACATTGAGGATCTTGTCATCCTGACTCAGAAGATCAGCCAAACCGCAAACATCAGGCTTGGACTCAGACCCAGAGGTCAGCAGGAAGAAGAAATATTGCTTCTGACTCTGGAAAAGGATTTGAACAAATTCCCGAACCTGACCGGAGCCGAAATCTTGAAAGCACTGGAAATGGGAATTGACGGTGAGTTTGATGCTGACGGCGACATCTTCTTTTCCTCCGCTGCATTTGTGAAGTGGGTTCGGGCATATGTCGAATTGAAGAAAAAACCGGTAATGGCAAAGTACGCTCAGCTGAATCACCAACTGAAAGAACCTGAGATTGTGCCAACCGAAAAAGAGCAGCGTGCATTGATTTCCAGAACGGTGAACATGTACGCTGATCAGAGAAGAAAAGATCCGGCGCATCGGGTTATCGGAGCCTCCGCTTTGTATGTCACGTTGGACGCTTTCGGCATTTACAAAATGTCGCTGGAAGATAAGATTGCTGTTAGAGACGAAATCACGGCAATGAATCCCGGCTGCACTGCTGAGGAAATTAAAATTCTGTGTCAGACCGCAGCTTATAACCGCTTCATTGGTGAGTTGGTTGACTTTGATATGAAACTGGATGCTGAGTGCAATGTGGTTGATCATGAACCAGAATGACCGGCACTTACCAAACCATTGACGGAAGCATTTACGAAGTCTTCCTACATAAAACGGGAAAGCCTGTTAGGGTGGAGCTAATGGCCAAATGCATAAAGTCCGCAGTCAGGGAAGGTCAGCAACAGCCATTTATCATTAAGGAAAAGAATATCGAACAGAATCTTAGACACCAACTTTGGACAAAAATAGAATCATGAAAAAACCAACAATCGATCAAATTGCAGAAACCCTTTATCAAACAATGCCTCTTGTAAGAAGGGATCAGAGAATTGAGGCCGCAAAAAGTATTTATGCGTTGTTTGGGACGGAGAAAGGAAAACGCAAAACTGAAAATGCACAACTATGACACCGAAAGAACTATTCAAAACAGGACCGGTACATGTCACAACCCAATTTACTATTGGTAAAGGGAAAAAGGTTTATGACAATATTCAGCGTTCAAAGAATGGTAAAAAGTTCAGATGTTCGGTATGGGCTACAAGGCAATTCGTTTACATACTTCCTGATCAAGAGATACACAAATTGTACTGACACTTACATATACCCCACCATTATGAGTTTAAGCATTGTCACCAATGAAGATAATATGGAACTGATGGCTCGTTATCCAGATAAATTCTTTGATCTGGCTATTGTTGATCCTGAGTATGGGATTGGGGCAAGCAAGCCATCTAAAAAGCCCGATACGGTAAAACAAAAGAATGGATCTATCCTTTCAGTGAAAAGCCCTATTTACGAGCATAAGGATTGGGATGATAAGCCAGCTGGAAAAGAATACTTTGATGAGCTATTCAGAGTTTCAAAAAATCAGATCATTTGGGGTGTGAACTACTATGATTATAAGTTTGGACCGGGTCGAATTGTTTGGGATAAACTCAATGGAGAAAGTGACCAAATGGGATGTGAAATTGCTTTTTGTAGTCTTTACAATCGGGCTGACATTGTTTACTTTATGTGGCAGGGAATGTTTCAAGGAGTGTATTGCGGGAAAGAGGTTCGCAGGGCCTTGGTTCAGCAAGGAAATAAGACTCTAAATGAAAAAAGGATACATCCGACTCAAAAGCCGGTAGCTCTGTATAAATATCTAATCAAAGAATTTGCTCAACCCGGGGACAAAATCCTTGATACCCATTTAGGATCACAGAGCAGCCGCATAGCTGCGCATGATATGGGCTTTGACTTTTACGGATGTGAATTGGATAAAAATTACTTTGAACAAGGATGCAACCGGTACCAGCAGCACATCAAGCAACTCAATTTATTTCCAGCTTAAAACCTGACCAAACCTGACATTAACTTCAAATACAATGAAACAATCAGACTTACAAGATAAAAGATACCAGTGGCAGGGAGAGCCGGTCACAGTCGAATTCGGGCAGTCTGTTGTCCGAACAAATGAAGAGCGGCCAATGTGGTGGTACAATTACGAATGCGATATGACGCATCCAAAAGGTATTGCAGTTATTGAAGCCATTAGGGTAACGCAAAGAAGCCAATCCTTTGTTATGGCAAATCATTACGGGATAGGCGTTTCAAAGCTCCTCAAAGGCGGATGGGCTAATCATACGCATTTCTCGTTGCCCGCTGACGGATTTAAGCCGCATGGATATGAAGATTTAATTGTAAGGGTTCCTTTTATTTTGGAATTCAATGAAGAAGAATATGCGGCACATGAAGCAGGTAGGCTTGCATGGCAAGAGAAGGAATATCCTGAACAATTCGCCAAAATGGAGCAATTACGAAGTGCGATAATACGAAGATAAACATTACGCATACACTATACCATTATGAGCGTTAAACAGAATTACCAAGCATTAGGCCGGCTTAAATCCGGCAGCATGAACCAGACTGAAAAGAAGTATGCTGAACGTCTGGAGCTGCTTAAAAGAGCCGGTGAAATCCTTTGGTATGAGTTCGAGCCTGCAAACCTGCGGCTGGCTGACAAGTGCTTTTACCGCATAGATTTTATGGTTCTTACGAAGGACATGGAATTGCAGGTGCATGAAATCAAAGGCGGGTTCATTACAGATGACAGCTTGGTAAAGATCAAAGCAGCAGCCGAGAAATTCCCTTTTGCTTTCATCATGTATCAGTACATCAAAAAGGAATGGACGATTAGGGAGTTTTAAATGAGGCAGACAGTAAACTATTAATATTCACTTAAAAAAATTCATATGATTCCCCCAGAAATCTTACTATTCGATGCCGAGCGCATCTTAAATAAATTGTCAATTATAGAAAAGGCAATCTGCGATCAAGATATGTTTGAATATATTGATTGGTTCGAAAATACCGCCGCCAATCTGCGGCTATACGAAGCCGAGATTGATAATCCAATCTTACTTTTGCAGGCGAACTTTTTTGATAGTTTTGCGCTATTTCTTAAATGCGGCAAGGATCATGCCCTTGCATCAATAGAAATGGATAAAAAATACAGTTAGCAGTTTAAAAAAGAAATATTAAAACTTATGAGAGTCTGAATTATTTCAGGCTCTTTTTATTGATTGCGTATTAAAAAAATCAAAATAGAAAGTATGAGTTTTCATTTTCTGTAAACATTTATTAAATAAAATTTATATAACACATTCATTAACAGAATTTTATCAACAATAATTTGCAAACATTATTGCTCTAATTAGCTTACTATTTTTGAATTAATTAAATTTACTTCATGCTTCGCCATAACGTCGAAAAGCCTGAACCGCGCAAAGGTTCAGGCTTTTCCATCGAACGGATTATCGGTGTCGCTACAAAAGTTGTTGCTTTTCTTGTGTCCCTCCTACAGTTACTTGAAAAGATACAACAGCTATTTGTATAATCCGATTAGCCCCTTTAAGCCAAAAGCTTTGGGGGCTTTTTTGATTTCGTACTTGTCTTTTATCAAAGTTCTACTTTTTTCTATCTTTTTGCAAACATTTTAGTGAATATCTATTAACAGTTAGTGAATTCGCAAACTGTTAATAGATCGAGATGAAAACTGTTGATTGAAATAGCAATTACTAGAAACCACTAATAGTTTGTGGATCGAGCTAACAGTAGTTGATCGAGAGAGTAATTTTTAGAAGCTACTGTCAATTAATAGATCGAAGTCAATGTATTTGATTAAGGCAACTATTAGACAGAGCCTAGTAGGCAAAGACCGAGGATGATTGAAAAGGGAGTATTTGGATAGTGTGCGGAAAGGGAATGACAGGTTTAATCAAACTTCATAATGGCTCATACAAACTGGAGTATGTCTCAATAAACATACTTGTAAATTCTGTCTCCTTTCCAGGTATATCTTCATTAAGCTTGTTTATGAGCATATATCCACTCACTTTCTCATATTCAATATGCTCAAATGTTTTAGTTCCAATAATGGTCGAAGCAATATACCGATACACTGCAAATCTTTTGGTAAATGGCCTTTTTTCTTTATTTTTAGTCTTCAAATCTACAGATGGTGCTCCGATAAAAGCAAATGAGGCATTTGGATAAAATTGCATGATCCTAGGTAGTACTGAGAAGCATGAAATCATAATATTGCCTAAATCGCCGCGATTTACTGTTTTTGAATATTTGTAATTACTTCTTCTGTCCTTTTTGCAGTAAAATTTAACAGCAAAAATATCACCTTCATGATAATCAGCTTTTATAATATAATGATATTTAGTTACTGGAGAAAAGAACTTGTATATAAGCGTAAAAAGATGCTTACTGGTGTCCCTGCAAGCATCTTTTTGTATAAATTTTAATTGGTATCCAGGATAATCGAAGGTCAAGGAATTCTATATTTCGTGCTATAATTAGCATTTCTGTTTAGTTCATCCTGTGTCAATCGCTTTCCAGTAAGCATATCAACTGTGATTCTTGAAGTGTTTGAAGCAGAAAGCGGCTCCCAATTACGTCTTTCGCTTTTAGAGCGTAATTTTTGATTTAATAATGTGCCCATCTTATAAGAGTTTGGTAGTAAGTGATTCCTCTTATAGTGTGTGTTGTATAAGTTCTTATTGATAAAGCTCATGCTTCTGAATAAAAACTTATACAAATATAGATAGATACATGAAATATATTTCTCACTATGGTAATAAAAGATAACTTTTTCTTTTAGGCCTATTTACTAAATAAGTTATAAACACCAGCCATTCCATTATTGTCGTCTTATGAGACTTCATTGATCAACGCTGTCATTCCCCTTATTTTAGACTAGATATTTGTTCAATAAAGATATTTTCAGCATGATCGCTTTTTGCTCCATTTATTATCCTATATCCGGTTAAAATGAGATTTTCATACCTTATTGGTAAGAAATCAAAGTCTTTTAATTTGGGCGGGTCTATATACATACTATAGCCGTAATTTGTAGGAGTAATAACTACGCTTCTATTACTCGCAATTGCCTTTTTAATAATTTCGACTTTTTCGTTCGCAAGCATTTTTTGAAATTTTAATATATAAACATTATCACTTCCCAACCAACACCTTCCTTGCCGAAGAACTTCCATCTACCAGCCCAATCCGCAAAAAGTAAATCCCGATCGGCAGCTCTTTAACATTCACGCTCTGAACCGGCTTTTCACCTGAATAATAAACCACATCAGAACGGCTGTTCAGCAACTCCACACTCTTAACCTTGTGCCAGTCGGCCATTTCAATGTTCAGGATTTCAGATGCCGGATTCGGGAAGATATTTTTGAATTTTGATGGCCGACTATTTAAAAGCGATTGGAAGTTAAATGTATTTGAGTGATTCGGTTAATAACTCTTTTAGTTTAGGCAAATCCTCCTTTTTTAAAAATACTAATGACCTACTATCGTATTTTTCAATCTGTAAATAAATCGACCAATCTTTCTTGTCAGTAGACCAAAAGCAGCCTGCTTCAAAACCGCTACGGCTCTTAAATGAAACTTCCGTGTAATCCTCCACTGTTTGCGGCAATATTTGCAATTGAATGATTTCAAAAGATTTCAACAAACTTTTAACTTCATCAGGATCAATAACTGCGATCTTGGTGCTATTTCCAACTGAACTATGATTTATGTATTCAAACCTAACGCCGCTTGTTTTCTCTTTCGTAATCAAATCTTCTAACTTTGAAACTTTTATTTCACATGCGCCGACCATACCTAAACTTTTATATTCCTTCTTAAGGAGCAAGCCAGATTTTAATTCAAATTTCTCTGCATTACTTAAGTTCTTCTTCTCCCCAGGAGCAATTTGAGAAAACGCTTGTTGGCTTACAATTAAAAAAACTGAGATAGTGAAAATAGAAAGACTTTTCATAGATGGGATAAAAAAAATGGTTACTACGAATAATAGTAACCATTTCTACATATAATGAAAATAAGAACTTATTTAACGGCAAGGTCAAATACAGAAAATGAGCTGCTCAGATCTGAGTTCTACCTGAGAAACAGCAACTTATATTTCAAGATAAACAGCAATCGGATCAATCACATATTCATAATCTAATTTCCCAGTAAAGCTACTTTCAATCTCGCTAAATGATGATACTATATTCGTCATTACCTGCTTGATTGTCGGGTCATCAACTTCAAGTTTTGTGTTTAATTTTTCTTGTTCTCCTTTTGTTTGAGTAGGAATTCCAAAAACTGTAAACTCTCGTTCAGTTTTTACAGAATATTTCTTAATAATAAATTCCTCAGACTCTTTAAGCATTTCTCTTTTTAAAAGCGCGCTAAATAAATAGTTGTCTTCATTAAGAAACATGGGTGTTTGAATCTCCAATTGGCCACTATATCCATAATCTAGTGCATAAACCATTTGTTCTAAATATTCAGGATCCATTCGTAAGCTAGCCTCTTCTAGCTCCTTTTTAAAATTTACCTGTCCATCTATTTTATTTATAGCCGCCGCTTTCTTATTCCGATCAACGATCTTGTTTGCCTCAGATTTTAACTCCTTATAACTTTCAACCAACGATTTACCTTGCGTAATGTACCAAACAGAGTATCCAAAATCATTATAATTTTTAATGGAGCGTATTATGCGGCTTATATCGCTAAACAATACCTTTCCTGTGATTTTCACAAAGCTTTTATTATTTATATCAGCAATACTGTCAACAACATTACTGGCATTTAGCTCTAATACTTTACCCTTGGTAATTAATGCTTCTTCAAAAAGATTATACGAATAATCGTGTAGAAAATGCTTTTCTGTAATACTTGAAGATTCTGTAATTATATCTGCTAAGATCTGGCCGCTACCTAATGGCCCCTTTTGAGTTTCTTCCTCTTTAGTAGAATTATGCTTTGCTTTAAGTGCGTACTCCGTTAATCCAGCAAATATTTGAGATGAAATGGAGTACATTTTTTCTGTATCCAAATACAGGAAGGACTTAATTTTGTTGTTTTCTTTGTTTTCGTCTGAGTATAAATTCGTCATAGCTCTTTCTTCTTGCATCTTTAAGGTTTTGGATAGAAAGATAAAGCGTAGCTAAGCTCGCTACAATTGTAACGGGCCATACAAGCGTGTTAATAATTTCAGCTGCCGTTCCCATTGCTTTGCCTTTGATAAATTGTATAACTAAAAAACAGGGAAAATATACTTAGAATGCCTGTGCAGATTTTAATTCTTGGCAAATTATAATTGTTGGTTGTTTCTAATTCTGCCAAATAGGCAATCCCCAGGAAAACACTGAAAATTACTATCAAAAAGGTAGATAAACCAATATATGTTGATTTATTATTCTCCTGGGTATGTACTTGCCCTTCTAGTTCATTAATATTTGAAACATGCAGAACCAAGCCGAATGTGACCATATCAACAACATTGAATATATAATCAATTTCTAAGTCATTTCTGAACAGACAAATAAATGCCCGGCATATTAAAGGTGTGAGCCCAATAAGCACGGTATATATTAACCACTTGCTTTTTTTCATTTTTATGCAGATTTAGTTTTCCCTATACCCACCAAAGTATCAATAATTGCTTCTGCTCTTTTCAGTTGCTCTTTAAGTTTCTCAACCTCCGGATTTAAATCGTGATCGCTTTCTCCAAACAGCAGCCATTTTACATCCAGATTGCTGTAATGCTCATTTAAGGCATATAATAAACTTACGCTCGGCAAGCTGCCCCTGCGCTTCATTGTATAGAAAGTCTGGGGAGAAAGCTCCAGTTTCTTCGCCACTTCATAGACTCCACCATTCTGATCAATAAACAGCAGCAGCCTATCCAAGAATTTTTCTTTCATTGTATATATATGAATAATAAAACATATTCAAATATAATACAAAAGTATTCATGTATCAAGCACAATATATAAGTATGAATATAGAAAATTATAAAAAATAGTTTAATAACAACTGGATGAAAATCAATAAGTTAAGAGATTATACAAAAATAAATGTATATTTATACATAAATAAATGTCTTTTTACTTGACTAATATACATCTATTAGTGTATATTTGTACAAGTCAAACGGATAACAAAACAGACATGACAAAGCTACAACAACCTCAGACAGTCGATCTTGCAGAATTCACTCAGGATCTTTATTTGGATCTGGTACTTCCTTACGAAAAGGAATCTGTTGTAAACGGTAATCTGATCACCGTTACGGTGGAAACAGAATACAAGACTTTGAAACTGTCTGTTGTGGTTACTGCTGACGATACGGTTGAATCCGTGAAAGAGCGCTTTGATGCTCAGTTATGTGAGGTCTACGATTACATTGAAAGTTTTGACCAATGGGAGCGCGACAACTACGAACATGCTTCTGTGACACAAGGATATGCATTTGATTCTTTAACCTGTTAACCTGATAGTCATGGAATGGCAACCGCTTGAAACAACGCCCTTAGATGAATTTGTATTGGTCTGCGATAAAAAAGGCAATATAGAAATTGACATTTGCCAAACAAAAAAGGAGACTCTTTATAGAAAAATCGAAGGGAACCTTTCGCAGAGAATGGAAATAACTAAATACGTATGGAAGAATAGCAATCCTACCCATTGGATGCCATTACCTGAACCTCCTAAATAGATAATCATGCAAGTAACATTCGACATCAGTAAGTTTCCGGACTTGGTTTTTGCTGCGAAAGAGATCATTGACTACGCAAACGGGAAAACAACATCGATCGATTTCAAGATGTTTGACTCGGCAATTTGCGACTTAGAACTTGCGCGGGTTGTATGCGATGAAGTTCGTGAGTGTGTAACTGAATATTAAACCTCAATCATACATCAAAATGGCTGTCTTAATCACATCCCTTCTGTTAAAGGTTCTGCTCTGGCTGATCTTGGCCTTTGCCTTTGTTCTTTCAATTGTTGTTTTCTTGCCTGCGCTGTTCTGCTCTGCTGTTGTGAATTTTAATACTGATCACTGATATGGAATTGAAATTAGAAGTCGGGAAAACTTACCAAGTAAGAGATCCAAAATTAGCCATGGATCTTGGGTATCCTGCCGAAATCCCAATTGTGGGTTATGATCCAAAAAGGTACTTCAAATACCAATCAAAAATTTCATGGCTGTCATTTACGGAAGATGGTTTTTGTAGAATGAGCGGTGAAGAATTCGGATTGGACCTTGTAAAAGAAGTAGCGCAATGAAAGCGATCCTGTTAAGCCTGTGCATCTTACTGCTGCATGGATGCGCCAAAGTATCACTTGTAAAACTCTGCTCTGATCTTTTGTGGAGCGAAAGCTTCGGGTTTCTGCCTTTGTTTTTGATTGCTGTTTTTGGGTTGGTTTGGTTTAAACGGGTACGGGGATGAATAGAGATCATTTAAGAAAAGTACGTGTGATTAATAACCATTACGATCCATTTGGAGATCTGCAAAGCAGTGAAACTTATGAAGGATATTTTCATCAATTCATAGTTGAAGAAATGGGTTACACGGCTGCAATCATAGAAAACATAGAGGGCAAGATTGATATTCTGCATTATTCAAAAATACAATTCATATCGTAATCCCATGCAAACCATAAACACCCTAATTGATCCACTTCGGATCTTCTGCCATGTGCATCAGCATCACATTTACTACGGACTGTGTGTCGTGATGTTAAGCCTGCTTGCTGTTATGGCCTTTGTGTCCGGCAAAAATGAGAGAAAACCTTTAAAGCATTAATCAAACAATTCATGAAAGCAATAACCCTACAACAGCCGTGGGCTGGCTTATTAGTCCTAGGCTTGAAGCAATTTGAAACAAGATCTTGGAACACCAAGTATCGAGGCATCATTGCTGTTCATTCCTCGGCTAAGATCACTAAACCCGGATTAGAACTTATTGAAATGCTGAAAGAAAATTTCATTTCGCGGTTTTCGGAAGATTCTGAGGCATATCGGGTCATAACACAAACAGGAGTTATACTCGGAGAGGTTAAGATTACCGATACGTTTTCCACTAATGGTGATTTCCTACCCTCTGACGAATGGGAGCAAGCCTTTGGAGACTACTCGCCTAACCGTTGGTTCTGGGAATGCGAAAACCCAATTGTTTACGATGAGCCTGTACCCGCAAAAGGCCAATTAAGTATTTGGAACTGGGAGCCAATACCTTTTTGATACTACGATCTACTCTAAGATCAACACGAATTCACAACGTTTATAATAGACCGTTATCAATAATTTAACCAAACCTATAATCACCAAAATCATGTTTAGTAACGATTACAATGAAGAAATGCAGGTAGATGTAGTGCCTGTGTCAACCGTACAGGCTCAGGATGCTGCTTCTGTAAATAGCCAGGTTGCAACCGCCCGCCAGTTCCCGCGAAACTTATCACGTGCAAAGGCAAATATCAACGCTCTGGTTGTAATGGATAAAGATACCGCAACGGCCTGCGGATATGCGGTTCCACGCGATGGAAAGAATGTGACCGGACCATCTGTTCATCTTGCAAATATCGTGGCTCAGGCATACGGAAATATCCGTGTAGAAACCAAAGTTGTTGAAATCGGAGAAAAGACTGTAACCTGCCAAGCTACTGCATGGGATATGGAAACAAACTATGCCGTCCGTCAGGAAGTTATCCGCAAGATTACCGGCAAAAGCGGAAAGCGGTACAGTGAAGATATGGTGATCCTTACCGCAACGGCTGGCTGTTCAATTGCCAAAAGAAATGCGATATTCTCCATTGTGCCGAAACCATTGTGGCAAGGTGGATACGAAGCTGCGCAGCAGTTCATTGTAGGTGATATTTCGGACGAGAACAAGCTGAACAAGAAAAGAAAGGATGTGCTCGACCGCATGACTGATGCTTACGGGATTACTGAGGCTGACATCTTGAAAGCACTCGGACTGCGGCAAACAACTCAGATCAAAGGTGAGGAAATCAAAATACTGATAGGCTACGGGCAGTCTATTAAAGACGGCGATTCAACCGTTGAGCAAATCTTCTTCCCTGAAAAAAGCGTCGATATTGCCGTCACAGAAAAGCAGAAGCAGACAACCCGCATTTCGGAGCATATTCTAACAGCCACCAGTTTAGATCAGTTGGAAGAAGTTTATGAACATGTTGCTGTGCATGGATTACTTGACCTTTACACCGCAAAATACGATGAACTCAAAGCCAAAAAGTGAAATCCTGTTCAGATGTAGCCGTTTAGGTGACTTGGTTACAGGTTCAGAAGGCTTGACTCAGGTTCAATCTGCCAGAATGGATGAACTGAAATACAAGCAATCATCCGGCAAAATCACTGATAAGCAGCTGATCGAATTAGGTTCGCTTCTGGATAAGCAGGGGAACATTCGAAGCATTACCAAAACGACTGAAAGCTATGTAAAATCGGTCTGGCTTGAAAAGGAGTTTGGCTATAAGGAAGATGTAATGACCGATGAAATGCTGAAAGGCCATATCTGTGAGCAGGATAGTCTCGGCCTTGTTAAGCAGGTTTTAGGCGGTGAGTTCCGGGTTAAAAATACCAAGCGTTTCCGTAATGAATTCATTGAAGGAACACCGGACATTATCTTGAAAAAGCAGGATGTTGTTGAAGATGTAAAGACCTCCTACAATCTGAGAACATTCACGGAAGCCGAATTGATCAAGGGTTATTTCTGGCAGGGACAAGGCTATATGTGGCTCACAGGAAAGACAAAATACCGGCTGATGTATTGTCTGGTTCCTACGCCGGAAGAAATCATTACAGAGCAGAAAAAGCGGTGGTATTTCAAGTTTAACTGTGACGAATCAAACCCGCATTATATGGAAATAGCGGCTCAGATCGAACACAACAATAATCTGATCAGCAAACTGCCTGCCGAGAACCGGATTAAAATATTTGAATTTGAATTTGAGTCTGAAAAGATTGAATTGCTTAAAGCTAAAATACTGGTCAGCCGTCAATATTACGATACGCTGACTTTGCCAATGGCGAAAATGCCTGTTAAAGAACATGATTAGGGTATTGAAATGTGTTTTCATGCCACGCGACATTATTCGGGTACTGCTTCGGCGGTTGAAATGAATCATTCACGAAAAAACAGAAACATTATGCATGATCCGCAAACCTTGGCTTTTTCAATTAAAAGTCCATTTAAAGATAAACACGGATACCGAAACAGTATAATTGACATTTGGCATTGTGATCCTGAAAATTTCACTTTCCCCGACAGTACTCAAAAGCAGGGAGGCAGAAGGGACGATTCCTGCGGCTGGTATGCGCCGATGTACCATGAATCTGAGAGAATCGCAATTGAGAAGCTGGCCAAAGAACAATACAGCCAGATATATGCACGACAAATTACAGAGAAAGAGGGAAAGGATTACGCATACGTTTGCAATCAGCCAGAAACAATGTATGAAGTAATTTATTGGATTTGGAGATCCATAAAGGCATTCGGTAAAAAAGGCTGGCAGTACGGCAATAAGCGCAATTTTCTTTCATCGGGAGAATTAGAATTCATTATGGAGTTATCATCTAATCCGGTCGATAACTTCAAGCATAGACCTATAAAATCCGAAAATGATTTTATTGAAATGTTCTTTTCGATCTGGACTGAATACAGAAGGTTTCACCGAAAGTGGTATCAGCATCCACGCTGGCACATTCACCATTGGAAAATAAACTTTCCCGGTTTAAGAGACATCAACCGTAAATGGTTTCAGAAATGCGATATATGTGGCATACGTGGGTTCCGCAATACTGATGGTAAAAGAACTGCTATCGCTTATGGTAATTGGTCTGGTGATAAAACGTGGTGTCCTTGCTGCAATGCTGACAAAGAAAAAACGGGCAGAGTCCCTGTAAGATAAAGGTTAAAAATAGGTTTAGGAATGTAATTCGTGCTGCCAGACATTCTTCTGGCTCCGATTTTCGGGTTAGGCTCACTTTAAAATCAAAAAATCATGGAAATCAACAAGTCAGATTACGAATTATATACAGGGTTTGTATTGAGTGAAGTTGCAAGCGAGCTAATGAGAGCCAAAGGTTTGTATCCTGAGTTCTTTGTAAATCAGCATGAAGCCTATGCGGTCATTTTGGAAGAGATAGACGAGCTGTGGGACGAGATCAAAAAGAAGCAGAAAAGCTATGATCTGGATGCTCAGAGAAAAGAGGCAATTCAGGCCGCTGCTATGCTGGTACGGTTGGTTGTTGAACTATTACCAAGGCAATCATGAGACAAATAAAATTCAGAGGCCTCAGAAAAGGCGATAATACATGGCTATACGGCGATCTAGTACACATCAATGGTGAGCGTCACATTTTCCCGGAAGATGTGCCAAACAGTCCGGATTTTTACGAGGTAATACCGGAAAGTGTTGGTCAGTTTACGGGGTTGAAAGATAAGGAAGGCGTTGAGATTTTTGAAGAGGATGTAGTAAAGGGAATCGTTTCGCTCGAATATTGCCGAATAGAACACGAATCGGCTGTCAGGTATGATTCCGAATATTGCTGCTTCACTACGCCGTGCACCTATGATGGATATATTAAACAGCCAAGCGAAGAGTATTGCAACTTTCTGCACCAGTTTGACACAGAAACCATTGAAGTTTTAGGCAACATTCATCAGAACCCTGAATTGCTATGCCAATAGATTATTCAAAGTACCCAGCAAATTGGCTCTCAGAAATCCGTCCACGAATAATGAAACGGGCTGAAAACAAATGCGAGGAGTGCGGCCTTGAACATCAGTCAACAGTGTACTCTGTAAAGCTGACACTTAAAGATGAAGATGGTCGCTACAAACTGAGAAGTATTTGGTTTCGGGATATAAGGGATGCCAACAGAGAAAACACTGAATGGCGAGACGTTAAGCCGGTAAAAGTGATTTTAACAATTGCGCATCTGGATCATGATGAAACCAATCATGAAGTTACTGATGATCGGTTAAAGGCACTTTGTCAGGCTTGCCATTGCCGGTATGACGCAAAAGAGAAATGGCGCAGAATCACAAATAAAACAGTATAAAATCACTCAAAGAAATGAACATAAAGAAGCACGTAAAATTTGATCTGGAACCAAGTCCATCACACAGGTTTCAAGCTATCTACGAAGGGTTAAGGCTGGTTATTGACCGGGAAAAAGAAAGGTACGCTAACCAAAAAGGCACATTTAGTCTGGTAGGCGCAGGAGCATATTCGATGCTTGAAGAGTTGAAGATCACCCACCCGAAGCAATGTGAGCAGGCCGCAGTTGAGTTTAAGAACTATCATTCTACTTCTGAATTGATTAAATAATGAACATACGTACAGAAAAAACTCCTTATGAGCTACTTCGAGAAATGGTTCCTGAAATGATTAGGGTAGACAATGACATCATTCAAAAAGTTGTTCTCGCTATGAAAGAGCATAGACATCAATTCGCTACCGAAGCCATCAAAGCCGACCGCCAACGCATCAGCCAATTGTGCTTGAACAAGGCAACTACGCACGAAGGGATTTCATTTTCGTGCCCGTTTGATGTTGAAAGTATTCACAGTTTACCGATTCAGTTATGAAAAGTAAATCCACGAGACATAAGTGGAACGGCAGGTTTACTAAGAATTTACAATCCTGTGCATGTGTCAAATGTGAATGTGTCAAAGAGAGAATTAATGGAATTTGGACATATTTTATTAATGACAATGTGTATTTTAAATCACCCAAATGTATATGAACGAACTTCAAGAATTGATCAGACATGCAAAGGATTACCGCGATGATGCCGTTGATTCAGTTCATAGAAATAGCCACATGAATGAGTTAAGGTGGATTATTGAACAGGATGAAGTTGATGCCGTTTTGGTTGATTTTATCAACTACATTGGCAGGAAAAAAGGTATTGATCTGGCATTATATACAATAGATATTCAAAGCGAAACAAAATAAACCTCGAGTTCACGGCAGAATATCATCCTTATTAAACCCTGCCATGAACAGTTCAATTGCCCCTAGTTGCTGCTGAACCGATATGGCATAATTGTAGTCCCGTTCAATGGCAGTACTGATGCTTCGAAACAGTTTACTATGAGCTTCAAAAATGTCCTGCGTTTTCATCCACCGCTTGATTTCTAAACGGTCTTTGACCTGATAAAGCATAGAAAGAGCTAGCCGGATTTGAATAGGCAATGGTTTTTTCGGTGGTTCATGAACCTGCTTTTTGACTTCTGCCATGAATCCCGGCGAATTGAAGTGTTACAAATAAATAGATAACAATGGAAGAATTAGAGGTGTTTTCAGAAGAAATAGAAATCAACGGAGTAATATCCCGCGTGGATGGAGAGCAAATTAACGAAGATGAATTTCGTGATTTGTTTATCAAGTGGGTTGAGGATAATGGGTTTAAGTTTGGCGGGAGTGTTCAGGCTTTTAAAAGTGAGTAACTATGGAATTTATAATTATACTCGCGTTTATGCCGGTGTTAGTAGCTTTTATGGGCTTTTACTTGACCATTAAAGGATTAAGAAAAACCATTAAGCAACAAGATCAAGCAATTGAGGACTACCGGCATGTACTGAATGAAATTAACAAAACACTTGGCTTAAAAGAAGAATATTGATTATGACAACGAAAGAGCCGATCCTAGTAAAAGGCAAGATGCCTAACAAAAGAATTTCTGTTGAGCATCTTAAAAATGGCAGCTTTTTAGTCGCTTTTAAGGCTATCAAAGATCCGAATGACGATAGGCCATCTGCAATAATAAAGGTTCATAAAAACAAGATAAAAGAAACTCAGATTGGTTTATCCGAAGATGCTCTTAGGGGTTTATATGATTGCATATCCCTCATGTTAAAACACATAGACGAATGACTTCAAAAATATTATTAATCATAATTGTGGTTTTAATAAGCTGTGCCTTGATTTTGGCAGTTTCGATGCTGGTTAAAGAATTTAGCCTACCTGTAACCCCGAATACTGCGGATTGTCCCGAATAAAATAAGGAACTGACTTTGCCCGTAATATTCGGGCATTGTTGTCTTTAATCCATTTCGTGTAGCCCGGATGAACATTCTGTACCTGATTAGTGCTCCTGAAATCAGAAGTCGGTTCATCGTTTAGCAGCTTCAATTCAAGCTCGTTCATTTCCTTATTTGTGGCAAGTATCGAAACCACAAAACAGCGGCAGTTGCTGTGCCATGAAATGAACTTGAATGTTTTAGGATACTTCCCGGCAAGCGGACCGCAAATGTCGCAGGTTGTTAAATTGTTGCTGCGCTTAACCTCATAGCCTACAACAAAATCAAGCTGCTGAAAACGTTCGTAATCGGCTGTGCGGTAACTCATGTTGATTTCCGTTCTGGTAAGCCTCATTGCATTCTTGTAAGAACTCCGGTATACACCTTGGCCGGGATTAAAATTCTTTGCCGCTTTGCTCAGGACCAGATTTCCATGCTTATCACGAACTCGGCGAAACAAACGATCAGGGTCAACCATGTTCTGCTGCAGATCACGCGCCAATGATGCAGCAGACTTGCCCTCTCCTATTCCGATATCCAAACCAAGCTCCAATTCGTTTCTGAATTGCTGAGTCTGCTTCCAGATCCGTTCCGATAACCCCATGCCGCCAACTTTCCGGTTTTGAAAAGAAGACAGCGCGGACAGGTTCCGGTTTAAATAACGGCTCAGGACGTTTCCTGATAGCTTGGTAGTGTCCAGTACCGAATTTACAAGATCGTCGTTTTTAAGCGCAGAAATAAGCCAAACTTCACCGGTTGCAGTGTTAATTGATTTCAGCATTTCGGTATACATCGCCATAAACAACCGGTCTGCCTGCGCTTTGAGTACCTGATTGGCTTCAAAGGAAAATAGCTGGCCATCTGCAAGCCGGATATTTTGAGAAATCAGAACAGCGTCACGGATCGTTCGGGCATAAATCCTTTTGATCCGTTTCACGTACTGCTCAATGGTTTCGAAATGCTTACGATCGTAGCTAGTGTGGTCGAATGGTCTTTTGGGCATTGGTTAATTGCTCTGAAAAAAGGCTGAAATAAACATGGTTCGTTGATACTCTAGCTTTTTTTCATAAAGCTCATGAATGCTCATTTGCACATGCATTGCCACATCGGTTTTCATTTCAACTGTGATGCAACCCGGATGGTACAGGCTTTCATATGCGTGGCTGACCTGATTCAAATCAATGAAGGCATCCTGCAAAATCCAGTCTTTATTAGTAAGCGGGAATCCGGCTTCATCCCGCTCTACTCCTTCCTCGGTCAATACCCACATCTTTACAATTATCATGTTCTCCAGAGTTTACGTTTGACGGGCAAAGTACTAAAAACCTGGTTCAAGAACATCATTCGCGGCACGCTGTTTTTCCTCGGCTTGTATCTGTTTCATTTCAGCATCGACATCATCCACCAGGTCAGATAATGCAACGGAAGTCCGCTGAGAAACGATAGCTTTATTGCCGTTTGCCATGGTCAAACGCTCGATCATTGCTTTCTGATCGTTAATTATGAACGGCTGTATTTCCGGCTCGATCATCAGTTTGGAGGCAACTGGTTTAAGTGCCAGATTCATCGTTCCTACAAAGGATTTCAGGATGCTGATTCTTCTCTGCAGGTAATCATCAAAGATTTCTCTTTTGTCCTGCACTTTCAAATGCGCATCTAAAAACAGCATTTTAAGTGCTTCACCTGAGATTTCACGAAGTCCTTTCACGCTATCGAAAGAAATGTCAGGTGTCTGAGTGAAAGAGAAGATGAACCGAAGCAGTGTTTCAATTTCAAGCTTAACAGATTCCGGAGCATGATCCCATGAAAGATATGTAGCCGTTGCCCCCGGTTCACCCTGAATAATTGCGCCCTGCTCCCCTTTCTTGGCCCAGCCTTCAATCCTACCCTGAACAAATATCTTGGGTGAAGCGTGGTAATCGTTTGTTTCTGCAAAGTTTGAAAGCAGCTTTTCCAGACGGTCGATCTTTGACTGAACATCTTCCCATTCTACTTGCTCCTGAGAAGCGTATACAATTGGAATTTTGCCTATGGTGTTAGGAATTGCCGGCTGCTCAGTCCATCCATTACCATCCTGAATCCATGTGCGTTTTTCCTGAGCCGTATAGGTTTCAAAGTAGGTTTTCTTTTTGTCCTCATCGTCTTCAATAATGAATTCCCGGCTGAAAGCGATCATGTCTCCGGTTTCATCAAACAATGGGAAAAGTTTGTTTCCGTCCGCGGTATTGAATGCGGTTACTCTGATTTTGAACTGCGTAGGAAACCCATAATCATCATGCGTTTCAGCCTTTGTAACAGGAAACCAGCATTCAGCTACCTGAGTACTTTTGAAAAGCTCACGGGCAATACGGCGGTCAAAGCCGTTTGATTTGTTTTCATGTAGGATTCGCTTAACCGCTTCAAGCACCTGATCTTCCTGATCGGTCTCAGCCTCACATTTCAGAATTACAGGATTGCCAAAGACAAATGAAACAGCGCGCTTTACAATCAGTTTTTGAAAAGGCAAGGCGATGCGGTTGACATATTCAACACGGTCAAACACCATATCCCCGTTTTCATCCTCCTTCATCACATTACGATCAGGCCGAAGGGCTTTGCTGTAAATGTCATGCTTTTCAATATCGTAAAGCTCAGTCAGCTTTTCAGTTTCAGTGCTGATGGTATTGCGGCCCCGGAGTTTGCGAAGTTTTACGGTGATATCATCTTCCTGACCAAGCAACTGTGTTAATTCCTGTAAATTCATAGTATGTGTTATCTGAAATAAGCTGTGAGGTTCTGTGCTTTGTTGCTATCCTTACCAAAATATTCGGCCATCCCGGTCAATGCATCTTCCGCGTCATCATTTGCGTTTCCACCTGCCGCCATGTAAGAGCAGACATGCTTTGCAAACTTGGGCCAACGTGCTTTCCAGTCTTCCGGAAAGACAATCAGGTTCTGAACCGATGCACCGGCTGTAAAGATCCGGGAATACTTGTTTGCCGATTGATGAAACCATTCAATGCGCGTGTCCTTGTTTCCTCTCAAACGTGTTTGCTGCTCTACATTGCGGGCGAAGCCGCGGCCACCATTATTACTTTCAACCCTTGCCAGCTCTGTACCCTGCTCATGAATTTGCTTTGCCACCATTGGCTCGGTTGTTTCCATGCCGGCCTGTGTATAAATCACATCGGTAACATACATTGCTGTTTCAGTTTCAATATAAGCTATTGAGCAAAGAAAGTCTGTTCCAAGATCCGCAGTATCCGTATAGGTTTTGCGCATCCGAAACTTGGTTGCCGGAATGTAATCAATGCCCTGATACGTTTTCCATGGTCTGCCGTAAAGGTAACCGCCTGCAGGCTGCGGGTTCTGCATGTACTGACGCTCAAAGACCATGCTGTTCTGATCCTGCAAGGCTTTAAGCTCTAACAATGAATGCTTGAATGGCCAGAGCGCAGTTTCATTTCCTTTTTTATCAGTTTCAATGCATGGCATACTTAATACTTCCCATTGTCCCGGTTCATTCTGCAACAGGTATCCGCACAGATCATTTTCGTGCAGACGTTGCATGATGATAATGATCGGAGTCTTTCGGCTGTTAACCCGGTTTTTAATCGTGGAATCATAACGTTGATTGATACGTTCACGGCGGGTTTCTGAATCAGCATCTTCGGGTTTAATCGGATCATCAATGATCAGCGCGCCACCGAACTTGGTATGAATGCCGGCATCAACAAGAAAATCATCCATGGTTCTTTCAAAATCCGGATCATCCTGTTCTTCTGAATCAACCTGACCGGCTCCAAAGCCTGTTACCTGGCCTGCGGCTGATGTAGCGTAAACGCCTCCACCTTTGGTTGTGTACCATTTCTTTTTGCTTCGGGAATCCTTCTTGATCATCACCTCCGGATAAAGCTCTTGATAGGATTCGTGTTCAACAATGGATTTAACACCTTCTGAATTATCAAGTGCCAAATCATCGGAGTAGCTTAGGTGGATATACTTGGATGCCGGGTTTAAGGCAAGGCCGTGGCTGATGAAGTTCTTGACAGCAAGCTCGGTCTTACCATAGCGCGGAGCGATGTTGATAATAGCCTTGGTGACTTCACCGGCAAGGATGCGGTTTAAAAGATTACAAATCTGTTCGTGATGCTTGTTAATAACAAACTTTCTGCTGTAAAGCTCACGGAAGAAATAGCACGTATAATTCATCAGGCTCCGCTGTGTAGCAAGCCTTGATAATGCAATACGTTTATATTCCTGTATTTCTGCCGGGCTCATTTGTATTTGTCGTTAAAGAACTTTGCAAACATTTCAATATCCTGCTCTGTCAGGTCCACGGTAACACGGACATTGCTTTTCTCCTCGGCATTGTAGCCCATTACTTTGGAGATACTATCAAGGGCCCGAATCTTATCATAAATCTTGACCTTCTTAGTTTCGCCGATCGGAACGCCTCCTGTGTTAACTTCAAAGGTTTCCACACCGGCCAGAGCAACAGCCTGATCTTCGTCCAGTTCACTGATTTTCTTCAACAAACCGTCTTCATCGTAATAGCCTCTGATGTCAGAAAATGCAATTTTTGCGTATTGTTCGAGAACTCTCTCTTTTGATAGCTTATACTTGTCTTGCAATTGATTATTGGCCTCATTTTTAAGATTTTGAATACATTCTGAAATGTTAGGGTTTGTTAACATTCGAGATGCTGCTTCTGCCGCACCGTTGACAGAATATCCCGCCCTTATTGCGGCCTGTGTTCCGTTCAGATCAATCAGATACTCATTGCAAAACCTGATCTGCTTGTCGGTCAATTCGTTTGCCTTTTTCATGGTTACAATTTGATGTTATTGGCAATGCAGAAAGCAATGATATAATCACCCATAGCTTGATTGCCGGCTGTGTTAGGGTGCACTTCCGGACTGATCAATCCGTATTGTGTATCATCCCAGTTTACTGCCAGTGCCATGTTCAGATACTTGTATCTTGTACCGGATTGACCTACCATGTACGATTGAAGCCAAACCCTGAATGTTTCAAGCCTTGCTTCATAATTGGCAGTAGCGCCGGTGTACTTGGGAGGTCCAAGCGCAATCAATACAG
>Ga0210040_10002632_pt1 | contig 25111 bp, 24 predicted proteins | sample CryGeyCG12114_NA_FD_185462 | JGI IMG/M metagenome (GOLD analysis project Ga0210040, IMG submission 185462) | Groundwater microbial communities from aquifer - Crystal Geyser CG19_WC_8/21/14_NA (SPAdes) (version 2) | ecosystem: Environmental > Aquatic > Deep subsurface > Groundwater | place: USA... | reverse complement strand
CCTTCACCTTCCAGTACAGCCGCCGTCCCGGCACGCCCGCCGCGGCCCTTCCGGAGCTCCCCGAGGCGGTCGTGGGCGAGCGCTACGACCGGCTCGTCGCGCTGCAGGACCGGCTGTCGTACGAGGGGATGCTCACCCAGGTCGGCCGCACCGTCGAGGTGCTCGTCAGCGTGGGGGAGGGCCGTAAGGACACCGGCGGGCGCCTGTCCGGACGGGCCCGCGACAACCGGCTCGTCCACCTGGCGGCAGCGGCCGGTGTGCGCCCGGGTGACGTCGTCGAGACCGTCGTGACCAGGGCCGGACCGCATTACCTCGTCGCCGACGGCCCGCTGCGGTCGCACCGGCGCACGCGTGCGGGCGACGCCTGGCAAGCAGGTCGGGCGCCGGTCACGCCGGGCGTCAGCCTGGGCATGCCGACGATCGGCGTGCCGGCGCCGCTGCCGGTGGTCGCTCCCTGCGGGTAGCGGAGCGAGCGTCACCTGACCGGGTGGTGAGACGTCCCTGTCCGCAGGGTAGGTGCGCGTCGACGGCCCAGACCCGGAGGTGTCGCATGGCGGACGGACGGCGCTCGACGCACGACCTCGTCGTCCGGCCCGGTGACTCGGGCGCACCCGTGCCCCGCGACGAGCCCGCCCGCGACCTGCCGCTGCTCGAGGACGGCGAGGCCGACGGCTTCCTGCGCCGGTGGAGCGACGTGCAGGCCCGGTTCGTCGACGACCCGAGGGCCGCGGTCCGCGACGGCGACGGTCTCGTGGTCGAGCTGCTGCAGGCCCTCGCCGCCCGCTTCGCCGCCCAGCAGGACGGTCTCGAGCAGTCGTGGCAGGCCGGCGGCGACGCCGACACCGAGCAGCTGCGGCTCGTGCTGCAGTCCTACCGCTCGTTCTTCCAGCGCCTGCTCAGCAGCTGACGTCCGCACGTCCCGCCCGAGTCGAGGAGCTCCACCCGTGACAACCACCGAGATCGTGATCCTGGTCCTCGTGCTGCTGGTCGTGGCCGCGATCGCCGCCGCGCTCGTGGCGCAGAGCCGCAAGCGCAACCGGCTCAAGAGCACCTTCGGCCCGGAGTACGACCGGACCGTCGAGGGCAGCGGCGGGCGCCGGGACGCCGAGCGCGAGCTGGCCGAGCGCGAGCAGCGCCGTCGCTCGCTCGACATCCGCCCGCTGCCGGAGCAGGACCGCGTCGCGTTCGCCGACCGCTGGCGGTCCACGCAGGGCGACTTCGTCGACCACCCGGAGACGGCCGTGCGCCAGGCCGACCTGCTCGTCGCCGAGGTGATGGGCCGGCGCGGCTACCCGGTGGGCGACTTCGACCAGATGTCGCGCGACGTCTCCGTCGACCACGCGGACGTCGTCGACGAGTACCGCGCCGCGCACGACATCAGCGAGCTGAACGACCGCAAGCAGGCCTCCACCGAGCAGCTGCGCCAGGCGATGGTGCACTACCGCGCGCTGTTCACCGATCTGCTCGGCGAGGGCGGGTCGTCGGCCGGCACTGCGCGCACCGCGTCGTACGACGACAGCACGAGCCGGCGCGACGACGCGCCGTACGGCGAACCGGGACGGCCACGAGGACGACCGCACCGCGACCGGCGGGCGCCGGGCCTTCGAGCCCGTCGACACCAGCCGGGCCGACGGCGTCCGGGTCGAGCGCGGCGGCCTCGACCGCGGGCGCGGCGACACGCCGTTCGAGCACGACCTGCCGCGCGACGACCGCCCGCGCGCCTGACCTCACCCCCTCGAGGCCGGACCCGTCACGGGTCCGGCCTCGGGTGTGTGTCGCGACCGTGACGCGGACATGACGCGCGCAACGGTCGGGTCACGATCGCCCCTGCCGGCCCTCGCGCCGGTGCCGTGCGCGCACCCTCCGGGGATAGGGTCCGCCGGTGAACAGCGCGTGAGCAGCCCCGGCGCGGCGCCCGGCAGCCCCCTCGTGGTGCTGCAGGGCGTCAACAAGCACTTCGGCGCGCTGCACGTCCTCAAGGACATCGACCTCACCGTCAGCCGGGGTGAGGTCGTCGTCGTCATCGGCCCGTCCGGGTCGGGCAAGTCGACGCTCTGCCGCACCATCAACCGCCTGGAGACGATCGACTCGGGCACGATCACCGTCGACGGCTCGCCGCTGCCTGCCGAGGGCAAGCAGCTCGCCCGGCTGCGCAGCCGCGTCGGCATGGTGTTCCAGTCGTTCAACCTGTTCGCCCACAAGAGCGTGCTCGAGAACGTCACACTCGGCCCGGTCAAGGTGAAGGGCGTCGCCAAGGCCGACGCCGACACGCGCGGCCGCGAGCTGCTCGAGCGGGTCGGCATCGCCGCGCAGGCCGACAAGTACCCCGCGCAGCTGTCCGGCGGCCAGCAGCAGCGCGTCGCGATCGCCCGCGCGCTGGCCATGGACCCGACCGTGATGCTCTTCGACGAGCCGACCTCCGCGCTCGACCCGGAGATGATCAACGAGGTCCTCGACGTCATGACGACGCTCGCGCGCGACGGCATGACCATGATCGTGGTGACCCACGAGATGGGCTTCGCCCGGCGGGCCGCCGACCGCGTCGTCTTCATGGACGACGGCCGCATCGTCGAGCAGGCGACGCCCGAGGCGTTCTTCACCGACGCGCAGTCACCGCGCGCGCAGGACTTCCTGTCCAAGATCCTGTCCCACTGACCGTCCGCTCCTGCTCGTCACCCCACCCGAAGGACATCCCATGCGAACCCTGCGCACCAGCTCCGTCGTCCTCGCGGCGGCGCTGTCCCTGACCCTCGCCGCCTGCGGAGGCGGCGACGACGAGGGCGGCACCGACACCGCGGTCGAGCCGGAGGCCGAGGTCAGCTTCGCGGCCGACTCGAAGATGGCCGAGATCGCCGAGGCCGGCACGCTGCGCGTCGGCACGAAGTTCGACCAGCCGCTGTTCGGCCTGAAGAACCTCGAGGGCGTCCCCGAGGGCTTCGACGTCGAGGTCGCCAAGCTCATCGGCGCCAAGCTCGGCCTGTCCGAGGACGCCATCGAGTTCACCGAGACGGTGTCGGCCAACCGCGAGCCGTTCCTGCAGCAGGGCCAGGTCGACCTGGTCGTCGCCACCTACACGATCAACGACGAGCGCGACGAGGTCATCGACTTCGCCGGGCCGTACTTCCTCGCCGGCCAGGACATCCTGGTCACGGCCGGCAACCCCGACTCGATCGCCGGTCCTGACGACCTGGCCGGCAAGACCGTCTGCTCCGTCGCAGGGTCGACGCCGGCCGGCTACGTCGAGGAGAACATCCCGGATGCCGAGCTCGTCCTCGTCGACGCCTACACCAAGTGCCGTGACGCCCTGCAGAACGGCCAGGTCCAGGCGGTGACCACCGACAACGTCATCCTGTCCGGCTACGTCGACCAGGCGCCGGAGGACTTCGAGCTCGTGGGCGAGCCCTTCACCGAGGAGCCGTACGGCATCGGCGTGCCGGAGGGCGAGGAGGAGTTCTGCGAGTTCGTGAACGACACGCTCGCGGAGGCGGCCGAGGACGGCTCGCTGCAGGAGGCCTTCGACGGCACGGCCGGCGGGGTCATCGAGAAGGAGATCACTCCGCTGCCCGAGCCGCGCGGTTGCGACAGCTGAGCCTGCGGCGCAGCAGGAGAGCCTGACGCGTGGACGCCGTCCTCGACAACCTCGACGTCTACGTCGACGGGTTCACCACCACCGTGCGGCTGACGCTCGCGGCGGCGGCGGTCGCGCTCGTGCTGGGGACGCTCGTCGCCGCTCTGCGCGTGTCGCCCGTGCCGCCGCTGCGGGCGGTCGCGACGCTGTACGTCGACGTCGTGCGCAACACGCCGCTCACGGTGGTGTTCTTCCTCGTCGTCTTCGGCCTGCCCGAGGTCGACGTGCTGCTGTCGTTCTTCCAGTTCGCGGTGCTCGCGCTGGCGGTCTACACGGCGCCCTTCGTCGCGGAGGCGGTGCGCTCGGGCATCAACTCGGTGTCGGCGGGCCAGGCGGAGGCGTGCCGGGCGGTCGGCATGACGTTCGGCCAGACGCTGCGACTGGTGGTGCTGCCGCAGGCCTTCGCCAACGCCGTCCCGCCGCTCGCCAGCGTGTTCATCGCGCTGCTGAAGAACACCTCGATCGCCTCGGCCTTCTTCGTCGCCGAGGCGCTGCAGCGCACCCAGGGGCTGATCAACGCCAACGGCCAGGCGGTCCTGTGGATCCTGGCCGGCACCGCGGCCGGCTACCTGGTCCTCGCGCTGGTCGCCAGCGCGCTGTTCGGCCTGCTCGAGCGGTCGCTGGCGGTGTCCCGGTGAGCGACGCCGTCCTCTACGACGTCCAGGGGCCGCAGGCCCGTCGGCGCGTGCTCGTCGGGAGCCTGGTCGGCCTCGTCGTGCTCGTGGCCCTGCTGGCGGTGGTCGTCCAGCGCCTGGCCGCCAACGGGCAGTTCGACGCGGAGCTCTACCGGCCGTTCGTCGACGAGCCGGCGCTGTACGAGCGTCTGCGCGAGGGGTTGCAGGGGACGCTCACCGCGGCGGCGTACGCCCTCGTGCTGGCCAGCGTCCTCGGTGTGCTGCTCGCCTTCGGCCGGCTCTCCCGGTCCGCGGTGGTGCGCGTGCCGTCGGTGGCGGTCATCGAGCTGTTCCGCGCGCTGCCGCTGCTGCTCGTCATCCTCGGGCTGTTCCTCGCCTGGCCGATCGTGCTCGGCAGCCGGCTCGACCCGCTGTACGCCCTCGTCATCGGGCTCACGCTCTACAACGGCGCGGTCATCGCCGAGATCGTGCGGGCCGGCATCTCCTCGCTGCCCCGCGGCCAGAGCGAGGCGGCGATGTCGATCGGACTGAGCCGGGGGCAGACGCTGCGGACGGTGCTGCTGCCGCAGGCGGTCCGGATCATGCTCCCGGCCCTCATCAGCCAGCTGGTCGTGCTGCTCAAGGACACCTCGCTCGGGTTCGTCATCGGCTACCTCGAGCTGCTGCGCTCGGCGCAGCAGGTCGTGCAGGTGCTGGACAACCCGCTGCAGCTGTTCTCGTTCGTGGCCCTCGTCTACATCGTGGTCAACCTGTCGCTGTCCTGGCTCGCGACCGTGGTGGAGCGGCGTCAGCGGCGCACGATGGGCAGGGCCGGCGCCACGCCGGCCGTCGACGTGGAGCTGGGGAGCGCCTGAGCCAGGTCCTGGCCGTCGTCGGTCCGACGGCGGCCGGCAAGTCCGACCTCGGCATCGCGATCGCCCGGGCGGTCGGCGGCGAGGTGGTCAACGCCGACTCGATGCAGCTCTACCGCGGCATGGACGTCGGCACGGCCAAGCTCGCACCGGACGAGCGCGGGGGCGTGCCGCACCACCTGCTCGACGTCTGGCCTGTGACGGTCACCGCGACGGCGGCGGCGTACCAGGAGCGATGCCGTGAGGTGGTCGACGACCTGCTGCGGCGCGGGATCGTGCCGGTGCTGGTCGGCGGGTCCGGGCTCTACCTGCGGGCAGCCCTCGACGACCTGCGCTTCCCGGGCACCGACCCCGCGCTGCGCGCCTCGCTCGAGGCCGAGCTGGAGCGCGACGGCGCTGCGGCCCTGCACGCCCGGCTGGCGTCGCTCGACCCGGCTGCGGCGTCGCGCATGGAGGCGAGCAACGGCCGGCGGGTCGTGCGTGCGCTCGAGGTCGTCCTGCTGCACGGGTCGATGCCGGGGGCGATGACGTCCTACGACGCCCACTACGCGACGACCTGGGTCGGCGTCGACCGGCCCGACCTGGCCGACCGCATCGCCGTGCGGGTCGACGGCATGTGGGCGGCGGGCCTGGTCGACGAGGTGCGCCTTCTGGCGTCGGAAGGGCTGCGCGACGGGGTGACCGCCTCCCGCGCGCTCGGCTACGCGCAGGTGCTGGGCGTCCTCGACGGGCGCTGGGACGAGGCGCACGCCCGCGAGCTCACCGTCGTCGCGACCCGGCGCTTCGCCCGGCGCCAGCGGGCGTGGTTCCGCCGCGACCCGCGGGTGCACTGGCTCGACCCGTCGCAGGACGCGCTGGTGCAGGCCCTCGACCTCGTCCTGAGGTGACGCCCGGCACCGGCGCCTCATCGGCGCCCGCGGGCCGTACGCTCGCGCCGTGCGCTTCCTCAAGGGCCACGGCACCGAGAACGACTTCGTGCTGCTGCCCGATCCCGACGGCCGGCTCGCACTGACGCCCGCGCTCGTACGCCGGCTGTGCGACCGCCGCGCCGGCGTGGGCGGTGACGGGGTGCTGCGGGTCGTCCCGGCCGCGGTCGAGCCCGACGGGCAGCGCTGGGCCGACGACGCGCACTGGTTCATGGACTACCGCAACGCCGACGGCTCCGTCGCCGAGATGTGCGGCAACGGCGTACGGGTCTACGCCCGCTTCCTGGTGCGCGAGGGCCTGGCCGAGCCCGGTCACCTGCGCCTCGCGACGCGCGGCGGGGTCAAGGAGGTCGACGTCCCGGCGGGCGGCGGCCCGGTGAGCGTCGACATGGGGCCGGCCGTGGTCGGCGAGCCGGTCGACGTCGACGGCGCGTCCGCCACCGCCGTCGACATGGGCAACCCTCACGCTGTGCTGCACGTGCCGTCGGTCGCCGGGCTGGGCGAGCTGAAGACCTCGCGCCTCGACCTCAACGTCGAGTACGTCGAGGACCTCGGTCCGGCAGCGCTCGCCATGCGCGTGCACGAGCGCGGGGTCGGCGAGACCCGCTCGTGCGGCACCGGGGCGTGCGCCGCGGTCGTGGCCACCTGTCTGCGGCAAGGCACCCCGCGCGACACGCCGTACACGGTCACCGTCCCGGGCGGCGACCTCACCGTGACGTGGCGGACCGACGGGCACGTCGTGCTCGCCGGTCCCGCCGTGCTGCTCGCCGAGGGCACGATCGACGACGACTGGCTGGAGGACGCATGACCGAGCCGCTCACCCCCGCGCAGACCGCGGCGGCCGTGAAGGAGGGCATCGGCGACTTCGGCTTCGGCTGGATGACCGACAAGGCCGGCCGTGAGCGGGGCAGGTCCGAGCTCGGGCTGCGCGGGCGGTCGCTGTACCACCTGGGGCGTGCCGGCGTGCTCGGCGACGTGCCGGTCGAGGTGGTCGTCGCGGCGGAGGCGTTCTTCCCGCCCGACGTCGTCCGCACGGCGTGGGAGCAGGGTCGGGCGCTGGTGGCACCGGCCGACGCGGCCCGCTTCTACGCCAGGCTGTGCGCCGACCACGCCCGCAGGCGCTTCGCCGACGACGCCGACACCGCGCGGCTGGTCGAGCTGGTCGAGCGGGTCGTCGACGGTGCGCCGTACGCCGGGCTGCCGCTGTTCGTCGGCTGGCGCGCGCTGGAGCGCCCCGCCGATGCCCCCGGGCGGCTCGGCCTGCTGCTGAACTGCCTGCGCGAGCACCGCGGCTCGGTCCACGCGGCGGCGGTCGCGGCCGTCGGGCTCGGTCCGCTCGAGGCGATCATGGCTGGCACCCACGGCGAGGCGAACGCCCGCTTCTTCGAGTGGCCCGAGCCCTACCCCGACCCGGACGTCCACCGGGCCCGCTGGGACGCCGCCGAGGACCTCACCGCCGCTGCGGCGGGCCTGCCGTACGACGCGCTGAGCTCGCAGGAGCGCGGCGAGCTCGTGTCGCTGCTGGCGGCGGCGCTCGGCGGCTGAGGGGCGCGATGCCTCAGCCGTGTGAGGGGACTCGGGCGGCTCGTGATGCGGCCCAGGCCCCGCCGGCCAGCAGCAGGAAGCCCGGGACCACGCCACCGACGGCCGCGATGGCGGCCTCGCCGGCGCCGGTGGCCGCCAGCAGCAGACCGACTGCGCCGCACAGGGTCATCGCGGCACCGAGGACGTGCAGCGACATCTCCTGCCAGACCTCTGCCAGGGCGTTGAAGTGCAGCCCGACGACCACCGCGACCCAGGCCACCCCCGCCTCCGGGGCGTCGAGGACGCGGGTCAGGACCTGCAGGCCGGCGAACAGGGCCACCACCTCCACGGCGACGACGAGCCAGTAGCCGCGGGTGAAGCCGCCACGCTGCGCCCGATCAGCCGCCGGCCGTCGGCCCGCCGTCCACAGCGCCAGCTGGACGCCGACGAAGGCGAGCACTCCGGCCAGGCGCAGCAGGAGCGGCCACGGTGACGGCAGGAGGCCGGCGTTGACGAGCACGAAGACGAGGCCGAAGGAGCTGCCGATGCTCAGCCCGAGGCGTTGTTCGCGTCCCATGCCTGCCACTGTGCCCCGTGGGTGTCCGCACGTCCGGAACGTCCAAGACGGGTGCGTCGCGGTTCCCCTACGGTCCGCTCATGGATCTCCGTCTCTCGGTCATCGGGCTCGTCGTCTCGGACATGGCCGCCACCCTCGCCTTCTACCGCCGGCTGGGGCTCGACCTGCCGGACGACGCCGACGCTCGACCACACGTCGAGGTCGAGGTGGGCGGCCTCCGGCTGGCCTTCGACACGGAGGAGACGATCCGCTCCTTCGACCCCGGCTACCGGCGTCCGGAGGGCGCGCAGCGGATCTCGCTGGCGTTCGAGTGCCGGAGTCCGGCCGAGGTCGACGCCGCATTCGCCGAGCTGACGGGCGCAGGCTACGAGGGTGCGCTCGCTCCGTGGGACGCCGTGTGGGGGATGCGCTACGCCGTCGTCCACGACCCGGACGGCACGCCGGTCGACCTGTTCGCCTCGCTACCCGAGTAGCTCGCGTCGCAGCCGGCTCGGCGTCGTCCCGGTGAGGTCGCGCACCTCGCGCGACAGGTGGGCCTGGTCTGCGTAGCCGCACGCGTGAGCGACCTCGGCGAGCGAGCCGCGCGTCGCGAGGACGCGTTCGAGGCGGAGCACCCGGGACAGGTGCCGCGGGCCGTACCCGAACAGCGGCAGGCACCTGCGGTGCAGCTGCCGGGGGCTGAGCCCGACCCGGTCGGCCATCTCGGCGACCGGCGTGCCGGCGCGTGCGAGCGCGAGGACGCGGCCGCCGAACGGGTCGGGGTCCCGCTGTCCGCGCTGCGTGTGGGCCCAGGCCGTCAACGCCCTCGCGCCGCCGTCCGCCACCTGCTCGGCGAGGCGGCGGGCGTCCCGCTCGGGCCACAGCTCGTCGAGCCGCGGCGAGCGGTCGCGCAGGACGTCCGCGGGCACACCGAGCAGCGCCGGTCCGGTGCCCGAGGCCATCCGGAGCGCGGCGTAGGACGTGCCGGGCGGGCTGGTGTGCCAGCGGGCGCGGGTGTCGGGTCCGGCGACGGTGAGCCGGCTGCCGTCCCACACGAGGTCGACGCAGCCGTCGGGCAGAATCCGGCCGGCGCCGGACGCGTCCTTCGTCCAGACCACGACCGCCGGGACGCCGGTGGGCCGCTCCTGGTAGGTCACCGGTCGATCATCCCTGTTGTGGAACTCCGTGGCCGGGGTCGGGACGGCGTGGGACGCTGAGGGGGATGACGAAGCCTGCCGTGAGCGTTGAGCAGTCGATGACTGCTGAGACCGCCCCCCTGTCGACCGCTTCCGCCGACGTGCGCCTGGACGACACGCTGCTGCCCTCGTTCCACGAGATCGAGGGCGAGGGCTTCGACCTGGAGGAGCGGCAGTCGCTGCGCCGCGTCGCCGGCATCCGCACCGACCTCGAGGACGTCACCGAGGTCGAGTACCGCCAGCTGCGCCTGGAGCGGGTCGTGCTCATGGGCGTCTACGAGCCCGGTGACGAGGCGGAGACCTCGCTGAAGGAGCTGCAGGCGCTCGCCGAGACGGCCGGCTGCGAGGTCCTGGAGGGGCTGCTGCAGCGGCGCGCCAAGCCCGACCCCAAGACCTACGTCGGCTCGGGCAAGGCGCGCGAGGTGCGCGACGCCGTGCTGTCCTCCGGTGCCGACACCGTCATCTGCGACGGTGAGCTGACGCCCGGGCAGCTGCGCAGCCTGGAGGAGGTCGTCAAGGTCAAGGTCATCGACCGCACCTGGCTGATCCTCGACATCTTCGCCCAGCACGCCACCTCCCGTGAGGGCAAGGCGCAGGTCGAGCTGGCGCAGATGACCTACATGCTCCCGCGCCTGCGCGGCTGGGGTGAGTCGCTGTCCCGGCAGGGCGGTGGCGCCGGTGGCTCCGGCAGCGGTGGTGTCGGTACCCGTGGCCCTGGTGAGACGAAGATCGAGACCGACCGCCGGCGCATCCGGTCGCGCAAGGCCAAGCTGGCCGGCGAGATCAAGCTGATGAAGACGGCGCGTGACACCAAGCGCCAGGAGCGCACGCGCAACGCCGTGCCGTCGGTGGCCATCGCCGGCTACACCAACGCCGGCAAGAGCTCGCTGCTCAACCGCCTCACGGGCGCAGGCGTGCTCGTGGAGAACGCGCTGTTCGCGACCCTGGACCCGACCGTCCGCCGCGCGCAGACGCCCGCGGGTCGGGACTTCACCCTGAGCGACACCGTCGGGTTCGTGCGCATGCTGCCGCACCAGCTCGTCGAGGCGTTCCGGTCGACGCTCGAGGAGGTGTCCGGCGCCGACCTGATCCTGCACGTGGTCGACGGCTCGCACCCCGACCCGGAGGGCCAGCTCGCGGCGGTCCGCCAGGTGTTCACCGAGATCGACGCCCAGCGGATCCCGGAGATCGTCGTCGTCAACAAGTGCGACCTCGCGGACCCGCTCGTGCTCGGCCGGCTCCAGCGCCGTGAGAAGCACGTCGTGCTGGTCTCCGCGTTGACCGGCGAGGGGCTGCCCGAGCTGCTGCAGGTCCTCGAGGACGAGGTGCCGCACCCGGACGTGCGCGTCTCCGTCGTCCTGCCGTACGACCAGGGTTCGCTCGTGTCGCGCATCCACACCGAGGGCGAGGTCCTCACCGAGGAGCACCTGGAGACGGGCACCCGCATGGAGGCGCGCGTCGGGCCGAGCCTCGCTGCGGACCTCAACGCCTACCTCGTGGCGTAGCCCGCAGGTTCATCCACACGGGTGAATGCGCCGCTCGCTGAGTCGGGCTAGGTTCCGGCCGTGAGGTCCGCCGCCCTGGGTGTCGCACTGCTGCTTGCGGTGGTCAGCGGGTGTTCGGCGAGGGATGCGGCGCCGGCGGAGGTGGGGCCGTTGGCGTCGGGGTCAGTATCTACGGGTCCGTCTGACACGCCAGCGTCGGTACGCCCGGACTCCCGCGCCAACAGCACATCTGGCCCCGCCGAGCGCCCTGTCGAGCCTTCCGTGCCCTCAGCCGCCGCGGCGAGTGACTCTGCTGGTGCAAGCGCCTTCGCGCGTCACTTCATCGCCACCCTGCAGGCTGCGCTGGCCAGCGGCGATTCGCGTGCCCTTGCGTCGTTGAGTGCTCCTAGTTGCGGTGGCTGCACAAATTTGATGGAAGCTATAGCGGCGGCCGCCAGTGCCGGGCATCGCGTCCGGCGAGCTGAGCTGGTCGTGGCCTTCTCGGAGGCACCCCAAGTCCGCGACGGGGAAACGATCGTTGACCTTCGGTACCAGCGACGCGCTGGCGATGTCGTCAACGCCAGCGGCGACATTGTCCAAGCCATTCCCGCGGAAGGAGCCATCGATACGCAGTTGCGCGTTACGCACACAGGATCCGGCTGGCTTGTGCTCGGTTTCAGGCGACTTCCCGGATGAGTCACGCTCGGCTACGCCTCGTCAGTGCCGCAATACTCCTGACCGGTGCGGCGCCCGCGTGGGCCGCTTCTCCTTGCTCGGTCGTCCAACTTGCCGGCTGCGTTGGAGCAGAGGGGTCCGGAGACGGTTTTGGCGCGGGTGCGATTGTGAGTCGACCCGGCCGACCAGCCGGTACCGGTGGACCGACGCAAGGCGGAGTGCGCGGTCGCCAGGAGGTGGCCGGGCAGCCCACGACGATCACTGAGCGATCTTACGTACCCACCTGTAGTGGAAATGCGCCGGGCGGTGTCGACGATCTTTGTACAACTGCGGTTGAGGCTTGTCCGGTCGACGGCGAAATAAGATTGTGGATGTATACGCGGCAACGCGTCAGCGAAACGGGCGCCGTGAGTCCCTGGGAACTCGTAACGGATCCGCCATTCGTCTGCCTGGGCGCTGACGACCCTGCCGTTGCCCTCGACCCCACCGTCGCCATCGCAGCCATCGTCCAGCGCGACTTCCAGCGTGTCGTCGTCCTCAAGGGTGGCGCCGAGGTGTCACCTCGACCCGACACGCTGGTCAACATCCCGACCCGCTTCTCGACCGACGCGCCCGCCAGCTACGACATCCCGCTGACGCTGCTCGGCCAGTCCGTGACCATCACGGCCACCGCGCGCCGCTGGACCTGGCACTTCGGTGACGGGACCACAGCGACCACGACAGCGGCGGGCACGGACGGACGCGTTGAGCACACCTACACGAGTGCGACGCCCGTCGGCGCCCATGTCGTGATCGAGTGGTCGGGGACCTACCGCATCGGTGGAGGTGCCGCGCTGCCCATCACCGGCACGGCGACGACGATCGGCGACCCGACCCCGCTCGAGGTCAAGCAGGCACGCAGCGAGCTGGTGCACGACTCGACCTGAGCGGGGCCTCACACCTTGCGCAGGACCGTGACGACGCGGCCGAGGACGACGGCGTTGTCGCCCGGGATCGGCTGGTACGCCTCGTTGTGGGGGAGCAGCCACACCTTGCCGTCCCGGCGCTTGTAGGTCTTGACGGTGGCCTCGCCGTCGATCATGGCGGCGACGATGTCGCCGTTGTCGGCACTCGGCTGCTGACGCACCACGACCCAGTCGCCGTCCGCGATGGCTGCGTCGACCATGGAGTCGCCCACGACCTTGAGCATGAACAGGGTGCCGCTGCCGACGAGCTCGCGCGGCAGCGGGAAGACGTCCTCGACGGCCTGCTCGGCCAGGACCGGCCCACCGGCAGCGATGCGCCCGATCACGGGGACGTACGCCGGCGCAGGACGCGCGGCGCGCTCGGCGGCCTCGTCCTCGATCCGCTCCACGGCGCTCGTCACCTCACCGGGGAGCCGGACGTCGACCGCGCGGGGTCGGGACGGATCGCGGCGCAGGAAGCCCTTCTTCTGCAGCATCGCCAGCTGGTGGGACACGCTGCTGGTGCTCGTGAGCCCGACCGCCTCGCCGATCTCGCGAACGGTGGGCGGGTAGCCACGTCGCTCGACCGAGTCGCGGATGACCTCGAGGACCTTGCGCTGCCGGGCCGTCAGCCCGGCCTCGTCCGGCGGGCCGTCGGGCAGGTCCCGGACGACTCCGCCGGCGCCCTCCGCGGTCCCCTCGCCGGTCGAGCCGGTCTTGCGCGCCATGTGTCCTCCGCTGCGATCCGTGGGCCCGGCGGTCCAGGTCCTGGGCGGACCGTAACGCTCGCGAGGTCACAGATCAAACACATGTTCGAACGTGTCTGGCGTTTTGTCGGAGGGCCTGGGTACGGTCCGCTCAGACGTTCGATCGAACGCACGTTCGCTCGGAGCCGAGACGAAGGAGCACCCAGATGAGCGCCACGACTGTCCACCAGCACACCACGACCAGCCGCCACACCCGTCTGACCCGCCGCGGGCGTGTCCTGCTGCTGGCATCTCTCGTGGCGGTGCTCTTTGGTGCCTTCTCCCTCGGCCGGTCCGTCTCCGAGGCGGCGCCGCCGAGCCCCTCGCCGGCGCGTCACCTCGTCACCGTGCAGCAGGGGGACTCGCTGTGGAGCCTGGCGCACGAGGTGGCACCAGACAACGACCCCCGCGAGGTGGTGGCGCTGATCCGCGACCTGAACGACCTGTCGACCTCAGGGCTGACCCCGGGGCAGGAGCTCGTGCTGCCGGCTGCTGCCTGACGACTACAGCGTCAGGACGATCTCGCTCACGCCTCGGGAGGTGTGCGCCTCGACGTCCAGGCCGCTGGTCCGGAACAGGCGCAGCATCGCGGTGTTCTCGGCGAGGACATCGGCGGTCAGCGCGACCACGCCGCGGCGACGGGCAACGTCGACGATGACGTCGCGCAACGCCGTCCCGAGGCCGACGCCCTTCCACTCCGGATCGACCATGAAGGCGACATCGGCCCGGCCGGACGTCGGGTCGCGGTAGTAGGACACCGTGCCGACGACACGCTCGCTGCCCCAGTCGCCCTCGACGGCGAGCAGGGTGACCTCGTTGTCGAACGACACGCTGGTCATGTGCTCGGCCGTCGACAGGGGGAGCGAGGTCAGGTGCCGGAAGAAGCGGGTGAAGACGTCCTCCGGCGGCATCCGGTAGAAGAGGTCCTGCAGGATCGCGGCATCGCCCGTGCGGGCCGGGCGCACCAGCGCGGAACGACCGTCCCGCAGCGTCAATGTCCGCTCCTCCTCCCGCGGGTACGCGCCGCGCGAGCGAAGCTGCTGCCCCTGCGGGACGAGCCCCCGTTCGACGGCGTCGGCGAGCAGCTGCTCGCGCGCCGACGGGTGGGCCAGCTCGATCAGGGCGACGGCGCGCTCGCGCAGGGAACGGCCGAACAGGTACGCGGTTCCGTACTCCGTCACGACGTAGTGCACGTCCGAGCGGGGGATCGTCACCGCTTCATCAGCGGTCAGCGAGGGCCGGATGCGGGACGTCCCGTCCGGGAAGGTCGTCGACAGGCACACCACGGCCCGGCCGCCCGGACTGTGCGCGGCAGCCCAGTGCATGAGCGACTGGGAGGCGACGCCTCCGTACAGCTGGCCGCCGTCGGTGTCCGCGCACACCTGACCGGTCAGGTCCACGGCGAACGCCTGCGTCACCGAGACCAGCCGCTCGAGCCGGGTCAGCGTCACCGGGCTCGCGAGCCGTTCGAGCGGCCGGAAGTCCACCTGCGGGCCGTGCAGCCGGTCGAACAGCCGCTGCGTCCCCACGGCCATCGACGCCACGACGGTGCCGGCGCCGCGTCGGACCGCACCGCTGTCGAGCAGGTCGACCAGGCCGTCGGTCACCACGTCGCTGTGCACCCGCAGGTCCCGCCGGCCGGACAGGTGGCGCAGCATCTCGTTCGGCACCCGGCCCAGCCCGATCTGCAGCGTGGCGCCGTCCGGCACGAGCCGCGCGACGTACAGCGCGATCGCCTCGGCGATCTCACCCACCGGCTCGTGGCGGTACTCCGTGACCGGCCCGGGCACCTCGACGAAGGCGTCGATGCGCTCGACCGGCAGCATGCTCGCCGGCCCGGTACGAGGCATCGCCGGGTTCACCTCGGCGATGACCGTCCGTGCGTGCAGTGCGGCCGCCAGCGTGACGTCGACCGTGACGCCGAGGCTGCACATGCCCTCCTCGTCCGGCGGTGCGACCTGTACCAGCGCGACGTCGACGCGGTGCTGACCCCGTTCGACGAGCGACGGCACCTCCGACAGCGACACCGGCACGTAGTCGACCTGACCGCTTCGCGTCAACCCCCGCAGCTCACTGCCGACGAACATGACCTCCTGCGGGTAGCGCGCGGCACCGTCGACCGTCACGCCGTCGGCGAGGAAGTGGACGAGGCGCACCCCCGGCAGCGGCACCGGCAGCTCGTTGAGCGCCGCGAGCAGGGCCCGCGGCGTCCCGCAGGCCGAACCCACCCAGACGCGGTCGCCGGGACGGACGAGCTCGACGGCCTGCGCCGCCGTCATCGTCTCGGGCACGCCTGGAACCTATGCCGCGACCTCCTCCGGCCGCGCTACCGGGTGCGAGGATGCGCCGCGTGCCTGGTCCTCAGCTGCTGGTCCGCCGTCCGTCACCGCGGTTGGCAGCCGGCGAGCTCACCCACCTCGACCGCGTGCCCGTCGACGCCGAGCTCGCGCTCGAGCAGTGGCGGGCCTATGTCGACGTGTTCCGCCGCACGGGCTGGACGGTCACCGAGGTGGAGCCGGCGGACGCGCACCCCGACGGGGTGTTCGTCGAGGACGCGGTCGTGGTGTTCGGCGACCTCGCGGTGCTCACCAGTCCGGGCGCCGCCTCACGGGTCGGCGAGCTCGAGTCGACCGCACGTGCGCTCGGCGAGCTCGCCGCCATTGTCCGGTTCGACACCGCGCGGATCGAGCCGCCCGGCCACCTCGAGGGCGGGGACGTCCTGAAGGTGGGCCGCACGGCCTACGTCGGCCGTACGACGCGCACCGACGAGCAGGGCATCGCACAGCTGCGCGCACTCGTGGAGCCCCGCGGGTGGACGGTGGTGGCGGTGCCGGTGACGAGGGTGCTGCACCTGAAGTCCGGCGTCACGGCCCTGCCGGACGGCACCGTCATCGGCTGGGCGCCCGACGTCGACGACCCGAGCGTCTTCCCGGACTTCCTGGCGGTGCCGGAAGAGCACGGGACCGCCGTCGTCGACCTCGGCGACGGCGCGGTGGTCATGTCGGCGGACGCGCCGGAGACGGCGGCGCTGCTGCGCGGACGCGGGCTGACCGTCCACGAGGTCGGCATCAGCGAGTTCGAGAAGCTCGAGGGCTGCGTGACCTGCCTGTCGGTCCGCGTGCGGCCTCCCGTCGACGCCTGACGCGCGTACGGCCAGCACGGTCCGGCGGGACTGCGATCGGCATGGTCACGTCGCGACACGCCGGCGTGTCAGCGGTGACCATGCCACTAGTCGGCCGCACTCCGGCGTGTCAGCGGTGACCATGCCACTGGCCGGCCGCACAGCCCCGACCCGCACAGCCCCGACCCGCACAGCCCCGACCCGCCTACTCCCGCAGCAGCTCGTGCTCCACCAGCGCGCTCGGCAGCACCGTGCCGAGTAGCTCCTCCCGCGGCATCTGCGCCTCACCGCCGAACGCCGTGCCCAGCGCGTCGAGGCACTGCAGCCCGGCGGCGATCATGCCGTGCCGACCGGCCCGGGTGGCGAGGCGGTCGACGTCGGGCTCCGGCTCGCCGGCGATCAACGGCGAGAGGTCGGCCGCGGACGTGTCGTGCTCCGGCGCCTCGCGCAGGCACGTGACGAGCAGCCACCGGGAGCCGCGTGCGCCGTCGGGGACGGTGCCGAGCAGCTCGGCGACCTGCAGGCGGCGCAGCGACTCGTCGCCGAGCGGGTCGACGTGCACCAGCAGCTGGCTGGTCGCGCAGACGAAGGCGTCGATGAGGTCGACCGGCTGCACGTCCTTCTCCAGCAGCTCGACCAGCAGGTCGACGGTCGTCTCCCGGGGCAGGCCGGCGCTGCCGACGGCCGTGGCGGCGGACGCGGTCGACAGTGCGAGCCAGCTGCCGGGCCCGAGGCTGCCGCGGGTGCGGACGAAGCGGGCGAGCGTGAGGCAGGCGCGCAGGGCCGGCTCGACGGCCTCGTCGGCGCCCTGCTCGAGCAGTCCCTGGACGACCCGCAGGTCACCGGCGATCCGGCTCGAGCCGCGACCGGCGACCTGCACGGCAGTGGTGGCGAGCGCTGCGGCGGTGTCGTGCAGCCATGCGCCGCCGGGCACGCCTTCGGCGGCGACCCGCTGCGCCAGGCTGGTGATCACGGCGGCGTCGACGGAGGCGGGGTGACCGGCGGCGACCGCGAGGTCGACCCACAGGCGGGCGAGCCGGGCGAGTCCGGCGTCGTCGACCATGCCCAGCCCGGCGAGGACCTGCTCGTCGGGCAGTCCGGTGCCGAGCGCCTCCCGGGCGAGCAGCGCGACCAGGCGCACGGCCGAGCTGATGGCCTCGGCGCGGTCGGCACCGGCGAGGATCTGCAGCATCGCGGCGTCGGTGTCACCGGAGGACTCGGGCGCCTCGAGCGCGGGCGGCACGTCCGACAGCAGGCGCAGCACCTCCGACTCGAACGGCCCGACCTGCGAGGCGACGGTCGTACGGCCGGTCTCGCCGGCGGTGCGCACCGCGGTGGCGAGCGCCGCCGACAGCCGGCCGCCGAGCTCCACCTGCACCTCCTCCGGCCCGTGCTCGAGCGCGCGCAGGACCCGGCTGGTCGCCTGCTCGGCGACGAGGTCACCGCGGTAGTGCGCGAGCACCGCGGTGGCCAGGGTCTGCGCGGCCGACTGGTCGAGCGCGTGCTCGTGGGCGTCGTCGTGCAACAGGATCGCGAGGTCCTCGGCGAGCCACGGGGTGAGCCGGCCGCGCAGCGCCTCGACGAGGTCGGTCACCGGCACCTGCAGCTCACCGGCCAGGCGCTCGCAGTCGACGGGCGCCGCCCAGAACCGCTCGGCGGGCTCGCCGTCGACGACCGCCAGCAGCACCATGCGGCCCTCGTCGCCGGGCTGGCCCGGCAGCGCCGCGACGACGGGCGCGATCGGCAGGCGCCACGACAGCGACAGCCCCTCGGAGAGCACACGCAGGGTCACCGTGCCGGAGCTCGGCCCGTCGCCGTGCACGTCGACGCGCGCCTCGGGCGAGTGCAGCCCGTCGCCGGCGCCCGGCGGCAGGAACGTGTGCAGGACGATCGCCGGCTCGAGCGTGTCGCCGGCGTGGCCGTGCAGGACGGCCCCGGCCGACACGGCGTAGACGGGGGGCTCGTGCTGCTCCGGCGTGCTCACCGCACCATCTTCACGGATGGCGCGGGCGCGTCACACCGGGAGCCGCGGCTCTTGACAGCTCAGCGCACGGCTGACGCCAGCGCCTCCCGCGCCGCCAGGCGAGCCTGCGCCGGGTCGGCGGCGTCGAGCGCGGCGGTCGCCGCGGCCCGGCAGGCAGCGAGGTCGACCTCGGCGAGCGCAGCGCCGACGGCGGGCAGCGCCGCCGCGGCTGCGGACAGCGAGGTGATGCCGAGGCCGGCGAGCACGCAGCCGAGCAGCGGGTCGGCCGCGGCCTCGCCGCACACGCCGACCGGCTTGCCGGCGGCCTGGCCGGCGGCGGCCGTGCGTGCGACGAGCGCCAGCAGCGCTGGCTGCCACGGGTCGGTGAGGTCGGCCAGGTCGGCGGACAGCCGGTCGGCGGCCATCGTGTACTGCGTCAGGTCGTTGGTGCCGATCGACAGGAAGTCGACGTGCTGCAGGACGCGGTCGGCGAGCAGCGCCACCGACGGCACCTCCACCATCACGCCGGGCACGAGACCGCGGGCCCGGACCCGGTCGGCGAAGAAGACCGCCTCGGCGACCGTCGCCACCATCGGCGCCATGACCCACGGCGAGGCGCCGGTGCGCTCGGCGGCCAGCGCGATGGCGTCGAGCTGCCGGTCGAGGATGCCGGGGTCGGCGAAGGCGATGCGCAGGCCGCGGACGCCGAGGGCCGGGTTGGCCTCGTCCGGCATGCCGGCGAAGGCCAGCGGCTTGTCGGAGCCGGCGTCGAGGGTGCGCACGACGACCTTGCGGCCGGCGAACGCCTCGAGCACCTCGGCGTAGATGGCCGCCTGCTCCTCGACGGTCGGCTCCGTGTCGACCGACAGGAAGCACAGCTCGGTGCGGAACAGCCCCACGCCCTCCGCGGAGCCGGCGGCGGCCGTACGCGCCCCTGCGCCGTCCTGGACGTTGGCGAGGACCCCGACCGGGGCGCCGTCGGCCGTACGCCCGGGTCCCTGCCAGCGGGCGACCGCCTCGGCGCGGGCGCGCGACTCGGCCACCGCCTGCACGGCCTTCTGCGGCTCCGGATCGACGTGCAGCTCGCCGGTGGTGCCGTCGACGAGGACGGAGGCGTCGGTCGGCACGGTGTCGAGGCCGGGGACGGCGACGACGCAGGGGATGCCCAGCTGGCGGGCGATGATCGCCGTGTGGCTGGTCGGGCCGCCGAGGCGGGTCGCGAGGCCGGTCACCCGTGACGGGTCGAGCCCGGCGGTGTCGGCGGGCGCCAGGTCGTCGGCCAGCAGCACGGACGGCTCGGCAGGTGTCGGGATGCCCGGCTCGGACTGGCCGGTGAGCTCGGCGACGATGCGGTCGCGCAGGTCGTAGAGGTCGGTGACCCGCTCGGCCATCAGGCCGCCCATCTGGCGGAACAGCCCGGCGAACTGGTCGACGGCGGCGTACACCGCGTGGGGGGCGTCCGTGCCCGTGCGGACGCCCTTGACCACGCTCGCGGTGAGCCCGCGGTCGCGGGCGAGCACGGCGGTCGCCTGCAGGACCTCGGCGGACACGCCGCTGGAGGCGAGGGAGCGGGCCGTCAGCCGGTCGGCGACCGTCGTGGCGGCGGCGGTGAAGCGCTCGACCTCGGCGTCCCGGTCCGCCTCGGCGACGGTCGTGGCGGCGGGCAGCTGCGGCGCAGGCGCGGGGCGGACGACGCGGCCGTACGCGAGGCCCGGGACGACCGGCGTCCCGTGCAGCGTGCGGGTGTCGGCGGCGGTGCGAGGGGCCTGCTCGAGCACGTCGGCTCCATCTCGTCGGTGTGGCGGTGGTGTGTCAGCGGTCTGTGACGAACATGACGCGCAACGCTTGACATGTCAAGAGAACCGGGCGTAGAACCACAGCACCGCAAGCGCGGAGCAACATGGTGCCAACCGCAGGGGAGGTGGGGATGATCGGGCTGTACGCCGAGGAGCGTCACGACGCGATCGCCGGCCTCGTCCGGCAGCACGGGCGCATCTCCGTCAGCGAGGTCGCCTCCACCTTCGGCGTCACCACCGAGACGGTCCGCCGGGACCTCGCGCAGCTCGAGCGCACCGGCCTCTTGCGCCGAGTGCACGGCGGCGCCGTCCCGACCAGTGCGCTGGCCCTCGCCGAGCCGGCGCTGGACGCCCGCGACGTCGCCCACGCAGCGCAGAAGGACCGGATCGCCCGTGCGGCGCTCGAGCTCGTCCCGGGCGCCGGCGGCACGGTCCTGCTCGACGCCGGCACGACGACCGGCCGCCTCGCCGCCCTCCTGCCGACCGACCGGGACCTGCTGGTCATCACGCACGCCGTGCCCCTCGCCGCTCGCCTCGCCGGCTGCCGGGGCATCGCCCTGCACGTCGTCGGCGGCGCCGTCCGCGGTCGCACCCAGGCCGCGGTGGGCACCGACACCGTCGCCGTGCTGTCCGACCTGCGCGCCGACGTCGTGTTCGTCGGCACCAACGCCCTGCTGCCGGGACACGGCCTCAGCACCCCCAACGCCGAGGAGGCAGCCGTCAAGCGCGCTCTCGTACGAGCCGGAAGGCAGGTCGTGGTCGTGACCGACTCCAGCAAGATCGGGCAGGAGCAGCTCGTCCGCTTCGCCGGGCTGTCCTCGGTGGACGTCCTCGTCACCGACGACGGCATCTCCGACGACGACCGCCGCGCGATCGAGGCGGACGGGGTCGAGGTCGTGGTCGCGTGATCGTCACCCTCACGGCCAACCCGAGCCTCGACCGCACGGTCACACTCCCCGGTCCGCTGTCCCGGGGTCAGGTGCAGCGTGCCCTGACCACGACCAGCGACCCGGGCGGCAAGGGCGTCAACGTCGCCCGGGTCGTCACCGCCGCCGGCGCGCTCGCCGTCGCGGTCCTGCCCGGCCGCGACGACGACCCGCTGCTGCTGGCGCTGCGCGACGTGGGGATCCCCCATCGGCCGGTGCCGGTGCCCGGGCACGTCAGGGTGAACCTGACGTTGACCGAGCCGGACGGGACGACGACCAAGGTCAACGAGCCCGGGCCCGAGCTCGGCGCCGAGGTGCGCGACGCGCTCGCCGACGTCCTGGTGCGCGAGGCCGCCGGCGCCCGTTGGGTGGCCCTGTCCGGCTCGCTGCCGCCCGGGGTCCCGGTCGACTGGTACGCCGAGCTCACCGACCGGCTGCGCGGCACGGGGGCGAAGGTCGCCCTCGACACCTCCGGCGACGCATTGCTCGCCGCGCTCGCGGAGGGCACGGTGTCGCTGCCCGACCTCGTCAAGCCCAACGGCGAGGAGCTCGCCGAGCTCACCGGCCAGCCCGGCGTCGACCTCGAGCGCGACCCCGCCGCCGCCGTCGCGGCCGCGACCGGGCTGCTCGACCGCGGCATCGGCGCCGTGCTGGCCACCCTCGGCGCCGCCGGCGCGCTGCTCGTCACCCGCGACGGCAGCTGGTCGGCCACCCCGCCGAAGATCCGCGCCCGCAGCTCGGTCGGCGCCGGCGACTCGGCGCTGGCCGGCTACCTGCTCGCCGACCTCGCCGGCGGCGGCCCCGAGGACCGGCTGCGCTCCGCCGTCGCCCACGGCGCCGCCGCCGCGTCGCTGCCCGGGTCCACGCTCCCGGCGCCCGCCGACGTCGACCTCGACGGCGTCTCGCTCGTCCGGTTGCCCGACCCCGCCCCGTACGCGCCCGTCTAGCCGCACCGCCCGAACGGTCCGTACAGCAGGCTCCCGTCCCGCCCGGCCCGGCGGGTGCACGCACCCGTCAGGCCCCCTGGAGGCCCTTCGCCATGACCGAGCTCATCAACGTCGACCTCGTCGACCTCGACGCCGACCTCGGCGCCGGGGCGCCGGAGGTCATCGACCGACTCACCGAGCGGGTCGCGGCCGCCGGCCGCTCCGGCAACCCGGCCGGCCTGCGCGCCGACGCGATGGCCCGCGAGGGGCAGTCGGCCACCGGCCTGCCCGGCGGCATCGCGATCCCGCACTGCCGCTCCGAGCACGTCTCGCAGCCCACGCTGGCCTTCGCCCGCCTGCAGCCGCCGGCCGACTTCGGTGCGCCGGACGGCCCGGCCGACCTGGTCTTCCTCATCGCAGCGCCGGCCGGCGGGGGAGCGGAGCACCTGAAGCTGCTGTCGGCGCTGGCCCGTGCGCTGGTGAAGCCGGAGTTCAAGCAGGCGCTGCGCTCGGCGGGCAGCCCGCAGGAGGTCGTGACGCTGGTCGGCGACGTCGTGCAGCCTCAGGCCGCACCCGCCGCGCCGGCCGCCGTGGCCGCCGCCTCCTCGGCGCCGGCCGCCGCGGTCTCGTCGGCGAAGGTGGGCGCTGCGCCCGCTGCCTCCGGCGTCGCCGTGGCCGACCCCGTCGCGCCCCGCCGCATCGTCGGCGTCACCGCCTGCCCGACCGGCATCGCCCACACCTACATGGCCGCCGACTCCCTCGTCGCCGCCGGCAAGCGCGCCGGCGTCGAGGTCGTCATCGAGACGCAGGGCTCGTCCGGCTCGACGCCGCTCGACCCGTCGGTGATCTCCGAGGCCGACGCCGTCATCTTCGCCACCGACGTGGGCGTGAAGGAGCGCGAGCGCTTCGCCGGCCTGCCGGTGATCGCCTCCGGAGTGAAGCGGGCCATCAACGAGCCCGACGTCATGGTCGCGGACGCGCTGCGCGCCGCCGAGGACCCGAAGGCCGCCCGCGTCGAGGGCACCGCCACCGCCGCTGCCGGCGGCGCGAAGGACACGAACGACCTGTCGTGGGGCGTGCGCCTGCGCCAGATCCTGCTCACCGGCGTGAGCTACATGATCCCGTTCGTGGCCGCCGGTGGCCTGCTCATCGCGCTCGGCTTCCTGCTCGGCGGCTACGAGATCACCGGCGTCGCCGACGAGGTCCTGCTGAACAACACGCTGGCCGACCTGCCCGAAGGCGGGATCGCGACCTACCTCGGTGCGGTGCTGTTCAAGATGGGTCAGCTGGCGTTCGGCTTCCTGGTGCCGGCACTGGCCGGCTACATCGCGTACGCCATCGCCGACCGTCCCGGCATCGCCCCCGGCTTCACCGTCGGCGCCATCGCCGGCTTCGTCGGCGCCGGGTTCATCGGCGGCCTGGTCGGCGGTCTACTCGCCGGCTTCGCGGCCTTGTGGATCAGCCGGGCGAAGGTACCCGCCTGGGCCCGTGGCCTGATGCCCGTCGCGGTCATCCCGCTCGGCGCGACGCTCATCGCCGGCGGACTGATGCTGCTGGTGCTCGGCCGTCCGCTGGCCGCCATCACCAACGGCCTGCAGGACTGGCTGTCCGGGCTGTCCGGGTCCTCCGCGATCCTGCTCGGGGTCATCCTCGGCCTGATGATGTGCTTCGACCTCGGCGGCCCGGTCAACAAGGCGGCGTACGCCTTTGCCACCACCGGACTGTCCGTCGACAATCCCGCCACGCTGAAGATCATGGCCGCGGTCATGGCCGCCGGCATGGTCCCGCCGCTGGCCCTGGCCCTGGCCACCGTGGTCCGGCCGGGTGCGTTCAGCGCCGCCGAGCGGGAGAACGGCAAGGCCGCCTGGCTGCTCGGCGCGTCGTTCATCTCCGAGGGCGCGATCCCGTTCGCCGCGGCCGACCCGCTGCGCGTCATCCCGCCGGTGATGATCGGCGGTGCGGTCACCGGTGCGATCATCATGGGCACCGGCGCCGAGCTCAGCGCCCCGCACGGCGGGATCTTCGTCTTCTTCGCCATCAACGGCCTGGTCGGCTTCCTTGCAGCACTCGTCGCCGGGACGCTCGTCGGCGGCGCCGCGGTCATGGTCGCCAAGCAGCTCGGCCGCACGCCCGCCTCCGCCACCGTCTGACACCTCCCCTCCCGAAGGAGCACCTCCCATGCCCAGCAACACCGTCGCCGTCGGCTCCGCCATCGGCCTGCACGCCCGCCCCGCGGCGCTCATCGCCCAGGCGACCAGCGAGCTCGGCGTCCCCGTCACGCTCTCCACCGACGGCGGCGACCCCGTCGACGCCGGCTCGGCGCTCATGATCATGACGCTGGGCGCCGGCCACGGCGACCAGGTCACCGTCGAGTCCGACGACGAGGCGGCGCTCGCCCGCATCACCGAGCTGGTGGCGGCGGACCTCGACGCGTAGCCCGTCCCCGTACGCCCTCGGCCCCGCTGTCCTGCCGGACGCGGGGCCGAGGTGCGTCTACGGGCCGGCGGTTCGGGCTGCGTCCTGCGCCGCGGCCACAGCGGCCGCGTGCGGCCTCGACGCGCAGGCGCGGCCGGCCTGCGCACCTGCCCTCGGTCGGTGATCTCCCCGCTGTGCAGATGACGTCCGACACGCCGGCGTGTCTCACGTCTCTGCACAACCGACAGATCCACCGGTCGCCCCGTTCTGTCGGAGGTCGGTGTCACCGTCGAGGTGTGCGCCCGACCGCCGTCTCCACCGCTCCTTGGAAGCAGCGCGTGACATGTCGGTCACACTGCGACACGCCCGGCCGGGCGCCGCAACACGCCGTCCGACCTGCGACTTCACCGCCGACACGCGCGTCGGTCTTGCCTCACCCCTGGTGCCGCCCTAGTGTCCCCGGCACAACATCTAGGGATTACACGGGTGTAGTTCTCCACATCCTGTGGAGGCGGTCCACACAGGCTGTGGACACCCGCCCTGCTCCGACGACGCCCGAGAGGGGTGGATCGACCGTGCGCTGCCCGTTCTGCCGCCATCCCGACAGCCGCGTCGTCGACAGCCGCGAGACGAGCGAGGGCGACGCCATCCGGCGGCGCCGCTCGTGCCCGGAGTGCGGCCGGCGCTTCACCACGGTCGAGGAGATGAGCCTCGCGGTGGTCAAGCGCTGCGGGGTGACCGAGCCGTTCAGCCGCGCCAAGGTGGTCAACGGCGTGCGCAAGGCCTGCCAGGGCCGGCC
>Ga0210040_10002631_pt1 | contig 25113 bp, 20 predicted proteins | sample CryGeyCG12114_NA_FD_185462 | JGI IMG/M metagenome (GOLD analysis project Ga0210040, IMG submission 185462) | Groundwater microbial communities from aquifer - Crystal Geyser CG19_WC_8/21/14_NA (SPAdes) (version 2) | ecosystem: Environmental > Aquatic > Deep subsurface > Groundwater | place: USA... | reverse complement strand
CCTGGGCGGCGCAGCAGCGCGCCGCCGGGTGAGGCCGCGGTCCCGGGGGCCCGGCCGCTCCCGCGGCCGCGCCTACCCTCTGCGGGCATGACCTCGCCGCACCCCCGCCTGCGGGCGGTCCTCGACGACGTGCCGTCCTACGTGCCCGGCCGCCCGCCGCAGGTGCTCGAGGGCGTCACCCCGCACAAGCTCGCGAGCAACGAGAACCCCTTCCCGCCGCTGCCCTCGGTCCTCGAGGTCGTGGCGCGCGCGGCGTCGAGCGCGAACCGCTACCCGGACATGCTGAGCACCGAGCTGGTGGCGGCGATCGCCCGCCACGACGGCGTCCCGCCGGAGCACGTCGTCGCGGGTCCGGGCAGCGTCGGGGTGCTCAGCCAGGTGCTGACCGCCGCGGCCGGCGACGGCGACGAGGTCGTCCACGCCTGGCGCTCGTTCGAGGCCTACCCCATCGTCGTGCGCCTCTCGGGCGCCCGGCCGGTGCCCGTCCCGCTGCTCGCGGACGGCCGCCACGACCTGCCCGCGATGGCCGCGGCCGTCACCGGGCGCACCCGGCTCGTCCTGGTGTGCAGCCCCAACAACCCCACCGGGCCGGTCGTCACCGCAGCCGAGATGGAGGACGTCCTGGCTGCCGTGCCCGAGGACGTCCTCGTCGTCCTCGACGAGGCCTACCGCGAGTTCGTGCGCCCGGCGGCGGGTGCGCCCGACGCGGTGGCGCTGCACCTGGCGCACCCGAACCTCGTGGTCCTGCGCACGTTCTCCAAGGCGTACGGGCTGGCCGGGCTGCGCGTGGGCTACGGCCTCGCCTCCCCCGCGGTCGCCGACGCGCTGCGCAAGACGGCGATCCCCTTCGGCGTGAGCACGCTGGCGCAGGCGGCGGCCGTCGCCTCCCTGGACGCCGAGGACGAGCTGCTGGAACGGGTGGCGGCGATCGTCGCCGAGCGCGAGCGCGTCGTCGCCGCGCTCGCCGAGCAGGGCTGGGACGTGCCGGTGACCGAGGCGAACTTCGTCTGGATGCCGGTGGGGCACCGGGCGGGCGAGCTGGCGGAGGCCTGCGGCGCCGTCGGCCTCTCGGTGCGCGCGTTCGCGGGGGACGGCGTGCGCGTCAGCATCGGGGAGCCGGAGGCCGACGACCGGTTCCTCGAGGTGGCCGAGGCCTTCCGCCGCGGCTGACGCCCCGTGCCCGCCCCCGTCCACTCCCCGGGTGGCGACCGCGCCCCGGTCGGGCGGCGGAGTAGCGTGCCCGCCTGAGTCGCCCGAGCAACGGGCCGCGCAGCGAGGGACCGGCCCCCGCCGGAGGTCGCCGAGGAGGGCACGTGACGTCGTCGACGACGGGCCGCACCGGCCCCGGGACGGACCCGGTCGCCGGTGGGCCGACCACGGCGGGGCCTCCCGCCGGGTCCGGCACCGCCGGACCGGCCGCAGGACCGGCTCCCGGAGCGGGCGCGGGCGGCGCCCTCCACGTCGTCCAGCTGCTGACGCCGGACGGCCGGCGCGTGGACGAGGGCGAGGACCCGGAGGTCGCGGCCCACGCCGCGGCGCTCACGGTCGAGGACCTGCGGGGCATGTACCGGGACATGGCGCTGGCGCGCCGGATGGACACCGAGGCCACGGCCCTGCAGCGCCAGGGGGAGCTGGGCCTCTGGGCGAGCCTGCTGGGCCAGGAGGCGGCGCAGGTGGGCTCGGCGCGCGCCACCGCGCCGCAGGACCGGCTGTTCCCCACCTACCGCGAGCACGCCGTCGCGATGGTGCGCGGGGTGGACCCGGCGCACGTCCTGTCGCTCTTCCGCGGCGTCGACCGCGGCGGCTGGGACGTCGAGGCCACTGGCGTCAGCCCCTACGCGCTGGTCATCGGCAGCCAGACGCTGCACGCGACGGGCTACGCCATGGGCGTCCAGCGCGACGGCGCGGTCGGCACCGGGGACGCGGGGCGCGACGCCTGCGTGCTGGCGTACTTCGGCGACGGCGCCAGCAGCCAGGGCGACGTCAGCGAGGCCTTCGTCTTCGCCACCGCCTTCCAGGCGCCCGTGGTCTTCGTCTGCCAGAACAACCAGTGGGCGATCTCGGTGCCGGCCGAGCGCCAGAGCCGCGTGCCCATCGCCCAGCGCGCCAGCGGCTTCGGCTTCCCGGGCGTGCGCGTGGACGGCAACGACGTCATCGCCTGCTACGCGGTGGTCCGAGCGGCCGCCGAGCGGGCGCGGGCGGGGCAGGGCCCGACCCTGGTCGAGGCCTTCACCTACCGGATGGGCGCCCACACGACGTCCGACGACCCCGGGCGCTACCGCCCCTCCGTCGAGGTCGAGCAGTGGCGGGCGCGAGACCCGCTGACGCGGCTCGAGGCGCACCTGCGCTCCGACCACGGCGCGGGGGACGACTTCTTCGCGGAGGTGGCCCGCGACGGCGACGCGCTCGCGACGCGGCTGCGCCGCGACGTCCTGGAGATGCCGGACCCGGCGCCGGGCACGATGTTCGACCACGCCTACGCCGCGGAGCACCCGCAGGTGGAGGCCGAGCGGGCCTGGTACGCCGAGTACGTGGCCGGCCTCGACGGCGAGGACCGCCCAGCGGTCGAGGGGGGCGCCGGCGGCGGCGCCCCGGCGCAGGGAGGTGCCGCGTGAGCGCGATCGGTCCTGACGGCGAGCGCGTCGTGGAGCGCGTCAGCATCGCCCGGGCGCTCAACCTGGGCCTGCGGGCGGCGATGGAGCGCCAGCCGAAGGTCCTCGTCATGGGTGAGGACATCGGGGCCCTGGGCGGCGTCTTCCGCGTCACCGAGGGGCTGGCGAAGGACTTCGGCGAGGAGCGGGTCATCGACACCCCGCTCGCGGAGGCCGGCATCATCGGCACCGCGATCGGGCTGGCGATGCGCGGGTACCGACCCGTCTGCGAGATCCAGTTCGACGGCTTCGTGTTCCCCGCCTACGACCAGATCGTCACCCAGCTCGCGAAGATGACGCACCGCAGCCGCGGCGCGCTGCCGATGCCGGTCGTCATCCGGATCCCCTTCGGCGGCGGCATCGGCGCGGTGGAGCACCACAGCGAGTCGCCCGAGGTCCTCTTCGCCCACACGACCGGCCTGCGGTGCGTCAGCCCGTCGAACGCCGTCGACGCCTACTGGATGATCCAGCAGGCCATCGACTCGCCGGACCCCGTCATCTTCTTCGAGCCCAAGCGGCACTACTGGGACAAGGCGGAGCTCGACCCCGGCGCGCAGCCGTACCCGCTGCACCGCTCGCGCGTCGTGCGCCCGGGCACCGACGTGACCGTCGTCGCCTACGGGCCCACGGTGCCCCTCGCGCTGCGCGCCGCCGAGGTGGCGCAGGAGGAGGGCCGCAGCCTCGAGGTCGTGGACCTGCGCACCATCTCGCCGCTGGACCTCGCGCCCGTCGAGGAGTCGGTGCGCCGCACCGGCCGGCTGGTCGTGGCGCACGAGGCGCCCGTCTTCCTCGGCCTCGGCGCCGAGGTGGCCGCGCGGGTCACGGAGTCGTGCTTCTACTCCCTCGAGGCGCCGGTGCTGCGCGTCGGCGGCTTCTCGGTGCCCTACCCGGCCGCTCGGCTCGAGGACGAGTACCTGCCCGACACCGACCGCCTGCTCGAGGCGGTCGACCGGGTGCTCGCCCCCTGAGGGGCTGCGCCGCACCGGCGCAGCCCCCGGCGGCCCGCGGCCACCGGGGCACGTCCGAGAACACCCCGCGGCGGCCGAGGACGGCCGCCGCGACCACCCCGACCGGCGGGCGACCCGCCGCAGGCAGGAGGCCCCCGCGTGGCGGTGCAGCAGTTCAGGCTCCCCGACGTCGGCGAGGGGCTGACCGAGGCCGAGGTCGTCTCCTGGCGCGTGGCCGTGGGCGACGAGGTCGCCGTCAACGCCGTGCTCGTGGAGATCGAGACGGCCAAGTCGCTCGTCGAGCTGCCGTCGCCCTTCGCGGGCGTCGTGCGCGAGCTCCTCGTCGACGAGGGCCGCACGGTCGAGGTCGGCACCCCGATCGTCGCGGTGGAGGTGGCGGGCGGGGCCGAGGACGCCGAGGGCGAGGGCGGCGGGGACGGCGCGGCGGGCGAGCGCCGCGACGTCCTGGTGGGCTACGGGCCGGGGCGCCGCGCCTCGCGCCGCCGTCGCCCCGGTGCCGTGCCGCCGGTCGTCGCCCAGCCGGAGCCCCAGCCGGAGCCCCAGCCGGAGCCCCAGCCGGTCCCCCAGCTGGAGCCGCAGCCGGAGGACTCCCGGCCGGCGCCCGTCGCGCAGGAGGCGCCCGCGGCGTCGGCGGTGGACGCGCCGGCGCGCCCCGCCCGCCCTCTCGCGGCGCCACCGGTGCGCAAGCTCGCGCGCGAGCGCGGCGTGGACCTCGGCGAGGTCGCGCCCACGGGGCCGCGGGGCACCGTGACGCGCCGCGACGTCCTGGCGCACGCCGACGGCGGTGCCGCGTCGGTCGTCGAGCCCGACGGCAGGCCCGCCGACGCCCAGCCCGTCGGCGGGCCGCCGGCCGACGGCAGGCCGTCCGGCGGGGAGCGCGTGCCGGTGCGCGGGGTCCGGCGGGCGATGGCGGAGGCGATGGTGCGCAGCGCCGAGGCGCCGCAGGCGACGCTGTTCCACACCCTCGACGTCACGCGCACGATGAGGCTGGTGGCCCGCACCAAGGCGGACCCGCGCTTCGCCGACGTCCGGGTCTCGCCGCTGCTGCTCGCCGCCCGGGCGGTCGTCCTCGCGCTGGGACGCACCCCCGAGATGGGTGCGCGCTGGGACGGCGCCGCGCAGGAGGTCGTCCTGCCGGCGGGGGTCGACCTCGGCGTCGCCGCCGCGACCCCGAGGGGCCTCGTCGTGCCGGTGGTGCGCGACGCGCACGCCCTGGACCTGCTGGAGCTCGCCCGCGCGCTGGGCGAGCTGACCGCGACGGCGCGGGCCGGCCGTACGCCGCCGTCGGCCATGACGGGCGGCACGTTCACCATCACGAACATCGGCTCGCTCGGCATCGAGTCCGGGGCGCCCCTGCTCAACCCGGGGGAGACGGGGATCCTCGCCCTCGGCTCCTTCGCCCAGCGGCCGTGGGTCCACAAGGGCCGGGTCCGCCCGCGCTGGACGACGACGCTCGGCCTCACCGTCGACCACCGCGTGGTGGACGGCGCGCAGGCCGGCCGGTTCCTCGCCGACGTGGCCGCGGTGCTCGAGCGGCCGAGCCAGGCGGTCGTCTGGTCGTGAGGCCGGCTGCTCCACCGGCGCGGAGGGCTGGCGCCGGTCCCCGGACGGGGGAGGCGGGGGCGGTCGCGCTCCGCGCGGCGCCTACCCTCGGGGGGTGAGCGCACGGACGGCGCCGACGGCGCGCAGGGACGACGACGGCGCGCGCGCGCCGCGGTCCGCGGACGCCCCCGGCCGACCGACCGCCGCGCCCCCCCGCTGGTGGCTCGCCGTGGTGGCGCTCGCCCCGCTCGCCACCGCGCTCGGGCTGGTCTGGGCGCTCGCCACGGGCGGGGCCGCCGCCCCCGAGGCGGTCCGCGACCCGGGTGCGCTGGTCCGCTACGGGCTGCCGGTGGCCACCGTGGTGCGCGACCTCGCCCTCGCCCTGACGCTGGGAGCGCTCGTGCTCGCGGCCGGTGTCGTGCCGTCCAGGGCGGCGTCCTGGGCGGCGGCCGCGCGCGTCGCGGCCGTGGGCGCCGGCGCGTGGACGGTCGCGAGCCTGGCGGTGCTCGTGCTCACCGCCGCCAACCTCTCGGGGACGCCGATCACCGACCCCGTCTTCGGGTCCCAGCTGGGCATCGTCGCCACCCAGATCACGCAGGGCCAGGCGCTGCTGGCCTCGACCGTCGTCGTGGCGCTCGTCGCCACCGCCGCGGTGGGCGTGCGCACCCCGGCCGGCGCCGGGGGCACGGCGGTGCTCGCCTGCCTGGCGATCGTGCCGCTGGCGCTGAACGCCCACTCCACCGGCACCAGCGGGCACGAGACGGCCGTCAGCTCGTGGGGCCTGCACGTGCTCGGGGTGGCCGTGTGGTTCGGCGGCCTGATGGCGCTCGTGGCGGTCGCGCGGCGGACGGGGCCCGAGCTCCCGGTGGTGGCCTCGCGGTACTCGGCCCTGGCGCTGGTCGGCTTCGTCCTGGTGGTCACCTCCGGCGTCGCCAACGCCTCGCTGCGCGTCGCCGGCCTCGGGGATCTCCTGGGCACGGGGTACGGCCGGCTGGTCCTGGCGAAGGCCGCGGCGAGCGTCCTGCTCGGTCTGGCCGGATGGGCCCACCGCCGCCGCCTGCTGACCGCCATCGACGCCCGCACCGCCGCCGGCGCGAGCGCCCGGGGGCCCTTCTGGCGGCTCGTCGGCGGCGAGGTGGTGCTGCTGGGCGCCGTCTCCGGCGTCGCCGCGGCGCTGTCGCTGACCCCGCCCCCGGTGCCGCAGGAGCTCCCGCCCGCTCCCACCCCGGCCGAGGTCCTCACCGGGGAGGCGCTGCCCGAGCCGTTCCGGCCCTCCAGCCTGCTGACGCAGTGGCAGCCGGACCTCCTGTGGTCCGTCATCGTGGTGGCGCTGGCCGTCGCCTACGCGCGCGGGGTCGTCCGCCTGCACCGCCGCGGTGACCGGTGGCCGCTCGGGCGCACGGTCTCGTTCGCGCTCGGCCTGCTCGTGCTGGTCTACATGACGAGCGGGGCGCCGGCCGACTACGGCCGCACGGTCTTCAGCGCCCACATGGTCCAGCACATGGTGCTGAGCATGCTCATCCCCGTGCTGCTCGTCTTCGGGGCGCCCATGACGCTGGCGCTGCGCGCGGTGCCGCGCCGGCGTGACGGCTCCCGCGGCGTGCGCGAGTGGCTCGTGGTCGTCACCGAGTCCCGGTGGCTGCGGCTGGTCTCCCACCCGGTCGTGGCGGCGGTGCTCTTCGCGGGGAGCCTGATCGTCTTCTACTACACGCCGCTGTTCGAGCTGGCGCTGTCGACCCACGTGGGCCACGAGCTGATGATGGTGCACTTCCTCGGGGTCGGGTACCTGTTCGCCAACGCCCTCGTCGGCGTCGACCCGGGCCCGAACCGGCCCAGCTACCCGCTCCGCATCGTGCTGCTGTTCGCGACGATGGCCTTCCACGCGTTCTTCGGCATCGCCATCATCTCGAGCGAGACGCTGCTCGCGGGCAGCTGGTTCTCCTCCACGGGCTGGGGCATCGACGCGCTTGCCGACCAGCGCACCGGCGGCGGCATCGCCTGGGGCATCGGCGAGTTCCCGACCCTGCTGCTCGTCGTCGCCGTGGCGGTCCAGTGGGCGCGCAGCGACGAGCGCGAGCAGCGCCGCGGCGACCGCACCGCCGACCGCACCGGGGACGCCGAGCTCCAGGCGTACAACGCGATGCTCGCCGAGCGCCGCACGCAGCGGTAGCCCCCCGCCGGACTTCGTGAGCTCTCGCCGCGCTGGGGCGCCCTGGGGAGGGACTTCGTGAGCTCTCGTCGCGTTGGGGCGCCCTGGGGAGGGACTTCGTGAGCTCTCGCCGCGCTGGCGCGCCGTGCGGGCGGGTCGCGCCGCCCTCGTCCGCCGCCGGAGAGCACCGCGTGGTAGGCACTGGCGCGTGATCGATCCGAGCGCCGCCGCCCCTGCGCACCGCACCGCCGCGGACCCCCTGTCCGACCTGCACGCCTACGTGGCCCAGCCGCGCGTGACCGGTCTCGCGCTGAGCCCGGACGGGCGCCGGCTGGCGCTCGCCGTCGCGGGCCTGGACGGCGACGGCACCTCCTACGTCACGAGCCTGTGGGAGTCCCCGCTCGAGGGCGGGTCCTGCCGCCGGCTCACGCGGGGCAGCACGGGCGAGGCGGCGCCGGTGTGGACGCCGCAGGGCGACCTCCTCTTCACGGCGAAGCGGCCGGAGCCCTCCCCGTCCGGACGGCCGGCGGGCACGACGCCGCAGCCGGACCCCCAGCCGGGGTCCTCCGGCGAGCCCGGCCGGCCGAGCAGCGGGGGCCGCACCGGCGACGACGCGCCGGCCGCGCTGTGGTGCCTGCCCGGCGGCACGGGCGAGCCGCGGCCGGTCGCCTCGCGGCCCGGCGGTCTGTCGGTGGCGGCGGTGGCCCGCACGAGCGGTGCGCTGCTCGTGACGTCCCCGACCCTCCCGACGGCGCCGCAGGACGGCGACGACGCGGCCGCCCGCGCGGCGCGCATCGAGGCAGGGGTCACCGCCGTCCTCCACACCGGCTACCCGGTGCGCTTCTGGGACCACGACCTCGGGCCCGACCGCGACCGCCTGCTCGCCGCCGACCCGCTGGCCCCGCCGTCCGGCGCAGCGGGCGAGCCCGATCCGCGCTACTCCCTGCGCGACCTCACCGGCCACGTCGGCCCGGCCCTGCACGAGGCCGCCTGGGACCTGTCCGACGACGGGCGCACCGCCGTCGGCACGTGGACGGTGCCGCGGGCGCGCGGTGAGCAGTCGCTGCAGCTCGCGGCCGTCGACGTCGCCACGGGCCGGCGCGTGGTGCTCCTGGACGACCCCGAGCTGGAGCACGAGGGTGCCGTGCTGTCGCCCGACGGGTCCGCCGTGGCGTTCGTGGCGACCCGGGTGAGCACGCCGGCGCGCGCGCCCCGCTCGTGGCTGGCCGTCGTGGACTTCGAGCGGGACGCCGCGGGCGCCGTCACCGGCGCCGGCGAGCGCCGCGACGTCACCGACGGCTGGGACCGCTGGCCGCACGCCGTCGCCTGGACCCGCGACGGCCGCGCGCTGGTCGTCGAGGCCGACGAGGCGGGGGCGGGGCCGCTGTTCCTCGTCGACGCCGCGTCCGGCGACGTGCGCCGGCTGACGGCGGACCACGGCGCCTACACCGGCGTCCAGGTGTCGCCGGACGGCTGGGCCTACGCGCTGCGCTCGGCCTACGACGCCGCGCCGGCACCGGTCCGGGTGCGTCTGGTCGACGCGCCGGGCGGTGCCGCGGGCGACCTCGAGCACCTGCCCTCGCCGGTCGCGCCGCTCGCGCTGCCGGGGCGCCTCGAGGACGTGCGCGCCACGGCGCAGGACGGCACCCCCGTGCGCAGCTGGCTCTGCCTGCCCGAGGGCGCGGGCGCCAGCAGCCCCGCCCCGCTGCTGCTGTGGGTCCACGGCGGACCGCTGGGGTCGTGGAACGCCTGGTCCTGGCGGTGGAACCCGTGGCTGGCGGTCTCGCGCGGCTACGCGGTGCTGCTGCCGGACCCGGCGCTGTCCACCGGCTACGGGCAGGACTTCGTCCAGCGCGGGTGGGGCAGCTGGGGTGCCGCGCCGTTCACCGACCTGATGGCGGCGACCGACGCCGCCGAGGCCCGCGACGACGTCGACGCGACCCGCACCGCGGCCATGGGCGGCTCCTTCGGCGGCTACATGGCCAACTGGATCGCCGGGCACACCGACCGCTTCGACGCCGTCGTCACGCACGCGAGCCTGTGGGCGCTGGACCAGTTCGGCCCGACGACCGACGCGGCGTACTTCTGGAACCGCGAGATGACGCCGGAGATGGCCCGGGAGAACAGCCCGCACCTGAGCGCCGACGCCATCACGACGCCGACCCTGGTGGTCCACGGCGACAAGGACTACCGCGTGCCGATCGGCGAGGGGCTGCGGCTGTGGTGGGACCTCGTCTCCCGGAGCGCGGCCGAGGACGGCTCGACCCCGCACCGGTTCCTGTACTTCCCGGAGGAGAACCACTGGGTGCTCTCCCCGGGCGGCGCGGTGGCCTGGTACCGATGCGTGCTCGGCTTCCTCGACCAGCACGTGCTGGGGAAGGCGTGGGTCCAGCCCGACCACCTGGGGTAGGGGCTGGGGGCGGCCACCCGCGCGCCGGTCCCGGACGTGGCACGGTGGCGCCGTGCCGGACGGGCGAGCGACGACGCCGACGAGTGCGGGAGGAGGCAGCCCCCGACGCCCGCTCGTCGTCGTCCTCGTGGCGGCGACCGCCCTGGTGGCCGGCACGGCCCTGCTGTCCCCGACGGGCGGGCCGGGCGACGCGTCAGCGGTCGACCTCGTCCTCGGCCACCCGGTCGTGGTCGGGGTCGTGCGCACGGTCGTCGTGGTCCTCGCGCTCTTCCTCGTCGCCTCCGCCGTCGCCCGGGCCGCGAGCGGCTCCTGGGTCCGGCGGGTGGGGCCGGTGGACGCGAGCGCGGAGGTGGTCGACGTCGCCTCGGACTCCGAGTCGCTGCGAGGCGACCTCGCCAGGGCGGAGGCCGAGGTGACCCGGTTGACGGGCGAGCTGGCCGCGGCGGTGGACCTGCTCGACCAGGTGGTCGATACTTCGAGCAGGATCGGCCGCCCGGGCGAGGAGGAGCAGCGGTGACGACGATGACCGACGAGCAGCGCGACCGGATCCGTCGCCAGGTGGCCAGCGGCCGGCAGGCCATCGCCCACGCGCAGGTGGAGCTGCAGCGCATCGACGAGGCGTTGGAGCGTTCCCGCCGCGTCCGCGACCGCGCCCTCCCCGCGCTGCGGCGGGCCGGCTACCTGCGCTGACTCGTCGGTGCCCGGACCGGTCGCGCCACCGGGCCCCGTGACCGGCCCGGGCCGGTGATCACGTCCTCGGCTGCGGTGCGACGATCTCCGGGTGAGCACGCGCACCGGCCGCACACCCCGCACGCCTCGGACGAGGGCCCCCGAGCTCGTCGGCCGCCGCTGGGTCGGCACGGACGGGCGGGCGCTGCGCCTGGCCGACCTGCGCGGCCGCTTCGTGCTGCTGGACTTCTGGACGAGCTGCTGCGTCAACTGCCTGCACGTCCTGGACGAGCTGCGCGAGCTCGAGGAGCGCTGGGCGGCCGAGCTCGTCGTCGTCGGGGTGCACTCGCCGAAGTTCCCGCACGAGGCCGAGCCCGACGTCCTCGACGACGCGGTGCGCCGCTACGAGGTGCACCACCCCGTCCTCGACGACGCCGACATGACGACCTGGCGGGCCTTCGCCGCGCGCGCGTGGCCGACCCTCGTGCTCGTCGACCCGACCGGGTACGCCGTCGCGTCGCTGTCGGGGGAGGGCCACGCCGACGGGCTCGACCGCCTGCTCGCCGAGCTCGTCGCCGAGCACGACGAGCGCGGCACGCTCGTGCGCGGCGAGCGGCTCTTCGCCCCGCTGGTCGAGGAGCCTGCGCCCGGCGGCCTCCGGTTCCCCAGCAGCGCCGTCGTCCTGCCGGAGCGCCTGGGCGGCGGGGTGCTCGTCACCGACACCGGCCACCACCGCCTCGCCGTCCTCGACGACGACCTGCGCGTCGCGGCGACCATCGGCGAGGGCGTGCGCGGGCTGGCCGACGGCGACGCCGCGTCCGCGCGCTTCGCCGAGCCGCAGGGGCTGTGCCTGCTGCCGGAGGACGTCGCCGCCCGGCTCGGCGTCGACGTCGTCGTCGCGGACAGCGCCAACCACGCGGTGCGGGGCGTGCGGCTGTCCCGCAGCGGCTCCGGCGACGACGTGGTGACGCTCGCCGGCACCGGCCGCCAGCTGCGCCGCCGCGAGGGCGGGGGACCCGCGCTCGCGCAGGACCTCTCGACGCCGTGGGACGTCGCGTGGTGGGACGACCAGCTCGTCGTCGCGATGGCGGGCCTGCACCAGCTGTGGGCGCTGCAGCCGGCTCCCGCAGGGGGAGGCCCCCGGGACGGCGTCGTGCGGGTCGTGGCCGGCACGAGCGCCGAGGGCCTTCGCGACGGCGATGCCGAGCAGGCGTGGTTCGCGCAGACGTCGCGGCTCGTGCCCTCCGCGGACGGGCAGGTGCTGTGGGTCGTCGACTCCGAGACGTCCGCGCTGCGCCGGCTGGTGCGCGCGCCGGGCGCGGACGGCGACCGGTCCGTGCCCGTGGTGCAGGACGCGCGCCTGGCCAACGCCGCACCCGTCGCCGCGCCGGGGTACCGGGTCGAGACGGTGGTCGGCTCAGGGCTCTTCGACTTCGGCGACCGCGACGGCGAGGCGGGCGCGGCGCTCCTGCAGCACCCCCTGGGGGCGGCGGTGCTCCCCGACGGCTCCGTGGCCGTCGCCGACACCTACAACGGCGCCCTGCGCCGGTACGAACCCGCGGCGACCGGCGGCGTGCCCGCCGTCACGACGCTGGCGGCCGACCTCGCCGAGCCGACCGGCGTCGTGGTCGCCGGTGCGGGGAAGGACGCCGAGCTGCTGGTCGTCGAGTCCCGGGCGCACCGCGTGCTGCGGCTGCCGCTGACCGCGGGCCGGGCGGTCGGCACCGAGGAGGGTCGCGTGGAGCGCCCGCCGTCACCGCTCGCGCCGGGAGAGGTCGGCCTGCGCGTGCGCTTCGCCCCGCCGAGCGGGCAGCACCTCGACGACCGCTACGGCTCGCCGGTGCGCGTCGTCGTCTCGGCGACGCCGCCGGACCTGCTGGTCGAGGGGGAGGGCGCGGGGCAGCAGCTCGAGCGCCGTCTCGTGCTCCGCGGCGAGCCCGGCGCGCGCGGCGTGCTGCACGTCTCCGCTCAGGCGGCCGCGTGCGACGCCGGGGAGGACGGCGAGGTGCCCGAGCACGCGGCGTGCCACCTCTACCAGCAGGACTGGGGCATCCCGGTCGTGCTGGACGGCGAGGCCCCGGCCGAGCTCGTCCTGGACCTGCGCGGCGTCTGAGGCGCCCCGGAGGCCGAGCGCGAGGAAGAGCAGCTCACCCGCCCCGGTGACCCCCGGTCCGTCGCTCCCGCGGGTCAGAAGCCGGCGCGCCGCGGGTCTCGCGGGTCCGGGCCCCCCAGGCCCGCGCCGCCCGTCCCACCCATGAGCCCGCGCAGCTGCTCCTGCGCCTGGGCGGCCATCGCGGCCATCTGGTCGCCCTGCTCGGCGCGCCCGGACAGCTCGCGCTCGTGGTGGCGCTCGCAGACGCCGGTGCCCTCGAGCAGCACCGCCGCGGGCGTCCGCGCGCGCTCGGCCAGGCACGGCGAGCACCACCCGAGCGGGCTCGGCACGTCCGGCACCACGGACCCGGGGTCAGCGCTCATGCGACGACGCTACCGGCGCAGCGCCAGGCAGGGGCCACGCCGGGTGCGCCGGGGCTCCCGGGCGGGGCAGACGCCGGTCCACGGCAGGAGAGGTTAGGCTCGCCTCGCCTTGCCACCCAGCGAACACGAGGTCCCCGTGCGCACGTCCTCCCGCCTCGCCCTCCGCCCCGCCGGAGCGGCCGTCGTCCTGTCCGTCGCCCTGCTCGCGGCAGCGTGCGGCTCCGACACCTCCGAGGGGCCCGCGGACGACGCCAGCGCCGGCGCGGGTGGCGGCAGCACCCCGAGCAGCGACGGCGCCTTCCCCGTCACGGTCGACACGGCCTTCGGCCCCGTGGAGGTCGCGGAGGAGCCCCAGCGCGTGGTCGCGCTCGGCTGGTCCGACGCGGAGACGGCGCTCGCGCTCGGCGTCGAGCCCGTCGGGGCCAGCGACTGGCTCGGCTTCGGCGGCGACGGCGTCGGCCCCTGGGCCGAGGACCTCTACACGCAGCCGCCGGAGATCATCAGCACCCTGGAGCCGGAGCTCGAGGCCATCGCGGCGCTCCAGCCCGACCTCATCCTCGACACCCGCTCGGACGGGACCCAGGAGCGCTACGACGCCCTGAGCCAGATCGCCCCCACGGTCGGCATCCCCGAGGGCGCGGAGTCCTACACGACGACGTGGGAGCAGCAGCTCGACCTCGTCGGCCAGGCGCTGGGCCGCGAGGAGGAGGCCGACCAGCTGCAGGACGACGTCGACCAGTCGCTCGCCGACGCCGCCGAGGCCAACCCGCAGTTCGCGGGCACCACGGTCGCCGTCGGAGCCCGCACCGCCGAGGAGTGGGGGGCCTACACCAGCGGCGACAGCCGCGTGCAGCTCATGGAGGCGCTGGGCTTCGAGCAGTCGCCGCAGGTGGAGGAGCTGGCGACCGACGGCTTCTACGTGCCGGTCTCCAACGAGCAGCTCGAGCTCCTCGACGCCGACCTGACGGTGGTCTTCCCGATCTTCGTCGAGGCCGCGACCATCACCGACGACCCGCTCTTCCAGGCGCTCCCGTCGGTCTCGGAGGGTCGGTCGGTCGTCCTGGAGGACCAGACGCTGCTGAACGCCTTCTCCAGCGGTGACGCCCTCGGCATCCAGTACGCCGTCGAGAACGCCGTGCCGCTGTTCGCCGAGGCCGTGCCCGCGAGCTGACGCCCACGGCCGACGCACGAGGCCCCCGAGCACCGCGGTGCTCGGGGGCCTCGTGGTCCCGGCCGGAGGACGGCGTGCGGCGTCGGCGGCTGCCTGACGGAGGTGGCAGCACCTCGACGCGGTGGAGCGCGACCTGGTGCTGCCACCTCGGGCGACCGGACGGCACGGTCGGCCGCGTGACGCGGCTCAGCCGTGCGGCTGCCCGGTCGAGGCGCTGGTGCCGCCGTCGACGGGCAGGACGGCGCCGGTGACGTAGCGGGCGGCGTCGCTGGCGAGCCACAGGACGGCGGGTGCGACGTCCTCGGGCTCCCCGGGGCGGCCGAGCGCGATCCGGTCGACGAACGGCGCCAGCGACTCCTCGTCGCGGCCCATGCCCTCGGTGAGCTCGGTGAGCGTGAACGCCGGCGCGACGGCGTTGAGCCGGACGCCGCGGGAGCCCCAGTCCAGCGCCAGGGAGCGCACGAAGTTGGTGATGGCCGCCTTGGTGGCGTTGTAGGCCGCCTGGCCCCAGTCCCCGCGGTCCCCGGAGACCGAGGACACCGCGACCAGCGAGCCGCCGGAGGTCGCCAGGTGCGGCAGCGCCGCCTTGGCCAGGTGGAAGAAGCCGTCGACGTTGGTGGCGCGCAGCGACTCCCAGTCCTCGTCGGAGACGTCGGTGATCTCGCCCCCGGCGTACCCGGCGGCGTTGCTCACGACGACGTCGAGGTGCCCGAACCGCTCCACGACCCCGGCCACGAGGTCGCGCACCTGCGCGCCGTCGGAGACGTCGGCGGCATCGCCGCGGTGCGCTCGGCGGGGTGGCCCTCGAGCACCTGCTCGAGCCGCTCCCGGCGGCGCCCGGTGACCGCGACGGTCGCCCCGGCGTCGAGGAAGGCGCGCGTGATCGCGGCGCCGATGCCGGACCCGCCCCCGGTGACCAGGACGACGCTGCCGGTGAAGTCGTGCGTGGTGGTCTTGGGAGCCATGGCGTCGATCCTGCGGCGCGGCGCCCGTCCCCGCCGCCCGGACGGCGGGGCGCGGGGCGGTCAGAGACCGGACACGCCCTGCATCTGCTGGGCCATGGAGGCCATGCCGGCGGCGAAGGTGCCGAGGAACAGCAGGAGCAGCAGGAGGTTCAGCGCGCCGATGATGACGGCGGTGAGGGCGAAGCCCTTGCCGCCCTCGCGGGTCCGGCCGATCTCGCGCAGCGCCAGGATCCCGAAGATCAGCCCGAGCAGGCTGAAGGAGAAGGCGAGCGGCAGGGCGACGATCGCCTTGGTGTTGGTCGCCGCTCCCGACGTCGGGGCGGGCGTGCTGCGCTGGGCGAGCGCGCCGTGCTGGTCGGCCGGGTCGTACGGGGCGGGCGTGCTGTAGCTCATGGGTCTCCTCGTCCACGGGTGCGTGTGCGTGTGCGCCGAGCAGTCGACCAGAGCGCGGGCCCGTCCCGCCGGAGGTCCGCGGGCATCCGCCCACCCGGGTGAGCGGAGGGTGCGGTCAGCCGTGGCCCTCCCGGTCGCGGTCGCGGGAGGGCTGCACGCGCTTGGGCTCGCCGGGCATCTTGGGGTGGTTGGGCGGGTAGGGCATGTCGCCGGCGCCGGCGGCCTCGTCGCGGTCGGCCATCTCGAGCAGCCCGTCGAGGGAGTGGGCGACGTCGTCGAGGGCGGCCATGGGGTCGCCGCGCTCGGCGAGCAGACCGGGGACGGTGGCGATGGTGCAGTCGTCGGGGGAGACGTCGGCGAGCTCGGCCCAGGTGACCGGCGTGGAGACGGTGGCGCGGGGGGTGCGGCGGGCGGAGTAGGCGCTGGCGATGGTGTGGTCGCGGGCGTTCTGGTTGTAGTCGACGAAGATGGCCTGCGTGCGCTGCTCCTTCCACCAGGCGGTGGTGACGAGGTCGGGGGCGCGGCGCTCGACCTCGCGGGCCAGGGCGATGGCGGCGCGGCGGACCTCGCGGATCTCCCAGCGGGGCTCGATCCGGACGTAGACGTGGATCCCGCGGCCGCCGGAGGTCTTGGGGTATCCGGTCAGGCCGAGCTCGTCCAGGAGCGGGTGCAGGACGTCGAGGGCGACGCGGCGGGCCTCCTCGAAGCCGGTGCCGGGCTGGGGGTCGAGGTCGACCCGCAGCTCGTCGGGCAGCTCGACGTGGTCGGCCCGGGTGGGCCACGGGTGGAACGTGACGGCGGACATCTGCACCGCCCACAGCACCGGAGCTGCGGCGTCCACGCGCAGGGCGTCCGCGTGCCGGCCGGAGGGGAAGGTCACCCGCACCCGCCGCAGGTAGTCGGGAGCCCGCTCCGGCACCCGCTTCTGGTAGACCTCCTCGCCCTCGACGCCGTCGGGGAAGCGCTGGAGGTACGTCGGCCGGTCGCGCAGGGCGCGGACCAGCGGGCCCAGGCCGCCGATGGCCCCGTCGGCGGAGGACGAGGCCACGGCCAGGTAGTAGTCGACGAGGTGCCGCTTCGTGCCGCCGTCGGCGCCGAGGGCGGGGAAGAGGACGCGGTCGGGGCTCGTCAGGCGCACCGCGACGCCGTCGACGTCGAGCTCCTCGGCGGGGGCCTTGGGGGCCATGGGCTCCTCCTCCGCGCGGCGGGCACAGCGGGTGCCGGCCGTCACGTCGTGTCATCGGATCACCCCGGCGGGTGCCGCGCATCCCGCCCGAGTCGCGCCAGAGCCTTCCGGATCGGGCGCTCCCGTCACATGCTGTTCACCCGGACGGGGCAGTCTCCACCGCGCCCCGTGCTCCCGCACCCCCCAGCAGCTCCTGCCGCCGGGGGGACGGGCCCCGCACGCCCGCCACCCGGCCGGGCTGCACCACGTCCCACGCCGTCGACACCGGAGGACCTCCGTGCCACGAGCACCACGAACGGCCGCTCGCCCCCTCGTCCAGGGGGTCGCCGCGGCCACCGCCGCCCTCTTGGGCGGCGCCCTGCTGGCCGCCCCCGCGGTCGCCGTCCCCGCTCCGCCCGGCAGCCCGTTCATCAGCGAGCTGCACTACGACAACGGCGGGACGGACGCGGACGAGCGCGTCGAGATCTCGGCCGAGCCCGGCACCGACCTGACCGGCTGGACGCTCGTCGGCGTCAACGGCAACGGCGGCGCGACCTACTCGCCGAAGGCGCTCTCCGGCGTCGTCGGGGAGTCCGGCGTCCTCGTCGTCGACTTCGCCGGCCTGCAGAACGGCGCGCCCGACGGCCTCGCGCTGCTGGACGCGAGCGGCGCGCTCGTCCAGTTCCTCTCCTACGAGGGCGTCTTCACCGCGACCCTCGCCGGGGAGAGCGTCGAGTCCACCGACATCGGCGTGGTCGAGGACGGCTCCGGGCCGGCCGAGGGGTCGATCCAGCTGCTCGGCGGCACCTGGGTCGTGACGGACACCAGCAGCTTCGGCGCCCGGAACGGCGAGGCCCCGCCGCCCGAGCCCGCCCCCGAGCCGGTCGAGTGCGCGGTCGACGGCCTCACCCCGATCACGGAGGTCCAGGGCACGGGCGAGACCAGCCCGCTGGAGGGCTCCGACGTCGTCGTCGAGGGCGTCGTGACCACCTCGCCCGACGGCTTCGGCAGCGTCTACGTCCAGGACCCGGCGGCCGGCTACGGCGAGGCCTCCCCGGCGGTCGACGTCTTCGGCGACGGCACCAGCGGCCTGGAGATCGGCGACCGCGTGCAGGTCACCGGCGAGGTCGACGAGTACGACGGCCTCACGCAGGTCGTCGCCGACGCGGTCGCCCTCTGCGCCGCCGACGCGGAGCTGCCGGCGGCCTACGCCGGTGACCTCCTGCCCGCGACGGACGCCGAGCGCGAGCGCCTCGAGGGCGTGCTCCTGGACCCCTCGGGCACCTTCACCGTCACCGAGGTCTACAACGCCAACCGCTACGGCGAGATCGCCCTGGCCGCCGGCGAGGACGTCCTGCTGCAGGCCACCGACGTCGTGGAGCCCGGCGAGGCGGCCGCCGCGTACGAGGCGGAGAACGCCACCCGGCAGGTCCTGCTCGACGACGGCGCCAGCACCAACCTCAGCAACGCCGGGCTCGCCCCCAGCTACGGCGCGGCCGACGACCCGGTCCGGGTGGGCGACCACGTCAGCAGCTTCGGCGACGTCTCCTACGTCCTGGACTACCGCTACGACGCGTGGCGCTTCCAGCCGACCGAGCCCGTCACGGCGGGCACCGAGGGGGAGGCGACGTTCGACGACGCCAGCCCGCGCACGGACGCACCGGAGGAGGTCGGCGGCGGCGTGCAGGTCGCCACCTTCAACGTCCTCAACTACTTCACCACCTTCGGCGGCGAGGCCCGCGGCGCGGACGGGCCCGAGGGCCTGGAGCGCCAGGAGGCCAAGATCGTCACGGCGATCAACGCCCTCGGCGCCGAGGTCGTCGCGCTCGAGGAGATCGAGAACGGCGCGGCCCTCGGCGAGGACCGCGACGAGGCGCTCGCGACGCTCGTCGACGCGCTCAACGAGGCGGCCGGGGCGGGCACCTGGGCCTACGTGCCCTCGCCCGCGGACCTGCCGCCCGCGGAGGACCAGGACGTCATCCGCAACGCCTTCATCTACCAGCCCGCCGCGGCGACCCCGGTCGGGGAGTCGGTCGTCGACGACGACGAGGAGTGGGTGGGCCGCGCCCGCCAGCCCCTCGCCCAGGTCTTCTCGGCCGGCGGCGTGGAGTTCATGGCCGTCGTCAACCACTTCAAGTCCAAGGGCTCGGTGCCCCAGCCGCCGCGCGAGGGCGACGAGGACACCGGCGACGGGCAGGGCAACGGCAACGCGACCCGGGTGGCCGAGGCGCAGCGCCTGGTGGAGTTCGTCGACGGCATCGAGGACGCGCCGGAGGAGGTCGTCCTGCTGGGCGACTTCAACAGCTACACGCAGGAGGACCCGCTCGACGTCCTGCGCGAGGCCGGGTACGTCGACCTCGGCGAGGCCCACGACGCCGGGGACACCTACGTCTTCAGCGGTCGCACGGGCAGCCTCGACCACGTCCTCGCCTCGCCGGCGATGGCCGAGCGCGTGACCGGCGCGGACGTCTGGGACATCAACGCCGACGAGTCCTACGCCTACCAGTACGACGGCTACCTGCCGTGGTACGCCCCGGACCAGTTCCGCGCCTCCGACCACGACCCGGTCGTCATCGGGGTCGGCGCCGCCGGGGCGGGCGGCGGCGAGGGGGGTACCACCTCCCTGCAGCTGCTGGGCATCAACGACTTCCACGGCCGCCTCGACGACGCCGTCGCCCTCGCGGGCACGGTGGAGGAGCAGCGCGCGCGCGACGACGTCGACGGCACGCTGTTCCTGTCGGCCGGGGACAACATCGGCGCCTCCCCCTTCGTCTCCTCGGTCCAGCAGGACGAGCCGACGATCGAGGCGCTGAACCAGATGGGGCTGGACACCAGCGCGGTCGGCAACCACGAGTTCGACCAGGGCATCGACGACCTGCTCGAGCGGGTCGGCGTCGACGGGGAGTCCGGCCTGGCCGACTTCCCGATCCTCGGCGCGAACGTCTACGCGGCGGACGGCGAGCCGGTGCTGCCGGAGTACTCGCTGCACGAGGTCGACGGCGTGACCATCGGCGTCATCGGCGTCGTGACGCAGCAGACCGGCTCGCTGGTCTCCCCGTCGGGCATCGAGGGCCTCACCTTCGGCGACCCGGTCGAGGCGACCAACCGCGTCGTCGACGAGCTCACCGACGGCGCCGGCGACGAGGCGGACGTCCTCGTGCTGTCCGCCCACGAGGGCGCCCCCGAGGGCGCGGCCACGAGCACGCCCGAGGAGCAGCTGGCCGAGGACACGGCCTTCGCGGCGATCGTCACCGGCGTCAGCGCCGAGGTCGACGCGATCTTCACCGGCCACACGCACCAGCAGTACGCCTGGCAGGCGCCCGTCCCCGGGGGCGAGGGCACCCGCCCCGTCCTCCAGACCGGCTCCTACGCCGACGCCCTCGGTCGCATCGTGCTCGACTACGACCCCGCCACGGGCGAGGTGACCAGCTCGACGGTGGAGAACCTGCCGCTCACCGAGACCCCCGAGGAGGACCTCGTCGCCGCGTTCCCGCGCGTCGCCGAGGTCGCCGAGACCGTCGCGGCGGCGCAGGCGTTCGCGGACGAGGTCGGCAGCGAGGTGCTCGGCTCGGTGACGGGCGACATCACCCGCGCCTTCACCGAGGCCGGTGCCGAGGACCGCGGCAGCTACTCCTCGCTCGGCGGGCTCGTGGCGGACACGTACGTGTACGGCACGACGCTCAACCCGGTGGAGGACGCCGATCTGGGGCTCGTGAACCCGGGCGGTCTGCGGGCCGACCTGCTCTACGGCGAGGACGGCGAGATCACCCTCGCCGAGGCCAACGCGGTGACGCCCTTCGCCAACGACCTCGTCGTCGTGCCGCTGACGGGCGCCCAGCTCGTCCGGGTGCTCGAGCAGCAGTGGCAGCCCGAGGGCTCGTCTCGGCCGTTCCTGGCCCTCGGCACGTCGCGGGAGCTCACCTGGTCCTACGACCCGCAGGCCCCCGCGGGCAGCCGGGTCCTCGTGGACAGCATCCGCATCTCCGGGAAGCCGATCGACCTCGGCGCGACCTACCGCGTCGCGACGAACAGCTTCCTCGCCTCCGGTGGTGACAACTTCACCGCCTTCGCCGAGGGGCAGACGGAGCTGACCGGGCTGATCGACTTCGAGGCCCTCTCCGCCTACCTGCGGGACTTCAGCCCGCTGTCGCCGGAGGACTACACCGACCGCGTGACGGTCGGCGAGGCGCCGGTCGAGGGCCCGCAGCTGCTGCTGGCCGGCACCGCGGTGTCCGTGGGCGAGCGGGTCGAGGTCGCGGTGTCGGGCTTCGAGGGCTACGAGGCCGTCACCGTGACGCTGGAGGGCGACCGCGTCGCCCGGATCCGGACCGACGCCGACGGCGCCGGCAGCGCGGTGGTGCGCATCCCGCGCGGCGCCGCCGGCACCTCCGAGATGGTCGCCACCGGCGCCGTCTCCGGCCAGGAGGCGACCGCGGAGGTCACGATCGGCTGACCTCCCCGCAGCACGACGAGGGCCCCGCAGCAGCAGCTGCGGGGCCCTCGTCGTGCCGGGTGCGGGACCGCCTCGGGGTCCAGCGGGTGGGCGGTCGCTGCCGCCCGTCGTCAGAGGCGCGCGAGGAGGTCCCGGGCCCGTCGGACGACCAGGGCCGCGGCGGCCGGGTCGTACGACGGCAGGGACTCGTCCACGAAGAGGTGCTGGTCACCGGGGTAGGTGATAGACCTCCCCGCTCTGGGGGCCGGCCAGGGCGACGAGCTCGTGCGCGGCCTCGAGGTCGCCCTCCAGAGCGAAGTACCGGTCCTGGTCCATGCCGTGCACCTGGACCGGCAGGCCCGCGGGCCAGGGGCCGAAGCCGTCCTCGCCCACCGGGGAGCACGCCTCCAGCAGGAGGGCGCCGCGCGCCCGGGGGGAGGTCTGGGCGAGGCGCTGGGCGCTCGAGACGCCCCAGGAGATCCCCGCCAGGACGAGGGGCCCGGGCAGGGCTGCCACGAACTCGTCGACCTGGCGGTCCACAGCCGCGGCGTCGAGGCTCCTCAGGTGGGCGAAGCCCTCCTCGATGCTGTCGAAGGCCCGGCCGCCGTAGAGGTCCGGGGTGGAGACGGTGTGCTCGTCCCCGGCCAGCTGGGCGGCGAGGGCGCGCACCCCGGGCGTGGGGCCCTGGACGTGGTGGAACAGGACGACGTCGGCCATGTCCGTGAGCTCCGTCTCGAGGCGCGGTGGTGAGCGGCTCGCTCTCCTCGTCGCCACCTGGACCGTACAGCGCGGAGGAGGGCCTGCGGCGAGACCCGGGTCGTGCCGCGGGGTGCCCGGCCGAGGGCGGGAGAGGGGCAGCTCGTCGACCTCGCGCCGCGCCGTGCGGCTCAGCGCAGCTCCTGGATGCGGACGAGGTTGCCCGCCGGGTCGCGGACGGCGCAGTCGCGCACCCCGTAGGGCTGCTCGGCCGGCTCCTGGACGACCTCGGCGCCGCCGGCCTGCAGCCCGGCGAAGGCGCCGTCGAGGTCGCGGGTGGCCAGCATGATCCAGCCGTAGGTGCCCTTGGCCATCATCTCGGCGACGGTGCGGCGCTCGTCCTCGGTGACGCCGGGGTCGGCGGTCGGCGGCGCCAGCAGCACCGACGTGCCCGGCTGGTCGGCGGGGCCGACGACGACCCAGCGCATCGCCCCACCTCCGACGTCGCTGCGGACCTCGAAGCCGAGGAGGTCGCGCCAGAACGCCACGGAGGCGTCCGGGTCGGTGTGCGGGAGGACGCTGGTGTGGATGGTGAGGTCCATGGCCATCACGCTAGGGACGGCTCCACCGCCGGCGCTTCTCGATTCCTGACCGGTCTGGTGACCTGCTTGGCCACGCACGAGGGCAGCCCCGCCGTCGCCCGCCCCGCCGTCGCCTGCACGACGTGGCGCCGGTAGGCGCTCGGCGGCATGCCGACCAGCTCGCTGAAGCGGGTGCTGAAGGTGCCCAGCGACGAGCAGCCGACCGCGAAGCAGATCTCGGTGACGCTGAGGTCGCTCCCGCGCAGCAGCGCCATCGCCCGCTCGACGCGCCGGGTCATGAGGTAGGAGTACGGCGACTCCCCGTACGCGGCCCGGAACTGGCGGCTGAGGTGCCCGGCCGACATGGAGGCGCCGCGGGCCAGCGCCTCGACGTCCAGCGGCTGGGCGTGCTCCCGGTCGATCCGGTCCCGCACGCGGCGCAGCGCCGCCAGCCTCTGCAGGTCCTGCGCCGCGGCGCCTCCGCCGGGCACGCAGGCGATGCTGCCACGACGCCCTCGAGGCGCGCAGCAGTCCCGGCCCGGGCGCGGACCCCGCCGCGGACGAGGGCCGGTGGGCTCAGCCCGCGATGACGGCGGAGCGGGCGAGGGCTGCGGCACCCACGACGCCGGCGTCGTCCCCGAGCTCGGAGACGACGAAGCGCAGGTCCGGGCTGGGGCGCAGCATCCACGGGCGCGCCGCCTCCTCGAGCCGGTCGGCGAGGCCCTGCCCGAGCTTCTCGGGCAGGCCGCCGCCGACGACGACCAGCTCGAGGTCGAGCAGGTTCACGGCCGAGCCGATGGCCACGCCGAGGTGGTCGACGGCCGACGCCATCAGGCGCTGGGCGAGTGCGTCGTCCTCCTCGAGGGCGCGCGCCCACACCCGCGACGTGAGCTTGGCCTTGTCCTCGTCCTCCTGGATGTCGTAGAGGTCCGTCTCCCAGCCGGCCTCCACCATCGCGGCGACGGCGCCGCTCAGGGACCGCCGGCCGGCGTAGGCCTCCACGCACCCGCGGCGGCCGCAGCCGCACATCGCCCCGCCCGGCTGGACGAGCACGTGCCCGATCTCACCGGCCGACCCGCGGGCGCCCTCGTACGGGCGCCCGTCGAGGACGAGGCCCCCGCCGATCCCGGTGCCCATCCACAGGCCGAGGACGTCGCGAGCCCCCTTCGCCACCCCTGCGACCCACTCGCCGAGCAGGCCGACGTTGGCGTCGTTGCCGAGGGTGACCGGGGCGTCCAGGCGCGAGGTGAGCCCGCCGACGAGGTCGACGTCCCCGTGCCACTGCTCGAGGTTCGGCACGGTGAGCACCCGCCCCTCGTGGACGACGCCGGGGATGCCGACGCCGACGGCGATCGGGTCGCCGCCGACCGAGGCGACCAGCTCGGCGATGGTGTCGAAGACCTCGTCCGGCCCGCTGGTCGGCGTCAAGGCCCTGGCCCGCTCGTGCACCTCGTGGTCGCCCGAGACCAGGCCGACCTGGATGTTCGTCCCACCCACGTCGACGCCGGCCACCAGTGCGCTGTCTCCGCTCATGCGGCCCACCCTCTCGCAGCGCGCGCGCCTCCGCGGTGCTCCTGCCGCCTCCCGACGGGTGGTCGGGGACGGTCGTCGGACGGGGTCCCGCCCGCGGTGCGGGGCGCGGTCGTGGGGGGACCGCGCCGCACCGGACGCCCGCGGCTCAGACCTCTCGCCGGTCCTCGAGGGCGACCAGGTCCGCGCTGGTGGCGGGCAGGTAGCGGACCGGGGGCAGCTCGTCCGGGGCCCCGGTGCGGGTCGTGGCGTCCAGGACGTAGAGCACCGGGTCGCTGGTCGTCGTCGAGGTGCCCTCCTCGGTGCCGAGGCCCTCGGGGGACGTGCCGGTGGTGCCGTCGGGGAGGGTGCCGGTGGTGCCGTCGGGGAGGGTGCCGCCGGGGGCGGCGCCGCCCCAGCCCCGGGGGCCGCCGGGCGGGCCGCCGAAGCCCGGCCCGGTGGTCCCGTCGGGGAGGGTGCCGCTGGATCCGTCCGGGAGCGTGCCGGTGGTCCCGTCGGGGAGGGTGCCGGTGGAGCCGCTCGACCCGCTCCCGGGAGCGCCCGGGACGGCGGACGAGTCCTGGACCTCGCCCGTCTCGCCCTCGGGGGTCGAGGCGGTCGCGCCGCCGATGCCGATGCCCCCGAGCAGGCCGACCACGAGAGCGCCCGCGGCCCCGACGACGGAGCCGACACCGGGACGGCGCCGGGAGCGCTGGGTCGGCACGGCGGCCACGGCCGGCCCCCCGGCGGCGGCCGGCGCCGGCGTCGCCGGGGCGGGGGAGGACGCCCACGGCGCCCAGGCAGAGGCCGCGGGCGTCGGTGCGGGGGAGCCGTCCGCCGGACCGGTCGCGCGGCCGCTGCTGTCCTGGCGCCAGGGGTTGCTGCTGTCCATGGGGGCCTCCGGGGTCTCGGGCTCCGCTGGGGGGAGCCGTCGCGGGAGCGGCTCGTGCCGGTCCGTCGTCGCGGGGACGACGCTAGGAAGGCGCGCTGTGCCTCCGCTGTGGCTGCGCCGTGGTGCTGGTGTCGACCTCCGCGGGCCCCGCTCGCGTCTCCCGCACCGCCCGTGCGGCGGTGCGGCTGGGGCGTGCCCTCCGGGCGCCGCCGTCCGGGCGCGCCCGTCCGGGCGACACCGGCCGGTGCGCCCCGCGGCGGTCCTGCGCGGACGTCAGGATCGGCCCAGCGGGCGCCGCCATCCGGGCGGCGTCCCTCGCGCAGCCGCCCTCCGGCGGCCGGACGGAGCTGGCATGGGCATCGGTCTCGGCATCTTCCTGCTCGTGGTCGGCGGCGTCCTCGGGTTCGCCGTCGACGCGGACGCCGTCGGCGGCGTCGACCTCGAC
>Ga0210040_10002630_pt1 | contig 25120 bp, 21 predicted proteins | sample CryGeyCG12114_NA_FD_185462 | JGI IMG/M metagenome (GOLD analysis project Ga0210040, IMG submission 185462) | Groundwater microbial communities from aquifer - Crystal Geyser CG19_WC_8/21/14_NA (SPAdes) (version 2) | ecosystem: Environmental > Aquatic > Deep subsurface > Groundwater | place: USA... | reverse complement strand
CCCGGCCCGCTGCTGGGCCTGCTGCCCGAGGCGGGCGCGCTGGCCTGGGTCCGTGAGGGCGAGGGCCTGGTGGGCTGGGGTGCAGCGACTCGGATCGAGCTGACCGGCGCCGACCGCTTCGCGCAGGCGCAGCGCTGGTGGGACGGCCAGGTGGCCGGCGCGGACGTCGAGGACGAGGTCGGGCTGCCGGGCTGCGGCCTGGTCGCGTTCGGCTCGTTCGCCTTCGACCCGGCGGGCGGCGTCTCGGTGCTCGTCGTGCCCCAGGTGCTCGTGGGGACCCGCGACGGGGTGTCGTGGATGACCACCGTCGGGGGCGCGCCGCCGCCGGCCGGGCGCACGCCCGTACGGGCTCCCGGGCAGGTGCGCTTCGCGGACGGCTCGCGCAGCGCACCGGACTGGGAGCGCGTGGTGGCCACCGCGGTGCGGCGCATCGAGGCCGGCGAGGTCGGCAAGGTCGTGCTGGCCCGCGACCTGGAGGCCCGCACGGACGCGCCGCTCGACCTGCGCTGGCCGCTGCAGCGGCTGGCCCGCGACTACCCGGCCTGCTGGACCTTCGCGGTGGACGGGCTGCTCGGCGCGACCCCGGAGATGCTCGTCCGGCTGCGCGACGGCGTCGCCACCTCCCGGGTGCTCGCGGGGACGCTGCGCCGCACCGGCGACGCCAACCGCGACCTGCGCAAGGGCGACTGGCTCTCCCGCTCGATCAAGGACATCGAGGAGCACGGGTACGGCGTGCGCTCGGTGGCCGAGGCGCTCGCCCCGCACTGCAGCACGCTCGACGTGCCCGCGGCGCCGTTCGTGCTCGAGCTGCCGAACGTGATGCACCTCGCGACGGACGTCACCGGCGTGGTGGCCGACGGCGCGACCTCGCTCGGACTGATCGCCTCCCTGCACCCGTCCGCGGCCGTGTGCGGGACGCCGACCGCGGTGGCCCTCGCGCTCATCCGCGAGATCGAGGGGCTCGACCGCGCCCGCTACGCCGGTCCGGTGGGCTGGCTGGACGCCTCCGGCGACGGGGAGTGGGGCATCGCGCTGCGCTGCGCGCAGGTGGACCCGCGGGACCCCTCCCGGCTGCGGCTGTTCGCCGGCTGCGGCATCGTCGCGGGCTCGCGTCCCGAGGACGAGCTGGCCGAGAGCGTGGCCAAGCTGGTGCCGATGCGCGACGCCCTGGCCGAGTAGCACGGTCGCGTCGGCCGGGTGGGCGGGGCCCGTGGTCCGGCCGGGTGGCTGCCCGGCGAACGCCCGGACGAGGGGCACCCGGCGGGTCTACGTCCCTGCCTGCAGGGGCTGCGGGAGCGCGCGACGGCGCCACGTGAACCCTGAGCACCTGACGCTGAGCACCTGACCCTGAGCACCTGACCCTGGGGGCCGCCGCGGCGGCGCTGCTCAGCCGCCGCGCTGCCCGCCGGCCAGGACCTGCGCGACGGCCGCCCGCAGCCTCCCGTCCAGCTCCGCGGCCTGCGCCCGGTCGGTGCGCACCTCGACGACCCGCAGCCCCGGCGCCGGGGCCAGCGCCGCGCGCAGCCCGTCCAGGTCCGCCGCCAGGGCGTACGGCGTCCGCGTGGCGGCGCACAGGGCACCGAGGTCGACGCCGTGCGGCGTGCCGAAGACGCGCTCGAACGCCTCCGCGTGCTCCTCCCCGCCCTGCTCCAGGGTCCCGAAGATCGCGCCGCCGTCGTTGCTCACGACCACGACGGTGAGGTCCGGCCGCGGCTCACCCGGCCCGATGACCAGCCCGTTCGCGTCGTGCAGGAACGTCAGGTCGCCGAGCAGCGCGTACGTCGGCCCGCCGTGCGCGAGCGCCGCCCCGACCGCGGTGGAGACGGTGCCGTCGATCCCCGCCGCCCCCCGGTTCGCGAGCACCCGGACGCCGGCGCGTGGGCCGGCGAGGAACAGGTCGCGCACCGGCTTGCTCGAGCCGACGACGAGCAGGTCCCCCGCGGCCCGCAGCACCTCGCGGGCCACGACCGGCTCCGGCAGGCCCCCCTGCGCGGACAGCGTGGCCGCCACGGCCTGCTCGGCCGCCCGCCCCGCCGCCTGCCAGGCGGCGCGCCAGCCCGGGTCCACGTCCGGGTCGCCCGCCGGCACCGGGACGCCGGGCAGCACCCGCCCCGCGCTGCGGGGCGGGTCGGACCAGTCCCCGGCCTCGCCGACGACGTCGCTGGGCGCCCCTGCGGCGAGCCGCCCCACGGCCCGCGACAGCGTCGGCCGGCCCACCACGAGCACCCGGTCGGGCAGGTGCGCGGCCGTCCAGCCGGGCACGCCGAGCACCAGCTCGGCGGCCGGGACGAGCGTCGTCGCGTCCCCCGCGCTCGCCGACGGCTCGGCCACGACCGGCCACCCGCGGGCCTCGGCGAGCCGCAGCGCGGCGGCCGTGCGGGCGGGCGTGGCGTCGCCCAGGACCACCACCGTCCGGGCGGGCAGGTCGTCCTGCGGCGCCGTGGCGGCCGGGGGGACCCGGGCGGTCCAGGGGGCGCTCCCCGGCCGGCCGTCCAGCGTCTCCGGCCAGTCGTCGGCCTCGTCCGGCACGAGCGGCTCGCGCAGCGCCAGGTTGAGGTGCACGGGCCCGGGGGCCGTCCCGGCGTCACCGGCCGCGGCGGCCAGCGCCCGGCAGGCCAGCGAGCGCCAGTAGGCCACCTGACCCGGGCGCGCCTCGGGGGTGCCGACCTCGGCGAACAGCCGGACGGCGCTGCCGTACAGCTTGACCTGGTCGACCGTCTGGTTGGCGCCCGTGCCGCGCAGCTCGGGCGGCCGGTCGGCGGTGAGCAGCAGCAGCGGGACGTGCGCCTGCGCGGCCTCCAGCACCGCCGGGTGCAGGTTCGCGGTGGCGGTGCCCGAGGTGGTCACGACGGGCACCGGCCTGCCGGAGGCCTTGGCGAGCCCGAGGGCGAGGAAGGCCGCGGAGCGCTCGTCGATGCGCACGTGCAGGCGCAGGGCTCCGGCGGCGTCCGCGCGGTGCAGCGCGAAAGCGAGCGGGGCCGACCGCGAGCCGGGGGACAGCACCGCCTCGCGCACGCCGCCGCGCACCAGCTCGTCCACGAGCACGCGGGCCAGCGCGGTGGAGGGGTTCACCTGCTGATGGTCGCGTACGCGGCGGGCCGCAGCTCGGCTGCCCGGGGCCCTCCGCCCTCGTCCAGCAGCGCGGCGCAGCGCTCGAGCCGGCGCAGCCACCACTGTCGTCGGTCCGGCGGGGCCGCCAGCTCCGCGAGCAGCGCCGGGTCCGGCTCCACGGGCCCCACCGGCAGGGACCCCCCTCGCCCGTCGAGCGAGCCCCGGACGACGTCCGCGGCCATGAGGCTGGTGGTGGCCAGCCCGCAGGCGTACGGCAGCTCGGGCAGCGCGGCGGCCAGGGCGACGCCCGCGGCGATCCCCACCGAGGTGTCGAGCGCGCTGGAGACCACCACCGGCAGCCCGCAGGCCCGCGCGACCTCCAGCGCCGGCCGCACCCCGCCGAGCGGCGCCACCTTGAGCACGACCACGTCCGCCGCGCCGAGCAGCGCCACCCGCAGCGGGTCCTCCGCCTTGCGCACGCTCTCGTCGGCGGCGACGAGCACCCCCTGCCCGCGCAGCGCCGCGAGGTCCTCCAGCGCGGCGCAGGGCTGCTCGGCGTACTCCAGGTCGTACGGCGCGAGGGCCTCCAGCGCGCGGCGCGCCTGCCCGAGCGACCACCCGCCGTTCGCGTCGACGCGCACCCGGCCCGACGGTCCCAGCGCGGCGCGCACCGCGGCCACCCGCGCGACGTCGTCCTCCAGCGCCTGCCCGGCCTGCGCGACCTTCACCTTGGCCGTCGTGCAGCCCGGGAAGCGCGCCAGCACCCCGGGCACCTGCGCCGCGGCCACCGCCGGGACGGTCGCGTTCACCGGCACCGAGGTCCGTACGGCGGGCGGCCAGCCGACGGTGCTGGCCTCCACCGCAGCCGCCAGCCAGCGCGCGGACTCCGCGTCGTCGTACTCCGGGAACGGCGCGAACTCCCCCCACCCGGCGGGGCCGCGCAGCAGCACGGCCTCGCGCACGTCCACCCCGCGGAACGGCACCCGCATGGGCACCGCGACGACGTGCACCTCCTGGTCCACGCACCCCTCCTACGCTCGAACGCATGACCGTCCCTGCCGACCGGCGGCGCGGGCAGCGCGTGGGCCGGCCGCTGCGGGCCGTCCCCGCCGTGCCCGGGCCCGAGCTCGTCCATGCGCTGCAGGCCGCGCTGGACGGCACCGGCCCGGCGCTGCTCCCGCTGCCCGCCGACCCGGCCGCGGCCGCCCGGATCACCGCGGCGCTGCGGCCGGACGAGCCCCTGGAGGACGACGAGGTCGCGCTCGTCGTGCCGACCTCCGGCTCCACCGGCGAGCCCAAGGGCGTGCTGCTCACCGCGGCCTGCCTGCGCGCGAGCGCGGACGCCGCCACCGCGCGGCTCGGCGGGCCGGCCGCCTGGCTGCTCGCCCTGCCCGTCACCCACATCGGCGGGCTGCAGGTGCTGCTGCGCGCCCTGCTCGCGGGCGCCGAGCCGGTCGTCGACGCCGACGTGGTGCGCGGGACGGCGCTGCTGCCCGGGGGCCGGCGCTGCACGTCGCTCGTGCCCACCCAGCTGCGCCGCGTGCTCGCCGCCGGGGGCGCGGCCGTCGAGGCGCTGGCGTCGTACGACGCGGTGCTGCTCGGCGGCGCCGCCGCCCCGCCCGCCCTGCTCGCGCATGCCCGCGCCGCCGGGGTGCGGGTCGTTCCGACGTACGGCATGAGCGAGACCAGCGGCGGCTGCGTGTACGACGGGGTGCCGCTGCCGGGCGTGCGCGCCGGGCTCGACGAGGGCCGGATCACGCTGGCCGGCCCGGTCGTGGCGCGCGGCTACCGGCTGCGGCCGGACCTCACCGCGGTCAGCTTCGCGGGGGACACCTACCGCACCGAGGACCTCGGGCGGCTGGAGGACGGGCGGCTGAGCGTGCTCGGGCGCGCCGACGACGTGGTCGTCACGGGCGGGGAGAACGTCCCGCCCGCCGCGGTCGAGGCCGCGCTCGCCGAGCACCCCGCGGTCGCCGACGTCGCGGTCCTGGGCGTGCCCGACCCCGAGTGGGGCGCGCGCGTCGTCGCCGTGGTCGTGCTGCGGCCCGGTGCCGCGCTGGCGCTGGAGGAGGCCCGCGACCACGTCGCCGGACGCGTCTCGCGGGTCGCCGCGCCCCGCGAGCTGCGGGTCGTCCAGGCCCTGCCCCTGCTGCCCTCCGGCAAGCCGGACCGCGCGGCCCTAAGATCATCGCTGTGACGACGGCGGCGCACTGGCTCGAGGGCGCGCGACCGCGCACCCTGCCGGCGGCCCTCGCCCCGGTCCTGGTCGGCACGGGCGCGGCGGCGGCCGAACAGGGGCTGCGGCCCGTCCGGGCCCTGCTCGCGCTCGTCGTGGCCCTGGCGCTGCAGGTGGGCGTCAACTACGCCAACGACTACAGCGACGGCGTGCGGGGCACCGACGCCGACCGCGTCGGGCCGCTGCGCCTGGTGGGCTCGGGCGCCGCGCCGCCGCAGGCCGTGCTGCGCGCCGCCCTCGCCTGCTTCGGGGTCGCGGCGCTCGCCGGGCTCGTGCTGGCCGTCCTCACGACGCTGTGGCTCGTCCCGCTCGGCCTCGTCATGATCGCCGCCGCCTGGGGCTACACCGGGGGCGCCCGGCCGTACGGCTACCGCGCGCTCGGCGAGGTCTCCGTGTTCGTCTTCTTCGGCCTGGTGGCCGTGACGGGCACGACGTACGTGCAGCTCGAGCGGGTCACCCTCGCCGCCGTCGTCGGGGGAGCGGCCTCCGGGGCGCTGGCGTGCGCGCTGCTCGTCGCCAACAACCTGCGCGACATCCCCAGCGACGAGGTCAGCGGCAAGCGCACCCTGGCCGTCGTGCTCGGGGACCGCCGCACCCGGGTGCTCTACCCGGCGCTGGTGGCCACGGCGTTCGTCGCCGCGCTGCTGCTCGTCGTGGTCACGCCCTGGGCGCTGGTCGCCCTGCTGGCCCTGCCGCTCGCCGCCGGCCCGGTCGCGCGCGTGCGGCGCGGGGTGGGCGGACGTGAGCTCGTGCCGGTGCTGCGCGACACCGGCCGGCTGCAGCTCGTGTTCGCGGTGCTGCTCGGGGTCGGGCTCGCCCTGGCCTGAGACGCAGGCGTCAGGAGGCTGGCAGGCGTCAGGAGGCTGGCAGGCGTCAGGAGGGGCAGGCGTCAGGCCGGCGCCCGCACCTCGAGCCCGACCAGCCGGAAGACCGCCGCGCGCTTGGCCTGTCCGGCGCCGCACGTCAGCACGTGCGCGCCGCCGTCCCCGGCCCGGTCGTAGCGCACCACCACGTCGACCGACGGCTCGCCGCCGAGCCGGACGCGCCACTGGTCGCTGCCCGCGCCCTGCTGGTCGAGCACGGCGAGGTCGGCCCGGCCGCTGCGCCCCAGCCGCTCGCGCGCGAACTGCTGGGCGGCCTGGGCCGGCAGCGGCAGGCTGCTGCGCCCCCGCAGCCGGTCCGCCCGCAGCTCCCCAGCCGCGAGGGCGGCGACCAGGTCCAGCACCTCGTCCGGCTCCACCCGCCCGAAGTACAGCCCGTCCGGGAGCACCAGCAGGTTCGCCGCGAAGCGGTCGCCGCCCACGTGGCTGCACTCCCACGTCTGCTCCGGGTGGCCGGCGGCGAGCGCCTGCACCACCGGGCGGCCGCGCGTCGCGCAGCAGCGGTCGTGCCGGCCGTGCGTGCACACCAGGTACAGCGGCGCGTCGACCTGCTCCCAGCCGTCCGGGACGGGGCCCGTGCCGTACGGCGGGACGAGGTCGGCCAGCTCCTCGTCGTCGTGGACGTGGCGGGCCAGGACCCGCTCGCAGCCCGGCCGCGAGTCGACGGCGAACACGCGGCGCCCGGCCACGGGCGGCGCCCCCGCGGTGCGACGCACGAGCAGGAGCCGGGCCCCGCTGGCCGCGGCCGTGGCGGCGAGCCCCCGGGCCGCGCCCGGCGGCATGCGGCCGCTCGGCACCGACTCCGGGCCCCACGCCCCGGTGTGCTCGACGAGCAGCCAGCGCTCGACCCGGCTCGCGGTCGCGGCGAGGGTCTCCTCGCGCGCCTGCGACGTCGTCGCGCACCACTCGTCCATGACCGCTGACGGTACGACCGGGCGGCTGCCCCCGCTGAGCGGTGTCACGCGGGGACGACGACGCCCTCGCGCAGCATCCGGCGGGCGAGCACGAGCGCGTCGTCGGCGTCCAGCTCCCCGACCGCGAGCTCCGCGACCGTGCAGGGGCCGGCGAGCAGCACGCGCAGCGCCGCGCGGGTGGAGGCGGGCAGCACGACGCGCCTGCCGGGCAGCGACAGCGCCGTCTCGGCGCCCTCCTCCAGTCGCACCGCCGAGCCCCGCCGCGGGCGCAGCGCGGTGGTGGGGGCGAGGGAGTCGAGCGCGGCGGCGGTGGCGAGCAGCCCGACGGGCTCCGGCGGCGTCGCCCGGCCGAGCCGGGCGGCGAGCAGCGCCCTGACCTGCTCCGCGGGGAGCGCGGCGAGCCAGGCCGCCGCCCGCTGCAGGAAGTCCGGCAGCTCGTCCAGCGCCTGCTCGGGCTGGACCGGCAGGGCGTCGCGGAAGGCGGGGTCCCCGGCGGCCAGCGTGACCGCGTCGCCGAGCACGTCGAACCAGGTGGTGCTCAGCACGCCGACCGTCAGGTGGACGGAGTGCTCGTCGGTGGTGAGGGCGGCGTGGACGTAGCCGCGCGGCAGGTACAGGCAGTCGCCGGCCTCGAGCTCGACGTCCAGCAGCGGCGCGGCGCCGTCCCGCACCAGGTGCCCGCCGGCCTGCGGCTGCGACGGCAGCGGGAGCTGCACGACCGGCTCGTGGACGATCCACCGCTTGCGGCCGCTGACCTGCAGCACGAACACGTCGTGGGTGTCGTGGTGGTAGTCGAAGCCCTGCGCGTCGCCGGCGGGGGTGATGTACGCGTTGCACTGCGTGGCGTGCCCCAGCTCGGAGGCGAGCTCGCGGCAGAAGCGGCCGACCGGGGGGTGCATCCGGTGCACGGACTGCAGCACGAGCGTGGCGCCCTCGGCGTGCTGCGCGCGCAGCGCGTCGCTGTCCACCAGGTCGCCGATGCGCCGGTTGCCCGCGGTGACGGTCCGCAGGGGCACCGGCAGGCCGCGGCCCTCCTGGACGGTGCGGAAGAAGGGGGTGCGCAGCGCCCGCTCGCCGACGAGCTCGTCGACGTCGGCCACCGACAGCAGGTCGTCGAAGCCGCGCGGCAGGTCGGCGGCGCGGGACAGCAGCGGGGTGCGCGACCAGTGCTCGACGGCGAAGGTCTTCGGGTCGACGCGCGTGCAGCGCGCCAGGGCCGAGGGGGAGCTCACGGGACGGTCTCCGTACGGGGACGCAGGGACGGCGGGGCGGACAGCACGGCCCGGCCGCCGGGGTGTCCGGCAGCCGGGCCGCAGGGGCTCAGGAGTCGGTGCCGTCCGCGTCGGCCGCGGAGGGGTCGGAGCCGCTCGGGTCCACGCCGGCCGGGTCGACCTGGGTGCTGTCGCTGTCGCCCTGGTCAGCGTCGCCGCCGCCGGCGCCCGGGTCCGCGCCGGCCGGGTCCACGCCCGCCGGGTCGACCTGGGTGTCGTTGGTGTCGCCCTGGTCGGCGTCGCCGCCGGGGGCGGTCGCCGTCGGGGTCGTGGTCATGTCCTCGTCGCGCAGGGTCACGCGGTCCTCCTCGGGTCGGTGCAGGCGGCGGTGCCGTCGCTGGACGGCACGTTCCCCCGCCACCGGCGGGCAAGCAAGCAAGCCGGGCGGCGCGGCCCTCGCTCCCGGGCGCCGGACCTCCGGGCGGCCCCGCTGCCCGATCGTTGCCATACCGACACCACCGGGCCGGGACCGTGCCCGCCGTACGGCTTAGTGTCCGGCTCTCACCAGCCGATCGGCACTGTGCGGCCGGGGAAGGGGGAGGCGTTGACCGCTCCGCTCGAGGCCACCGAGGCCTCCTCCCGGGCCGAGCCCGAGGCGGTCCTGCAGGGGCAGGGCCGCCGGATCGAGGGCCGCTCGCTCGGCCAGATCGCCTGGCTGCGGCTCAAGCGCGACCACTTCGCCGTCGGCGGCGGGGTCCTCGTGCTCCTGCTGATCGTGATGGCCGTGCTCGCCCCCGTGCTCGTGGGGCTGTTCGGCAGCCCGCCCAACGAGTTCCACAGCAACCTGGTGGACCCGGTGTTCAGCTCGCCGAAGGGCAGGCTCGGCGGCATCAGCACCGACCACCTGCTCGGCGTCGAGCCCGTGAACGGCCGCGACCTGTTCAGCCGGATCGTCTACGGCGCCCGCATCAGCCTGCTGATCGCCTTCCTCGCGACGCTGCTGTCGGTCGCCCTCGGCGTGCTGCTGGGGATCATCGCCGGCTACAAGGGCGGCTGGATCGACACCCTCATCAGCCGGGCGATGGACGTGTTCCTCGCCTTCCCGCTGCTGCTGTTCGCGATCGCGCTCGCGGGCGTCATCCCGGACACGGCCTTCGGGCTCCAGGGCAACGGGCTGCGGATCGCCGTGCTGATCTTCATCATCGGCTTCTTCAACTGGCCCTACATGGGGCGCATCATCCGCGGCCAGACGCTGTCCCTGCGCGAGCGGGAGTTCGTCGACGCCGCGCGCAGCATGGGCGCCCGGACCCCGTACATCCTGTTCCGGGAGCTGCTGCCGAACCTCGTGGCGCCGATCGTCGTCTACGCCACGCTGCTCATCCCCACGAACATCCTGTTCGAGGCGGCGCTGTCGTTCCTCGGCGTCGGCATCAACCCGCCCACCCCGTCCTGGGGCGGGATGCTCAACCAGGCGATCTCGTTCTACCGGATCGACCCCATGTTCATGATCGTCCCCGGTCTGGCGATCTTCCTCACCGTCATGGCCTTCAACCTGCTGGGCGACGGGCTGCGCGACGCCCTCGACCCGCGGTCCCGCTGAGCCCGTCCCGCGTTCCCGCTCCACCAAACGAAGGGAAGCACCACCCATGATCAGGAGCAAGAGACTGGCAGGGGTCGGCGCCACCGCCGCCCTGGCCCTGCTGGCCGCCGGCTGCGGCGGCAGCGACACGCCGTCGAGCAGCGGCAGCAGCGCCGGCGGCGCGGCGAGCTCCGGCGGCACCGCGGTGGCGTCCTTCGGCGCGGCCGCGGCCGGCGTCGTCAACGCCTCCGACAAGACCGGCGGCACGCTCAAGTACGTCATCTCCGACGCGCCCGACTCGATGGACCCCGGCAACACCTACTACGCCTTCAACTGGAACTTCACCCGGCTCTACACCCGGGCGCTGACGACGTTCCCGAGCAAGCCCGGCCAGGAGGGGCTGCAGGTCACGCCCGACCTCGCCGAGGGGCTCGGCGTCGCCAGCAACGGCGGCAAGACCTGGACCTACAAGCTCAAGAAGGGCGTGACGTTCGAGGACGGGACGCCCGTCACCGCGGCCGACGTCAAGTACGCCATCGCCCGCAGCAACTACACCGACGAGCTCACCGGCGGCCCGAAGTACTTCCAGCAGTACCTCGCCGCCGGCGACTACAAGGGCCCGTACAAGGACAAGGACCTCGACGACTTCAAGGGCATCACCACGCCCGACGACTCGACCCTGGTCTTCCACCTGAACGCGCCGTTCTCGGAGTTCGACTACCTCGTCTCGAACCCGCAGGCCGCCCCCGTGCCGCAGGCCAAGGACACCGGCCTGAAGTACGAGGAGCACCCGGTCTCGACCGGCCCGTACATGTTCGAGGAGCACTCGGTCGGCAAGTCGTTCTCGCTGGTCAAGAACCCCAACTGGGACGCCGCGGCCGACCCGAACCGCAAGCAGACCGTCGACCGCATCGAGCTGCAGGAGAAGGTCGACGCCAACGACATCGACCAGCGCCTGATCGCGGGCACCGCGGACGTCGACCTCGGCGGCACCGGCGTGCAGGCGCAGACCCGCGCGACCCTGCTGCAGGACCCGACCAAGAAGAACCAGGCCGACAACCCGCAGACCGGCTTCCTGCGCTACGCGATGCTCAGCGTCAACGTCCCGCCCTTCGACAACGCCGACTGCCGCAAGGCCGTGCTGTACGCCGCCGACCACGAGGCGATCCAGAGCGCCTGGGGCGGCCCGGTCGGCGGCGACATCGCCACGACGGCCATCCCGCCGACCGTCGCCGGCTACGCGCAGGCCGACACGTACGGCTTCCTCACCGACAAGAACGGCAACGTCGACAAGGCCAAGCAGGCCCTGACCGCCTGCGGCCAGCCCGACGGCTTCAGCACCAAGATCGCCGTCCGCGGCGACCGCCCGAAGGACGTCGCGTCCGGCGAGGCGCTCCAGCAGTCGCTGGCGAAGGTCGGCATCAAGACCGAGATCGCCCAGTACCCCTCCGGCGACTGGAGCGCGCAGTACGCCGGCAACACGAAGTTCGTGAAGCAGAACGACCTGGGGATCATCGTCGCCGGGTGGGGCGCCGACTGGCCGTCCGGCTTCGGCTTCCTCTCGCAGATCGTCGACGGCCGGGCCATCAAGCCCAACGGCGGCAACTACAACCAGATGGAGCTCGACGACCCGGCGGTCAACGCGCTGCTCGACAAGGGCATCCAGACCACCGACCTGGCCGCGCGCAACGCGATCTGGACCCAGGTGGACCAGAAGGTCATGGAGTCCGGCGCGCTGCTGCCCTTCGTGTACGAGAAGACGCTGCTCTACCGCGGCCCGTCGCTGACGAACGTCTTCGTCAGCCCGTCGTACGGCATGTACGACTACACGACGCTCGGGAAGCAGTAGCCCCGGCACGCAGCAGGCCCCGTCCACACTCCCCGCGACCCGGAGGCAGGTGAAGGACCCGGCCCCGGGGAGGGCAGCGCGCGCCGCTGCCCTCCCCGGGCGCCTGTCCGACGTCCTTGGCAGCTTTCCTCGTACGGCGCCTGTTCGCCGCCGTGCTCCTGCTCGTCGTCGTCAGCATCGCGACGTTCGCGATCTTCTTCCTGGTGCCGCGCGCGGCCGGTCAGACCTCTGACCAGATCGCGCTGCGGTACGTCGGCCGCGGCGCCACGCCCGAGTCGATCCAGGCCACGAAGGAGCGGCTGCACCTCGACGAGCCGCTGACGACCCAGTACGGGCGCTTCATCGGCGGCATCGTCGCGGGCTCGGACTTCTCCTACGGGCCCGAGACCGTGCACTGCCCGGCGCCCTGCTTCGGGTACTCGTTCCGCAACAACCAGCCGGTGACGAGCCTGCTGGTGGACCGGCTGCCCGTCACGCTGTCCCTGGCGGCCGGCGCGTCGGTCATCTGGCTGGTGACGGGCGTCGCCATCGGGGTGCTGTCCGCCCTGCGGCGCGGGTCCGCCTTCGACCGCGGCGCCATGACGGTGGCGCTGGCCGGCGTCTCGCTCCCGATCTACTTCACCGGCCTGATCTCGCTGGCGCTGTTCGCCTACACCTGGAAGCTCTGGCCGAACGGCGTGAACTACGTGTCCTTCACGTCCAACCCGCTCGACTGGGCCTACAACCTCGTCCTGCCGTGGACGACGCTGGCCTTCCTGTACGCCGCGCTGTACGCCCGGCTCACCCGGGCAGGCATGCTGGAGACGATGAACGAGGACTACATCCGCACCGCCCGCGCGAAGGGCCTGCCGGAGCGCACCGTCGTCGTCAAGCACGCGATGCGCGCCTCGCTCACGCCCATCCTCACGATCTTCGGCCTGGACCTCGGCCTGCTGCTCGGCGGCGCGGTGCTGACGGAGTCCACGTTCTCGCTGCCCGGCCTGGGGCAGCTGGTCGTCGACGCCGTGTTCGGCAACGACCTGCCCATCGTGCTGGGGGTGGTGATGCTCGCCGGCTTCTTCGTCGTCCTGGCGAACCTGCTCGTCGACGTCCTCTACGCCGCCATCGACCCGCGGGTGCGGTCCTGATGGCCTGGCGCAGAGGGCGCACGGCGCCCGCCGGGCCGGAGCAGGGCGGAGCGGACGCCGACGACACCCCGGGCAGCGGCAGCCGGCGCATCGCGGGCGGCGACCGCCCCGCCGCGGCCGGCGCCCCCGCGGACCCCGCCGCCCCGGCGGCCTTCCTCGACGTCCGGGACCTGCGCGTCCACTTCCCGACCGACGACGGGCTCGTGCGCTCGGTGGACGGGCTGTCGTTCCGGCTGGACCGCGGACGCACGCTGGGCATCGTCGGCGAGTCCGGCTCCGGCAAGAGCGTCACCAGCCTCGGGATCCTCGGCCTGCACAAGGGCGGGGCGGCGCGCATCTCCGGACAGATCTGGCTCGACGGCCAGGAGCTGGTCGCGGCGACCCCGGACGCCGTGCGGCGGCTGCGCGGCCAGAAGATGTCGATGATCTTCCAGGACCCGCTGTCGGCGCTGCACCCGTACTACACGGTCGGCAAGCAGATCATGGAGGCCTACCGGGTCCACAACGACGTCTCCAAGGCCGTCGCCCGCAAGCACGCGATCGACATGCTCGGCCGGGTCGGCATCCCGCGCCCGGCCTCCCGGGTGGACGACTACCCGCACCAGTTCTCCGGCGGCATGCGGCAGCGCGTCATGATCGCGATGGCGATGTCCTGCGACCCGCAGCTGCTCATCGCCGACGAGCCGACGACGGCGCTGGACGTCACGGTGCAGGCGCAGATCCTGGACCTCATCCGCGACCTGCAGGCCGACTTCAACTCCGCGGTCATCGTCATCACCCACGACCTCGGCGTCGTCGCCGAGCTGGCCGACGACATCCTCGTGATGTACGCCGGCCGGGGCGTGGAGTACGGCACGACCCGCGACGTCTTCCGCCGGCCCGAGCACCCGTACACCTGGGGCCTGCTCGGCTCCATGCCGCGGCTGGACCGCGACCGCCAGGAGCGCCTGCTCCCCATTCCCGGGAGCCCGCCGAGCCTGATCAACGTGCCGTCCGGCTGCGCCTTCCACCCGCGCTGCGCGTTCTGCGAGCGCACCGGCGGCCTGGCCGTGCAGCAGGTGCCGCCCGTGCTGGAGAGCACGCCCGGGCACTCGGTGGCCTGCCACCTCCCCCCGGAGGAGCGCCGCCAGATCTGGGCCGACCAGATCCAGCCCCGGCTGTGAGGCCGGCCCCGGTCAGGAGGCCGGCAGCCCTGTGCCCACCCGACGGACGACGAGCGCGAGCGGGAGCAGCGTGACGACAGCCGAGACGAGGACCGCGGACGCGGCGCGCGGCGAGGACGACGCGCTGCTGCGCGTCACCGGCCTGCAGAAGCACTTCCCCATCACCAAGGGGCTGCTGCGCCGGCAGGTCGGCGCCGTCCGGGCCGTGGACGGCATCGACCTGACCGTGCGCCGGGGCAGGACGCTCGGGCTGGTGGGGGAGTCCGGCTGCGGCAAGACCACGACGGGCCGGATGCTGGTGCGCCTGCTCGAGCCGACGGCCGGCAGGATCGAGTTCGACGGGCGCGACATCACGCACCTGTCGCCGGCCCGCATGCGCCCCCTGCGGCGCGAGATCCAGATGATCTTCCAGGACCCGTACTCCTCGCTGAACCCGCGGCACACGGTCGGCACCATCGTGGCCGCGCCCTTCCGCCTGCAGGGCGTGCAGACCGAGCACGGGACCAAGCGCGCGGTGCAGGAGCTGCTCGAGCTCGTCGGCCTGAGCCCAGAGCACTACAACCGCTATCCCCACGAGTTCTCCGGCGGCCAGCGCCAGCGCATCGGCATCGCCCGCTCCCTGGCGCTGAAGCCCAAGCTGATCGTGGCCGACGAGCCGGTGTCCGCCCTCGACGTGTCGGTGCAGGCCCAGGTGGTCAACCTGCTCGAGGACCTGCAGGACGAGCTCGGGCTGACGTACGTGGTGATCGCGCACGACCTGTCGGTGGTGCGGCACATCTCCGACCAGGTCGCGGTGATGTACCTCGGCGCCCTCGTCGAGACCGCGGACCGCGCGGACCTCTACGAGCGCCCGATGCACCCGTACACCGTGGCGCTGCTGTCGGCGGTGCCGGTGCCGGACCCCGACCGGCACGAGACGCGCGAGCAGATCCGCCTGCAGGGCGACCCGCCGAGCCCGGCCGACCCGCCGCCGGCCTGCCGGTTCCACACCCGCTGCTGGAAGGCGCAGGACGTGTGCCGGACGGTGGCGCCGCCGCTCATGGAGCTGGCGCCCGGGCACCGGGTGGCCTGCCACTTCCCGGAGAACGTGGACGGCCCGGCGCCGTCGGCGACCGCGGGCGCCGTCCCGGCCTGAGGTGACGCGTCCGCCGGCAGTGGGATGATCTGCCGGTGACCGGCGCCAGCCTGGACAAGGACCCGTCCGAGGTCGCCGCCATGTTCGACGAGGTGGCGCCCCGCTACGACCTCACCAACACCGTGCTCTCGCTCGGCCAGGACCGCGGCTGGCGGCGGGCCGTCGCCGCGGCCCTCGAGCTCGTCCCGGGGGAGCGGGTCCTCGACCTCGCCGCCGGCACGGCGACCAGCAGCGCGGCGCTGGCCCGCACCGGCGCCGACGTCGTGGGCTGCGACTTCTCGCTCGGCATGCTGCGCGTCGGCCGCGCCCAGCAGCACGAGGGTGTCGCGCTCGTCGCCGGGGACGCCCTGCGGCTGCCGTTCGCCGACGCCTCGTTCGACGCGGTCACCATCTCCTTCGGGCTGCGCAACACCTCCGACCCGGACCTCGCGCTGCGCGAGCTGCTGCGGGTGACCCGGCCGGGCGGGCGCCTGGTGGTCTGCGAGTTCAGCTCGCCGGTGTGGCGGCCGTTCCGGACCGTCTACCTCGAGTACCTCATGAAGGCGCTGCCCGCCGTCGCCCGGCGGGTCAGCAGCGACCCGGCCGCGTACGTCTACCTCGCCGAGTCGGTGCGCGCCTGGCCCGCGCAGGCCGAGCTGGCCGCGGACCTGGCCGTCGCCGGGTGGAGCCAGGTCGCGTGGCGCGACCTCACCGGCGGGATCGTGGCGCTGCACCGGGCCGTCCGCCCGGCCTGACGGGCGCCGCGGGTCTCACGAGCCGCGCGTCTCACGAGGCGCGGGCCCCGTGCCCGGGGTGGTGCAGCACCCACGTGCCCAGCATCCACAGCACCGGGAGCGCGACGGCGGCGGCCACCGCCAGCAACAGCCCCCTCCCCCCCTGCGTGCGCGGCCCCAGCGGCTCGTGCGGCCAGACGCGCGGAACCGGGCCGCTCATCAGGAGGAAGGCCAGCGCCCCCAGCGCCGGCTCGCGCAGCAGCAGCACGGGCCACAGCCAGGCCCACCGGGTGCCCCGCCAGGGCCGGGGGCCCAGCACGAGCAGCACCAGGGCGAGCAGCCGCACCAGCTCGGCCGCGGTGCGCAGGCGCGCGGCCGGGCCCGCCTCGTGCACCACCGCGACGGTGCTGCCGGGCAGCGAGCGCGCCAGCAGGCGGCGGACCTCCGCGGGCGTGGTGTCCTCGCCCCAGTCCCCGTAGCCCGCCGTGGTGGTGGAGTACGGCAGCAGCGCGCCGCTGCGCCGCCAGCGCACGCTGTCGCTGCCGCGACCGCTGCCCTCGACCAGCACGACCCGTGAGGTCCGGCCGGCCTGCACGTCGAGGAGCAGGTCGCCGATCTGGGCCGGGCGGGCGTGCAGGGCGGCCCAGACGACCAGGTGGACGAGCAGGAGGGCCGCACCGGCCAGGCGCAGCCCCACCGGGAGCCATCCCGTCCGGAGGCGCGCGCGAGGGGCGTCGAGCACCTGGCTGCTCACGCCCGCACCGTAGGGCTCCGCTGCGCCGCCGCGCCGCCGCGCCGCCGTACAGGGATCGGCCTACACTCGACCTGCAGGGCTCGTGAAAGATTTCACAAGCAGGTACCAGGCCAGGAGCGACCGTGACGCAGACCGACGCCGACGTCCTCGTCGTCGGTGCCGGCCCCGGTGGGGCGGCCACCGCGCACGCGCTGGCGCAGACCGGCCTGGACGTGCTGCTGCTGGAGAAGACCTCCTTCCCGCGCGAGAAGGTCTGCGGCGACGGGCTCACCCCGCGGGCGGTCAAGACGCTCATCGACATGGGCGTGGACACCAGCGAGGCGAACGGCTTCATCCGCAACCGCGGCCTGCGCATCTACGGCGGCGGCCACCGCCTCGAGCTGCCGTGGCCGGAGCTGGCCAGCTACCCCGCCCACGGGCTCGTGCGCCCCAGGCTGGACTTCGACGAGCTGCTCGTGCGGCACGCGCAGGAGGCCGGCGCCCGGCTGCAGGAGCTGGCGACCGTGACGGGCCCGGTCCTGGACGGGACAGGCCGCGTGGTCGGCGTCTCGGCGAAGGTCGGGCCGGAGCGGGCCGAGACGACCTACCGCGCGCCGCTGGTCGTCGCCGCCGACGGCGTGAGCGCCCGGCTGGGCCTCGGCCTGGGGATCGAGAAGCGTGACGACCGCCCCATGGGGGTCGCGGTCCGCCGCTACTTCACCAGCCCCCGCACGGACGACGACATGCTGGAGTCCTGGCTGGAGCTGCGCGCCGCGAACGGCGACCTGCTCCCGGGCTACGGGTGGGTGTTCGGCGTCGGCGACGGCACCAGCAACGTCGGCCTCGGCATCCTCAACACGACGAAGGCCTGGCAGCGCACCGACTACAAGGAGCTGCTCGCGAGCTGGACGAGCGCGATGCCCGCCGAGTGGCAGTTCCGCGAGGAGTTCGCGACCGGACCGGTGCGGGGCGGCGCGCTGCCCATGGGCTTCAACCGCTCGCCGCACTACACCCGGGGGCTGCTGCTGGTCGGGGACGCCGGCGGCGCGGTCAACCCCTTCAACGGCGAGGGCATCGCGTACGCGATGGAGACCGGGCGGCTGGCCGCCGAGGTGTGCGCGCAGGCGCTCGCCCGCCCGCAGGGCCCGCAGCGCGAGCGCGCGCTGGCCGGCTACCCCGCGGCCCTCGCCGCCCGCTACGGCGGCTACTACACGCTCGGCCGGATCTTCGTGCAGCTCATCGGCAACCCGCACGTGATGCAGGTCGCCACGCGCCACGGGCTGCCCCGGCCGCTGCTCATGAAGCTGACGCTGAAGCTGCTCGCGAACCTCACCGACCCGCGCGACGGCGACGCCCTGGACCGCGTCGTCAACGGCCTGTCCCGGCTGGCTCCCGCCGCGTGACGCACGGCCGCCCCCCGCACCCCGGGCGTGCGCTGCCCGGCACGTAGGCTTCCGCGGGGCCCAGCGACGGACCCCTGTCTGTACCCCTCTCGCACCGCACCCAGTCGACCGGAAGGACCTCCCGTGCTGCAGGCCTACGTGCCGATCGTGGTGCTGTTCGTGCTGGCCGCGGGCTTCGCGGTGTTCTCGGTCGTGTCGGCCAGCTTCACCGGGCCGAAGCGCTACAACCGCGCCAAGATGGACGCCTACGAGTGCGGCATCGAGCCGACCCCGCAGCCGATGGGCGGCGGGCGCTTCCCGATCAAGTTCTACCTGACGGCGATGCTGTTCATCGTCTTCGACATCGAGATCATCTTCCTGTTCCCCTGGGCCGTCGCGTACGGCCGCCTCGGGGTGTTCGGGCTGGTCGAGATGGTCCTGTTCATCGCAACGGTCTTCGTCGCGTACGCCTACGTGTGGCGCCGCGGCGGACTCGAGTGGGACTAGTCCCCGACGGCGTCTGAGGAGAGAGAGCGGATGGGTCTCGAGGAGAAGCTTCCCAGCGGCGTGCTGCTGACCAGCGTCGAGAAGGTCGTCAACTGGTCGCGCAAGTCCTCGCTGTGGCCGGCCACGTTCGGCCTGGCCTGCTGTGCCATCGAGATGATGGCCGCCGGCGGTGGCCGGTACGACATGGCCCGCTTCGGCATGGAGGTCTTCCGGCCGTCGCCGCGCCAGGCCGACCTGATGATCGTCGCCGGTCGCGTGTCGCAGAAGATGGCCCCGGTGCTGCGCCAGATCTACGACCAGATGCCCGAGCCCAAGTGGGTCATCGCCATGGGCGTCTGCGCGAGCAGCGGCGGCATGTTCAACAACTACGCGATCGTCCAGGGCGTCGACCACATCGTCCCGGTGGACATGTACCTGCCCGGCTGCCCGCCGCGGCCGGAGATGCTCATCGACGCGATCCTCAAGCTGCACGACAAGATCATGGACGAGCCGCTGGGGGTCAACGCCCGGCGCCGCGAGCTGCCCGGCTACGAGCCGCGCGAGCAGGTGCCGAGCAGCCAGCGGTTCACCAAGGAGGGCAAGAAGGCCCACCGCGTGGCGCTGCGCAAGGAGCTCATGCGATGACCACCCCCGACACGCACGGCAGCGCCGCCGTCACCCCCGCGGGTGCGCGCTCCGGCTCAGCCGTGACGCCGGCGGACACCGTCCCGGGCTCCGGCAGCGACATGTTCGGCGCGACCTTCGGTGGCGACACCTCCGGCTTCGGCGGCCTCGTGCGCCGGCCGCCCGCGTCCGCGTCGAGCCCGCGCCCGTACGGCGGCTGGTTCGACGAGGTCGTCGACGCACTCGAGGAGGCCTACCCGGGCTTCGACGAGGCGGTCGTCCGCGTGGTCGTGGACCGCGGCGAGCTGACCCTGCACGTGCTGCCCGACCGGGTCGCCGAGCTGTGCGCGGTGCTGCGCGACGCCCCCGACCTGCGCTTCGAGCTGCTGTCGAGCCTGTCCGGGGTGGACTACCCGAGCCAGCCGGACCGGCTGCACGTCGCGTACCACCTGACGTCGCTGACCTACCGCAGGCGGCTGCGGCTGGAGACCGCGGTCACAGTCGAGCAGCCGCACGTCGCCTCGGTGACCGCGATCTACCCGACGGCGGACTTCCACGAGCGCGAGACCTGGGACTTCTTCGGGGTGCAGTTCACCGGCCACCCGGCGCTGACCCGCATCTTCATGCCGGACGACTGGCAGGGCCACCCGCAGCGCAAGGACTACCCGCTGGGCGGCGTGCCGGTCGAGTACAAGGGCGCGCAGATCCCGCCGCCCGACGAGCGGAGGGCCTATGCGTAGCGCAGCGGAGCGGAGTCAGGGACTGCGTAGCGCAGCGGAGCGGAGTCAGGGACTGCGTAGCGCAGCGGAGCTGAGCCGGGGACTGCTCGAGGGAGGGACAGCATGACCACCACGCAGGGCAGTGAGCGGGTCGTGCAGGGCGACGAGCCCGTCGTCGACCCGTACGCCGCGGGCGAGCGCCAGACCACCGAGGGCACGGTCTACACGGTCACCGGTGGCGACTGGGACTCGGTGCTGGGCGGCGGGGACGACGACCAGCACATGGTCGTCAACATGGGCCCGCAGCACCCGTCGACGCACGGCGTGCTGCGCCTGGTCCTCGAGCTCGAGGGCGAGACGGTCACCAGCGCGCGCACCGTCATCGGCTACCTGCACACCGGCATCGAGAAGAACCTCGAGTACCGCAACTGGGTGCAGGGCGTCACCTTCGTGACCCGCATGGACTACCTGGCGCCGACCTTCAACGAGACGGCCTACTGCCTCGCCGTCGAGAAGCTGCTCGGCATCGAGGCGCCGACCCGCGCGCAGGTCATCCGGGTCATCGTCATGGAGCTCAACCGGATGGGCTCCCACCTGGTCGGGCTGGCCACCATGGGGCTGGAGCTCGGGGCGCTGACCGCCATGCTCAACGGCCTGCGCGAGCGCGAGATGATCCTCGACATCCTCGAGATGATCACCGGCCTGCGCATGAACCACGCGTACGTGCGCCCGGGCGGCGTCGCACAGGACCTGCCGCCCGGCACGGTCGAGAAGATCCGGGAGCTCATCACCAGCTTCCGCAAGAACCTGCCGGGCTACGACAGCCTGCTGACCGGCAACCCGATCTGGCAGCAGCGCCTGCAGGGCGTCGCGGCGCTGGACGTCCGCGGCTGCCTCGCGCTCGGCGTGACCGGGCCGATGCTGCGCTCGGCCGGGCTGGCGTGGGACCTGCGCAAGGTCGAGCCGTACTGCGGCTACGAGGGCTACGAGTTCGACGTGCCCACGGAGACGACCGGCGACGGCTGGGGCCGCTTCCGGGTCCGCATGCGAGAGGTCGTGGAGTCGCTGAAGATCCTCGAGCAGGCCGTCGACAAGCTGGCCCCGGGCCCGGTGATGGTGGAGGACACCAAGATCGCCTGGCCGGCGCAGATGGCGCTCGGCGCGGACGGCATGGGCCAGTCGCTGGACCACGTCAAGCAGATCATGGGCACCTCGATGGAGGCGCTCATCCACCACTTCAAGCTGGTGACCGAGGGCTTCCGAGTCCCGCCGGGCCAGGTGTACACGCCGATCGAGTCGCCGCGCGGCGAGCTCGGGGCGCACGTGGTGAGCGACGGCGGCACCAGGCCGTACCGCGTCCACGTGCGCGACCCGTCGTTCGTGAACCTGCAGGCGCTCTCGCCGATGTGCGAGGGCGGCCTGCTCTCCGACGCCATCGTGGCCGTGGCCACGACCGACCCCGTCATGGGAGGGGTGGACCGCTAGATGACCAGCCCCAGCGGCTCGCAGCGCATCGACCCCGAGGCGCCCGCGGGCGGACCCGGCCCGGTGCTGCTCGACCTGCAGCCCCCTGTGGACCGGACGGTCGTGCCGCCGCTGACCGAGCAGACCCGGGCGGAGGTGCGCGAGATCATCGCGCGCTACCCCAAGCCGCGCTCGGCCCTGCTGCCGATGCTGCACCTCGTGCAGTCCGTGCAGGGCTACGTCAGCCCCGACGGCATCCGGCTGTGCGCCGAGGAGCTCGGCCTGACCAAGGCCGAGGTCGGCGCGGTCGCGACCTTCTACACGATGTACCGGCGCCGGCCGGCCGGGCAGTACCACGTCGGTGTGTGCACCAACACGCTGTGCGCGGTGCTCGGCGGCGACGAGATCCTCGAGGCGCTCGAGGAGCACACCGGGCTGCACCACGACCAGACCAGCGCGGACGGCATGATCAGCCTCGAGCACATCGAGTGCAACGCCGCCTGCGACTACGCCCCCGTGGTGATGGTCAACTGGGAGTTCCACGACGACCAGACGCCGCAGAGCGCGATCGAGCTGGTCGACCGGCTGCGCGCCGGCGAGCCGGTCGCGCCGACCCGCGGCCCGCGCACGCAGTGCACGTTCAAGGAGATGTCGCGCGTGCTCGCCGGCTTCCCCGACGGCCGCGCGACCGAGGGCGTGCAGGCCGGTCCCGCCACCCTCGCCGGGCTGGCGCTCGCGCAGCAGCGCGGCGACACCGCCCCCGACTACCCCGCCGACCCGACGGCCGGCACCCCCGACCAGGAGTCCTAGATGGTCTTCACCCCCGTCCTGTCCCGCAGCTGGGGCGACGCCGACTCCTTCACGCTCGCCGGCTACCGGCGGCACCGCGGCTACGAGGCACTCGAGCGTGCGCTCCGGATGGCGCCTGACGACCTCATCGCCCTGGTCAAGGAGTCCGGCCTGCGCGGCCGCGGCGGCGCCGGCTTCCCCACCGGCATGAAGTGGGGCTTCATCCCGCAGGTGCGCTCTGCCGAGGACGAGGGGGGACAGGCGGGCAAGCCGCACTACCTCGTCGTCAACGCCGACGAGAGCGAGCCGGGGACCTGCAAGGACACCCCGCTCATGCTGGCCAACCCGCACGTGCTCATCGAGGGCGTGATCATCGCCTCGTACGCGATCCGCGCGGAGCACGCGTTCATCTACCTGCGCGGCGAGGAGCTCCACGTCCTGCGCCGCCTGCAGAACGCGGTGGCCGAGGCCTACGCCGCCGGCCACCTCGGCAAGGACATCCACGGCAGCGGCTTCGACCTCGACGTCGTGGTGCACGCCGGCGCCGGCGCGTACATCTGCGGCGAGGAGACGGCGCTGCTGGACTCCCTCGAGGGGTACCGCGGGCAGCCGCGGCTGCGCCCGCCGTTCCCGGCGACCCACGGGCTGTACGCCAGCCCGACCGTCGTCAACAACGTGGAGTCCATCGCCAGCGTCCCGAGCATCGTGCTCGGCGGCGCCGCGTGGTTCTCCTCCATGGGCACCGAGAAGAGCAAGGGCTACACGCTCTACTCGCTGTCCGGCCACGTGAAGCGCCCGGGCCAGTACGAGGCCCCGCTCGGCCTCACCCTGCGCGAGCTGCTGGACATGTCCGGCGGCATGCGCGAGGGCCACACGCTGAAGTTCTGGACGCCCGGCGGGTCCTCGACCCCGCTGCTGACCGCGGACCACCTCGACGTCCCCCTGGACTACGAGGGCGTCGCGGCGGCGGGCTCCATGCTCGGCACCAAGGCGCTGCAGTGCTTCGACGAGACCACCTGCGTCGTGCGCTGCGTGCTGCGGTGGACGCAGTTCTACGCGCACGAGTCCTGCGGCAAGTGCACCCCCTGCCGGGAAGGCACCTACTGGATGGTGCAGATCCTGCAGCGCATGGAGCAGGGCAGCGCGACCGAGGCCGACCTCGCCACGCTGCTCGACACCTGCGACAACATCTTCGGGCGCGCGTTCTGCGCGCTCGCCGACGGGGCGGTCAGCCCCATCGTGTCCGGCGTACAGCTGTTCCGGCAGGAGTTCATGGACCACCTCGCGGGCGGCTGCCCGTTCGACCACCGCCGTTCCACCGTCTACGCGGACACCCTCACGGGGGCCGGCGCATGACCGTCGCTCCCCCCAGCACCGCGCCCGGCACCGAGTCCGGCGTCCCGGCGCGCACCGACCTGGTGAACCTGACCATCGACGGCCTCGAGGTGAGCGTGCCCAAGGGCACTCTCGTCATCCGGGCCGCCGAGCTGGTCGGCATCCAGGTCCCGCGCTTCTGCGACCACCCGCTGCTCGACCCGGTCGGCGCCTGCCGGCAGTGCATCGTCGAGGTGGAGGGCCAGCGCAAGCCGCTGACCTCGTGCACCACGACGGTCACCGAGGGCATGGTCGTGCGCACCCAGCTGTCGAGCCCGGTCGCCAAGAAGGCGCAGGAGGGCATCCTCGAGCTGCTGCTCATCAACCACCCGCTGGACTGCCCGGTCTGCGACAAGGGCGGCGAGTGCCCGCTGCAGAACCAGACGATGAGCAACGGCAACAGCTCCTCGCGCTTCCACGACGTCAAGCGCACCTATCCCAAGCCGCTCGCCATCTCCACCCAGGTGCTGCTCGACCGCGAGCGCTGCGTGCTGTGCGCCCGCTGCACCCGCTTCCAGCAGCAGATCGCCGGCGACCCCTTCATCGAGCTGTTCGAGCGCGGCGCGCTGCAGCAGGTCGCCGTCTACACCGACCAGCCGTTCGAGAGCTACTTCTCGGGCAACACCGTCCAGATCTGCCCCGTCGGAGCGCTCACCGGGGCGGCCTACCGCTTCCGGGCCCGCCCGTTCGACCTGGTGTCCACCCCGATGGTCTGCGAGCACTGCGCCTCCGGGTGCGCGCTGCGCACCGACCACCGCCGCGGCAAGGTCCTGCGCCGCCTCGCGGGCGCGGACCCCGAGGTCAACGAGGAGTGGAACTGCGACAAGGGCCGCTGGGCGTTCACGTACGCCGCCGAGCGCGACCGCATCACCTCGCCGCTGGTCCGTGACTACGACACCGGCCGGCTGCGCGAGGCCTCCTGGACCGAGGCGCTCGAGCGCGCCGCCCGCGGCCTGGCGTACGCCAAGGCCGAGTCCGGCGTCGGGGTGCTCCCCGGCGGCCGCCTGACGGTCGAGGACGCCTACGCGTACGCCAAGTTCGCCCGCGTCGCGCTCGGGACCAACGACATCGACTCCCGCGCGCGCCCGCACGGCGCCGAGGAGCTCGCGTTCCTCGCCTCCTCGGTCGCGGGCCGCTACGTCGGCGAGCCCGGCACGGTCACCTACGCCGACCTCGAGGGCGCGCCCGTCGTGGTGCTCGCCGGCTTCGAGCCGGAGGAGGAGTCGCCGATCCTGTTCCTGCGGCTGCGCAAGGGCGTGCGCCGGCACGGCACGCGGGTCTTCACCCTCGCGCCGTTCCGCTCGCCCGGTGCGGTCAAGACCGCCGCGAAGCTGCTGCGCACGATGCCCGGCGGGGAGGCCCACGCCCTGCTCGCGCTGCAGCGGCAGGGCGTCGAGGACCCGGTCACCGCGGAGGCCGCGGCCGGGCTCGCGCTGCCCGGCGCGGTGCTGCTGCTCGGCGAGCGGCTGGCCGGCTCGCCCGGCGCGCTGTCCGCTGCCGCCCGGCTGGCCGCCTCGACCGGGGCCCGGCTCGCCTGGGTGCCCCGGCGCGCGGGGGAGCGGGGCGCGGTCGACACCGGCTGCCTGCCGACGCTGCTGCCCGGCGGCCGGCTGGTCGAGGACACCGAGGCCCGCCGCGAGGTCGAGCACGTCTGGGGCTCCGTCGTCCCGGTCCACCCCGGCCGCGACCT